>Ga0153972_1000613_pt1 | contig 11517 bp, 9 predicted proteins | sample TSGA056MetaG_FD_104732 | JGI IMG/M metagenome (GOLD analysis project Ga0153972, IMG submission 104732) | Attine ant fungus gardens microbial communities from Georgia, USA - TSGA056 MetaG | ecosystem: Host-associated > Fungi > Mycelium > Unclassified | place: USA: Georgia, George L Smith State...
ATGCTTAAGCGGATTTTTTTGATATTAAAATTTTAATGAAAACATTACCTTTTTAACGGCAAAATCAAATAATTATTGAAAAATTGCTAATGCAGAATGCTAATAAAACATCCATCTCTTGAAGGGTGCCTCTTCAGCTTATTTTGCCAAAACCACATAATGCTGTTTGACACTCCTCACGGCTAACGCCGGGGAGTGTCAACAATAAAAAGAAAATAACATGACGAAGGTATTACATTGCCCATGTGCAGTCATTGATGTTTTAATATCTCCCCGCCCCTTATTTGTCCGGAGGATCCTGGCGTTTTTCGCAATTTTTGCGATCACTCGCCAGCCCCTATGCGTTTGGTACTGTTTGCCCATCTTTGCCCGGCTTTTTGCGTACGCAATGCCTTTTTGCGCCCTGTAGGCAACAGTGTCTGCGGGCAGATCGTCCGGGCAGTAACGGCCTCAGCAGTTCACATACCTCTCATCGTCTATATCATGACGCTGTTGTTCATTCTGCATGCGAGCATCCCCTTTATTCTGATGCTCTTATTATATCATATTTCTCGTGTCTACACTATCTAAGGCATTATATCCCGATTCTTGCACGCAGGAGCCGTTGTTTCGCACGAACCGTCGAAACGCTGTATGCGGTTGTTGATGTCTTTGTTGAGGCGTATAACAAGTTCGGCAAGGCTAAAATGCGTTACCGAACCTTGCACGAGAAAGGCGAAATCCCTTTTTCTGTGCGTGATTTTTTATAATCTGCGCTATTGCCCACTCTCAGCAAAAGAAATCAGCAAAAGAAATCTATCTTGACATTGGATTAGACGTGGGATATAATAATGGTATAAAATTTATTAAACCGCTTTAACGAATATTCTTTTCCATGATTGAGGTGCATGAACCATGTCACGACCGACGATGAGAGATGTCGCTAAAAAATCCGGCTTTTCCATTACAACCGTTTCGTTCGTCCTGAACAATAAAACGGTCAGCATCCCCCAGCAAACAAAGGACAAGATCTACGAAGCGGTCAGAGAGCTTCGATACAGACCAAATCAGCTTGCCGTAAGCCTGACGACAAAAAAGACAAAGGTGCTGGGGCTTATCATCCCCGATAACAGCAATCTCTTTTTCGCGGAACTATCTAAAGCCATCGAGATCACCGCCCGCGAAGAGGGCTATAGCTTGATCTATGGCAATTCTAATAACAACCCAAAAACAGATCTGGAATATATGCATGTGTTTACCGACCATCAGGTGGATGGAATCATATTTACAAAATCGACTTCCCCTCCCCTTGAGGAGGACGAGGAAAGCCTCGCATTTATCTCAAAGAGTGCAACACCCATTATCGCGGTGGACAGAATGATTCCTGGCTCCAACGTTCCCTCGGTCATGCTGAACCACTTAAAGGGCGGCCAACTTGCGACGCGCCACTTAATCGAATCGGGGCACCGCCGGATTGGATGTTTTACCGGTCCCCTGGAGCTTGCCAGCAGCATGGAGCGGCTGAAGGGATATCGCAGCGCATTGGCGGAGGCCGGCATCGAATATGACGATACCCTCCTATTCGAAGGGAACTACCAGCTGGGCAGAGAGGAGGAGGCGCTGGAATACCTGCTGCAACGCGGGGTGAGCGCGATCTTTTCCTTCAACGATATCATGGCCTTTGGCCTCTACAGGGAAGCGCAGCGCAGACACCTGTCAATCCCCCGGGATATCTCAATCGTCGGGTTTGATGATATCCCCTTTTGCAGCATCCTCCTGCCGGGGCTCACGACGATACGGCAGCCGATCGCCGACATGGGCAAGTGCGCGGTAAAGGTGCTGCTCGACCGTATCAACGGTGCGGAGCAGCCCAACGAAAATCATCTGTTTGAGCCCCAGCTCATCCTCCGCGAAAGCGTAAGACCAGTCTAGAGAAAGGATGGCTAAAGGCATGTTGATTCTCAATCTTGGTTCCTTGAACATGGACAAGGTTTATAACGTGGATCACTTCGTCTTGGCAGGCGAAACCATCCTTGCAGACAAATATGAGGTTTTCTGTGGCGGCAAGGGCTTAAATCAGTCCATCGCCCTGGCCCGCGCCGGCGCCAGAGTATACCACGCGGGTCTGGTGGGAACGGATGGCGAACCCCTTTGCGAGGCGCTCGGCCAGGCGGGGGTGGATTTGAAGTACCTCGCGCGGACGGACGGCGTGAGCGGTCATGCCGTCATTCAGCTTACCCCCCAGGGCCAGAACGGAATCGTCGTATACGGCGGCGCCAACGGAGCGGTTTCCCGAGAGTATATCGACACCGTTCTCGCCGATTTTGCGGCGGGGAACCTGCTTCTGCTGCAAAACGAAACATCGAACGTAGCGTATGCCATGCAAACGGCCAAGGCCAAGGGCATGCTCGTCGCGTTCAACCCCTCGCCGGTCACCGCCGATTTGGTTACCTATCCCCTGGACTGCGTGGATTACCTGATCTTGAACGAGGTGGAGGGCAATGCCCTTGCCGGCGGGGAGACCAACACGGAAATTTTAAACGCATTGCATCAAAAATATCCGCGGGCCGCCGTTATCCTGACGGTCGGCCAGCAGGGGGTCCTGTACCGGGACAAGGACCGTCAAGCCAGCCATGGCGTATACGACGTCGAGGTGCTGGACACGACGGGCGCGGGCGACACGTTCTGCGGCTATTTTCTCGCCTGTATCGCCGAGGGGATGCGCGAAAGGGAGGCGCTGGAATATGCCAGCCGCGCCAGCAGCCTCGCCGTCAGCCGGAGGGGCGCCTCCACCAGCATCCCCTACCGGGATGAAGTGATGCATTTTACCCATAGGCCGCTCGAACAACCTTAACAGAAGATGGGGGTTCTATGAATTTGATAGGCTATTCGCTCAAGAGCATGCTCATCCGTTGCACGGTCATCACGATCGGCGTTATGGCCGCCGCCCTTGGCTGCGCCTGTTATCTCTTCGCGAACCTGGGCTCAGACCCGGTCACCCTCTTTGTCCAGGGCCTCGGCCTGACGCTCGGGATATCGGCGGGCATGGCCACAAATCTGTTAAACGCGACAGCCTTTATCCTTCTACTGATTGCAAACCGTAAACTGATCCACATTGGAACGGCGATCTATACGGTATTGCTCGGATTCCTCGTGGACATCTTTTCAAGGATGCTGACTGCGGCTTGCGGCCTGGATCCATCCCTCGCGTTGCGCATCGGGCTGCTCGTCTTAGGAACCTTAGCCATCGGGGTAGGATTGGGCCTGTATCAATCGGCGGAGCTCGGCATCGGCCCCACCGACGGTATCAACCAGACCATCGTCGCCAAAACCGGCATGCACTACCGTTGGGAACGGATGATATTCGATGCGGTTATGGCAGGAGTCGGCTGGCTGTTGGGCGGCAAGCTTTCCTGGGGCACAATCGTCGGTGTCGTGGCCGTGGGGCCCGTCATGGCGCAAACGCTCTCCCTCGGGAAAAAAATGCTTGCAAAGCTGCCGGCGGCCGCAGCAAGAGACCATAAATCATAATAAAGACGGCTCTATGTGCCGCCTTTAAATAAAAGCACACAGGAGGTCTAGTTGCAATGAAACATCAAAGAAGAATTGTCGTATTGCTCCTTGCCGTACTTATGCTTTTCAGCTTATCCTTGGCGGGCTGTGCAAAGACGGAAGAGGACGGCGACACGCTCAAGGTCGCGCTTCTAATCACCAGCAACCTGGGCGACAAGGGCTTCTACGACAGCGCCGACGCCGGCGTGAAGCTGATCGCCTCGGAGCTGGGGGCGGAGGTTAACACAATCGAGATGGGCCAGGACCCTTCCAAGTATGAACCGTATGTGCGCGATGTGGCGGAACAGGATTGGGACTATATCATCATCGGCTCGTCTCCGGCGATTGAAATCGCACAGACGCTCATTCCACAATACCCCGATAAAAAGTTCATCATGTTCGACACGGAGGTGGATTGGTCCACGGGCGATTTCAGCAATCTCTACTGCGTACAGTACAAGCAAAACGAAGGCAGCTTCCTGGCGGGTGCGGTCGCGGCCAAGATGACGGTCAGCGGCGAAAAGGCCAATCCCGAAAAGATCATTGGCTGTGTTGGCGGCGGCGACATCCCCATCATCAACGACTTTATCCTGGGATACATCCGAGGCGCCCAGTATGTGGAACCCGATATCAAGGTCGCCGTCTCCTACGCCGGCACCTTCGTGGACTCCACAAAGGGCAAGGAGTTGGCGCTTGCGCAGATGAACCAGCAAAACGTTGACATCTGCTTCCAGATCGCCTCCCAGACGGGCGTCGGCGTTTTGGACGCCGCCAAGGAGCTTGGGCTCTACGCCATCGGGGTGGACGGCGATCAGGAGGCCGAATTCAAATCCTCCGATCCGGACATGGCCGCCGCCATCGTGACCTCCATGATGAAGCGGGTGGACCAGTCGCTGCTCCGCGCGGTAAAACTGGCAGAGGAGGGAACGCTTCCCTGGGGCACGACTGAGGTCATTGGTCTGAAGGAATTGGGCGTTGGAATCGTCTATGATGGCAATCTAAAGACCTATCTTTCCGACGCAGACTTCAACGCCATCAAGGACATCGAGCAGAAGATCATCAATGGCGAGATCGAGGTGGAATCTGCGCTCGGCATGAGTACCTCCGATTTTGAGCAGATCCGCAACACCGTTCAACCATAAACCGTAAAAAACGCCGTAAAGAGGGTGTCGTTTATGAATGGTACTCAAAGCAAACCGGAGGCGAGGCATGGCGATATATTGCGGATGGAGGGCATCACAAAGATCTATCACAATGGCTTCGTCGCCAACAACAGGGTCGACTTCAGCGTACGATATGGGGAGATCCATGCTCTGGCCGGCGAAAACGGTGCGGGCAAATCGACGCTGATGAAAATTCTCTTCGGGGAGGAGGTTCCCCAGGAGGGAAGGATTCTTTACCAGGGAGAGGAAGTCAGGATTTCCAGCCCTCTTGCGGCAATTGAGATGGGAATAGGCATGGTGCACCAGCATTTTATGCTGGTGCCCTCCCTAACGGTGGCGGAGAATATCGTACTCGGCATGGAGCCGCAGCGGTTTGGCCTGTTGGATATAAAAAAGGCCGCCACCATGACCAGGCAGGTCGCGGAGAAATACGGTTTGCCAATCGACCCGTATGCCAGGGTCGAGGATCTGTCGGTGGGTCTCAAACAGAGGGTTGAAATGCTCAAGGTATTGATACGGGGCGCCCAGGTGCTGATCCTGGACGAGCCGACGGCCGTGCTCACCCCGCAGGAGACCGTCGATATATTCAGGGAGCTTCAAACCCTGCGGGATATGGGACACACCATCATCTTCATCACGCACAAACTCAGTGAGATCAAACAGATCTGCGACCGCATCACCATCATCCGCGACGGACAGACAATCGCCGTCCGGGACGTGGAGGGCATCAGCGAACAGGAGATTTCGAAGCTCATGGTCGGGCGAGATGTCTCGCTGGATATCCAAAAAAGGAAGGCGGAGGCCGGAGAGGTCATCCTCCGGCTCGAGGACGCAAGCTATTACGACGTCGCCGGAAGGCAGCTTTTAAAGGATATCTCCCTTGTGATCAAGGGCGGCGAGATATTGGGGATCGCCGGGATCGAGGGCAACGGACAAAACGAGCTGGCAGAGCTGATTTGTGGCATGCGGTCCCTGAAACAGGGCAGGATCGAAATAAACGGAACAAGCGTCCAGGGCAAATCCATCCGAGATATTCGCGAGATGGGCGTATCGACAGTCTCCCAGGACAGGATGACGTACGGGGTAGCGGTGGAAGCCGATATCACCTCCAACATCATGTCCAACCGCTACTACAAGAAGGCCTATAATAAGGGCCCGTTTCTGGATGGGAAGAAGATGCGCGCCGAGAGCGCCCGGCTGGTGAGCGAGTACAGCATAAAATGCGACGGCATCGAGACCCCCGTTAAAATGCTCTCGGGTGGCAATATGCAAAAGGTCGTGGTCGCGCGGGAATTTTCCTCGGAGCCCAGCCTCATCGTTGCCAACCAGCCCACTCGGGGGATCGACGTGGGCGCGGCCGAGCTTGTCAGAAACCGGCTGATCCGGCTCCGGGACGACGGCGCCGCAGTCTTGCTCATTTCAGCCGACCTTATGGAGGTTCTCTCCCTCAGCGACAGGCTGGTCGTCTTTTACAACGGCGCCATTACCGCCTATTTTGAAAGCCTCGACGGTTTGACGCCCGAGGAGACGGGCGAATACATGCTGGGCCTGAAGCAGATGGAGCTGCGGCAGATAAGGGGGGATATCCTTGAACAGCAGACGCATTGAACGGCGATTTAACATCATCCGAACCCTGGTAGCCATCGCGGCATCCCTTGGTATCGCCATCGTAATCATCCTCCTTGTGAGCAAGGACCCGTGGAATGCGCTTTATAATTTTCTGGTCGGGCCCGTGACCAGCCTCCGTAGGTTCTGCAATGTCCTGGAGCTGGCGATTCCGCTTACGTTTTGCGGGCTGGCCGTGAGCATGATCTTTTCGGCGGGCCTAAGCAATCTGGCGGCCGAGGGCTCATTCTACACGGCCTGCGCCACCACCGCGCTCGCGGCCATCCTCCTGGACCTGCCGCCGGTGATCCATCCGATCGTATGCCTACTGATCGGTACGGCGACGGGCATTCTTGTCATGGGCATCCCGGCGGTGCTGAAGCTGAAATGGAACGCAAACGAGCTGGTTTCCTCCCTCATGCTCAACTATATCTGCCTCTATATCGCAACCTATCTCATCAGAACGCAGGTTCTCGACTCCTCGCTGGGCATAACCGGCTCGGTCAGCTTTCAGACGACGGCGTCGCTTCCAAACCTCGTCGCGGGCACAAGGCTTCATTTGGGCCTGGTATTTGTCATCATCGCGATCATCGTATGCTGGCTGACGCTCTATCGGACAAAGCTCGGATATTCTGTGCGGATGATCGGCCACAACGAGCATTTTTCCCGCTATTCCGGCATGAAGGTCGGCGGAACCCTGCTCGTGGTCCAACTCATCGGCGGCGCCCTGGCCGGCTTTGGCGGCGCGACGGAGATGATCGGCATGTACACCCGTTTCCAGTACCAGGGCCTTACCCAATACGGGTTTGACGGGATGCTCATCGCGATCATCGCACGCTATAACCCGGCGCTGGTTCCGATTGCCGCCGTGTTCCTCTCCTATATCCGCACGGGCGCGGATATCATGAACCGCACCAGCGACGTGCCAATGGAGATCATATCCGTCATTCAGGCGGGCATCATCATGCTGATCGTCGCCAAGAAGTTCCTCAATACGTTTGAATACAAACAGGTCGTCAATCAGTCCAAAGAACGCCTTGAAGAGAAGGAGATGTAGATAGAATGAGCAGGATATTCTCCATCATTTTTTCCACCCAGTTTTTCTACTCGATTCTCCGCATTTCCACCCCCATCATCTTCGCCTCGTTGGGCGCGCTCATTACGGCAAGCGCCGGGACGATCAACATCGGCCTTGAGGGAATGATGCTCTTCTCCGCGCTCGTCGGGGTCATCGTGAGCGCGTTTTCCAATAGCGTCCTTCTGGGGCTGATCGCCGCCGTGCTCACGGGCGTCCTGGTTTCCGCCCTCATGTCCTATGTGACATTGATTTTGAAATCGCATATTACGCTGACGGGCATCGCGATCAATATGCTCGCCGCCGGTGCGACAGTGTTCATCCTGTACCTGGTATGCGGCGAAAAGGGTATCTCCTCCTCCCTGTCGAGCGGCGTTTTGCCCCGGCTGGAGCTTCCGCTCATCAGTGAAATCCCCATATTGGGCGAGATCCTTTCCAACCATAACGTCCTGACCTACCTTGCCCTCTTGATGGTGTTCCTTACCTACCTCCTGCTGCGCAAAACACGCCTGGGCCTTCGAATCCGGGCGGTGGGCGAAAACGAGAACGCCGCCCTCTCCGTCGGCGCCAAACCCATCAAGTACCGGTTTATTGCCATGCTGTTGAGCGGCGTGCTGGCGGGGCTTGGCGGGGCGTATATGTCCATGGGATACGTATCGTGGTTTTCGAGGGATATGATCGCCGGACGTGGCTTTATCGCCCTGGCGGCGCAGCAGCTGGGTCAGGGCTCCACACTGGGGACATTTTTGGCGTCGCTCATATTCGGTGCCGCCGACTCCCTCGCCAACAACCTGCAAACGCTGCAAATGCCCTCCGAATTCGTACAATCCATCCCATACGCCGTAACAATTCTCGGCCTGGTCATCTTCTCCATCATCAAACGAAAACAGCAGGTAAAAAAGCTGAAGGAAATCATGAAACAGGAAACGGCGCGAATTGAGAAATAGATAGGAGTGGAATCGATGAATCATCCAAAAAAAGCCTGGCAGTATACGAGGGAGATCGTTGAAAGCGCGATACCCTTCCCCGAGCGGGTAAGCCGCGTATCCTGGGAGGCCGTCATACGGGACGGCCAGCGCGACCTTGAAAGCATGCGATATATGTGGAGCGGCAATGTGACCGAAAGCCTATGCCCGCTGTTCAATATCGCCATGCTCGTACAGGAATACGGCAACCTGGGCTACGACGTCACGGCAGCGGAGGCCATGCTGCCCAATGGCGTTGAGCTGTACAGAACCAAACAGGACGTCGCGCTGTACCGCCATACCTGCCGGCTGATGAAGACGATGCTGGACGCGCCAAAGGATGAAACGCATCCCTATTGGAGCTATCCGGAGTATACCAGCTTTGAGCAGTACGCCTCGGCCATAACGTTTCCGGAATATCCGCCTCTGGTGCTTACTCAAGAAGAGCTGTACGACAAGCTGTACGCGAGCTGGATGTCCCAGGTCTGCGCCGGGGCGGTGGGAACGGCGGTGGAGGGTTTCCACACCAAAAACCTAGAGAAGGCCTATGGCTGGGTTGACTCCTATATCAAGGAACCTGAGATGTACAACGACGACCTCACGTTCGAGCTGGCGTTTTTGGAGACGTTTATCCGCAAGGGCCATGACCTTACGGCGGCCGACATAGCCGAGGACTGGGCCGCCAGGCTCCCCTTCGCCTTCACTGCCGAGGGGATCGCCCTCAAAAACATCAAAAACGGCATCTACCCGCCGGAGAGCGGATACTTCCGCAACCCCTACCGGGAATTGATCGGCGCGCAGATGCGCGGCGCGATCTGCGGCATGGTCGCACCAGGGAATCCGCGCATGGCGGCCAAGCTTGCCTGGGAGGACGGCAGCGTTTCCCACTTCAACAACGGCATCTTGGGCGAGATCTTCAACGCCTTGATGGTCTCCCTCGCCTTTGTGGAGCGCGACGCAAAAAGGATTTGCCGTATGGCAATCGATCTGATCCCCAAGGATTCCAAGTATTACTCCGTGGTGGATTACGCCTGGTCCGCCTGCGAAAAATTCGGCGCCTGGCGGGAAGCCTGGCTGGACTGCGATGAGAAATTCAAGGAATACTGCTGGATTCACGCCTATCCGAACGCCGCCGCGGAGGTGGTGTCCCTGTACTTCTGTGAAAACGACTACGATAAGCTGGTCAGCCTGATCGCCATGTGTGGACTGGACGTGGACTGCAACGCGGCCCAGGTCGCAAACGTGCTTGCGGTCATCCATGGCAGCGGCTGCATCGGGGCAAAATGGCTCGAGCCGATTGGAAGCTATATGGAAACCTATGTACGGGGGATGGAGTCGGTGCGCTTTAAGGGCTTGGCGGAAAAGACAGCCGCAGCCGTAATCAGGGCGCAAAATCAATTGTAAAACCTTCGTAACAGCAGAACTTAACAGGGATGGGGATGGGTATGAAAAAAGCCTGGGAATGGGATCATGAGCTGATTGAGACGACGCTTCCGCGCATTCTGACGGAGGAGGAGCAGCATTGGCAGGATAAATTCGAATTTGGCGACCAGGAATGGGCGCATAGAAAGCTCCTTTGGGACATCCGCGTACCGGGCTCCGGCGCGCGGGAGAGGATCATGGCGGCGGCCATCGCCTCGACAGAGCTGATGGGCTATGACGTGACGGAGGCGGAGGCGCTGTTGCCCTTGGGAATAAAAGCGATGGAGGAGAAAAACATCCCCGAGGTGTTTCGCATCACATCCCGTATCCTCCGGGCGCTGAACACCGCGTCCAAAGTGGAGGGTCACCCGTACTGGAACTACAGCGTATACGATACGGCGGAGAAGTATTTCCGCGCGGTGGAGTTTCCAGCATACGACGCACCGGCGCTGAAGGCGGAGGACTTTTATCAGAAAATCCATGCCGGGTGGACGGCGCAGATCTGCGCCGCTGCGCTGGGCACCGCAATCGAGGGCTATTCGACAGATAACCTCCGAAAGGTATTCGGCGAAATATGGGGGTATGTCCGAAAGCCCAACACCTACAATGACGACATCACGTTTGAGCTGGCGTTTTTGGAGGCCTTCCTGAAAAAGGGGCACGCCGTTGATTCGGCGGATATAGCGGATGAGTGGATTTCGCTGGTTCCCTCGGGATGGTCGGCGGAGGAGATCGCCCTGAAAAACCTGAAATACGGCACCTATCCGCCGGAGAGCGGTATGATAACCAACCCGTACCGGGAATGGATCGGCGCGCAGATGCGCGGCGCGATCTGCGGCATGGTCGCGCCGGGCGACCCGCGCGAGGCGGCCCGGCTTGCCTATATGGACGGCGTTGTTTCGCATGTCAACAACGGCGTACTGGGTGAAATATTCAACGCCGTGATTACCTCCCTTAGCTTTGTGGAACGAGATATCCGCGTCATCTGTCAGATGGGCATGGAAATGATCCCCAAGGACTCGGAATATTACTCGGTGCTCCGGTATGCATGGGAGGCTTGCAAAACCTGTGAAGAGTGGGAGAGGGCTTGGCGCCTCTGTGAGGAAAAATACAAACGGTATAACTGGATTCATGCCTATCCAAACGCCGCAGCGGAGGTCGTGGCCATGTATTTTAGCCGGAATGATTTTGATACCTGTATGCATATCAGCGCTATGTGCGGGCAGGACGTCGACTGCAATGCGGCGCAGATCGCTACCCCCTTCGGGATTATCTGGGGCTTGGATGCGATTTCGCCAAAGTGGACCGAGCCGATTGGTGACGAGCTTTCGACCTACATGAGACGCTATGAAAAAACCAGCGTCAGCTGCGTGTCAAGGCGGACCGTGGAGGCGGTAAAAAAAGCCGGACGCTATATAGTAAAGGAATAAGCGGCGACCGTTCTCCCCTTGGGCGTGTTGACATTAAACGGCATCGACAATAAGGGCGAGAAAAATGAACGTAACAAACATGATATCAAGCTTGTCGTAGCGTGTGAAGATACGCCGAAAGCGCTTAATGCGACGGAAAAGGCGTTCAATCTGATTGCGGGATTTGTAGAGAGTTTTATCGTATTTCCAGGGGTTTTTGTGGTTGTCAGCGCCAGTGATAAAATGAATAAAAACGCCGGTCAAAAGATGCAGGTTTGTAGCGGAGGGGGATGTAATATGGTACACTCGACTTTGTCTGTCAGTAGGCAGGCAGAAAGGGTGTAGGA
>Ga0153972_1000614_pt1 | contig 11512 bp, 10 predicted proteins | sample TSGA056MetaG_FD_104732 | JGI IMG/M metagenome (GOLD analysis project Ga0153972, IMG submission 104732) | Attine ant fungus gardens microbial communities from Georgia, USA - TSGA056 MetaG | ecosystem: Host-associated > Fungi > Mycelium > Unclassified | place: USA: Georgia, George L Smith State...
GTCATGCCGTTCCAGATGCAGTCAATGCTCTTTGCGGCAAGTTCAATTTCCTTGGTGTCCCAGTTGATTACAACAAACTCAGCATCAATGCCGAGGCGCTCACAAACAGCCTGTGCGAACTCTGTATCAAAGCCTGTTAGCTTACCATTCTCATCGTAGTAGTTCATCGGTTCATATATTGTGATACCGACGATAATCTTTCCATTTTTTGTGATATATTCCATATCGGTCATTCCTGTGGAAACATCATCAGTATTGTTTTCAGGCTCATTGCTGTTTTCAACGGCATCGCTCGTGTTGTCCTTTGAATCGTCCTTGCTTTCACCTCCGCAAGCGCACAGGCACAGTACCATAAGTGCAGCAAGCATAAGGCTTATAATCTTTTTCATTTTCATTCTTTCTTGTCCTCCAAATCGCCATAAAACAGGCGTGTTGTGCTACATTTTTGCAACACTGCTATAATAGCACAATAGCGAGCTAAAGCAAAGTATTTTTTTGCATTAGCTCAAATTTTATTTACTCAAATTAAAGAATAAGCCCGCCGCCGATTAGGCGCTCTCCGTCATAAATCGCAGCAGATTGGCCTCTTGCAGGCGCTCGAACCGGAGTGTCTGTTTCGATCCGAACACTGCCGTCCGGCATTGGCGTTACAGTGCATTCGGGGCATTCCCATTTTGTGTGGCGAACCTTTACGCTTGCACGAATTGGCAAGGCCGGTTTTTCAATAAGCCAGTTCAGATTCGAGGCTCTCACCTCGGTTTTGAACAGGTCGTCCCAATAGGAAAGCTCGATTGTGTTTTTGCCGGCATCAATTGCCGAAACGTAAACCTTGCGCTCATTATACAGTCCCGGAATTCTCTGCCCGACGGTGTAGCGGTAAATTCCATTGTGGCGCATAATTTCGGTTCCGTCAAGACACATTGCGCCCTCGCCGGGCATTTTGGTTCGTTTTTGCAGCCATCCGATGTAGTCCTTGTCGGGGATGAAGCAAATTTCCATGCTGTCGGGCTTCTCGGCAACCGGTATGCCGTAGGCCTTTGCAAGCTCCCTCACTTCAGACTTTTCGAATTTTCCAAGCGGCAAAATCAGCCGCTCCACTTGGGAAGCAAGAATCCCGCAAAGCATATAGCTTTGGTCATTGCTCGCTTGCCCTTTGAAGAGCATTGCGTTTTCGACTCTTGCGTAATGCCCTGTTGCGATATGCTTTGCGCCGATTCCATCGGCATAGACAATTAGGTTTCTGAATTTAACATTGGGATTGCAGATTATGCACGGGTTCGGAGTTTCGCCGCGCAGGTATGCGCTTTCAAAGGCCTTGCAAACCTTTGCTTCAAGCTCGTCCTTTATATCGGCAATTTCAAGGCTGACGCCAAGAAATTCGGCAGTTCGAATAGCATCATACCGTGCCTCGGCGCTGCCCATGTCCAGAAAGAGGCCGCAAACCTCAAGACCCTGCTCCTGCAAAAGACGTGCCGATACAGCGCTGTCAACTCCGCCCGAAAGTCCCAGAACGACCTTTTCAGCCATTTTGTCCTCCCTTGCCGCTTTCGATAAATACCATCAGCGCCGCAATGTCCGCAGGCGAAACTCCGGAGATTCGCCCGGCCTGCCCAAAGCTTTGAGGCCTTATCTGGCTGAGCTTTTGCCGTGCTTCAATCCTGATTCCGTGAATGTTCTCATAGCGGATATCCGCGGGCAGCGGTCTGTTTTCCATGCGGTAAAATTCCTCTACCTGTCTTAGCTGGCGGCGGATATAGCCATCGTACTTGATGCGTATTTCCGCCTGATACCAGACCTCCCGTGGAAGAGACGGCCTATCCTTGTCAAACGGTGCAAGTTCCTCATAAGTCACCTGAGGTCTTTTCAGCAAATCCGCAAGGGTTGCGCCATTTGCAGTTGCAGCCGTGTCAACGCTTTGGAGGTAGGCGTTCAGCTCGGAGGTTGACGCTGTTCCAACATGTTCAAGCCGGTAAATCTCGGCTTTTACCGTCTCATATTTGCTCAAAACTCTGTCGAAACGCTCCTTTGACACAAGTCCCACATTATAACCAATTTCGCAGAGTCTCTCGTCAGCATTGTCCTGGCGGTGAATAAGCCTGTATTCGCTACGAGAGGTCATCATACGGTAGGGCTCGTTTGTACCCTTTGTAACCAAATCGTCTACAAGCGTTCCGATATATCCATCGCTGCGCCGCAAAATCATCGGCTCTCTTCCAAGCACCTTCAGAGAGGCGTTAATTCCTGCAACAAGCCCCTGTGCCGCAGCCTCCTCATAGCCGGACGAGCCACAGAACTGGCCTGCGCCGAACAGACCTGAAACTATCTTGGTTTCAAGCGTTGGGTAAAGCTGTGTTGGGTCAGCGCAGTCGTATTCAATTGCATATGCCGCCCTTGTCATTTCGGAATTTTCGAGACCTGCAATGGTTTGAAGCATTGCGATCTGCACATCCTCCGGCATTGAGGAGGAGAACCCCTGAATATAGAGCTCCTGTGTGTCAAGCCCCATTGGCTCGATGAAAAGCTGATGCCTTAGCTTGTCCGGGAATGTCATAATTTTGGTTTCAATGCTTGGGCAATATCTTGGACCGATACCCTCAATCACGCCCGAATAAATCGGACTGCGGTCAAGATTCTGCCTGATAATTTCGTGGGTGCGGTCGTTTGTATAGGTAAGGTAGCACACTGCCTTGTTGACAAGGGCTTCCTCGTTAGTTTCATATGAAAACGGCTCAATTATTTCATCGCCCGGCTGAAGCTCCATCTTGGAAAAATCGACGCTTCTTGCATTCACCCTCGGCGGCGTTCCCGTTTTAAATCGCCGCAGACTAAGCCCGAGGGAAACGAGCTTCTCGCTTAAAGCGTTCGCCGGGGCAAGGCCGTCAGGCCCTGAGCTTTGAAGGTTTTCGCCAATTATTGTTCTGCCCATAAGATATGTGCCGCTTGCAATTATAACCGCCTTGCAGGAAAATACGGCGCCGTTCGCCGTTGTCACGCTCGCTACCTTGCCGTCTGAAACTCCAATATCCGTTATCTCAACCTGTCTAACTCTCAAGTTTCTCTGATTTTCAAGAGTAGACTTCATAACCGCCTGATAATGCCGTCTGTCCGCCTGGGCTCTGAGCGAATGCACGGCAGGGCCTTTTCCTCTGTTAAGCATACGATACTGAATGCAGGCTTTGTCGGCGGCTCTTGCCATCTCGCCACCAAGAGCGTCAATCTCACGCACAAGATGCCCCTTGCCCGTTCCGCCAATTGCCGGGTTACAGGGCATATTTCCAACGCTGTCAAGGTTCATCGTGAAGCAAATAGTGTCAAGTCCAAGCCGTGCTGAGGCAAGAGCAGCCTCAATTCCGGCATGGCCTGCTCCGATAACGGCGATATCACATTTTCCTGCGTTATATAGCATAAAAGTAGTCTCCTTTAGTCTAACCAAGTAATTCTACCGCACACGCAATTATTTGTCAAAAGAAGTCTGGTATGTTAGAATAAATTACTTAGCAAGAAAGGGACAAATCATGGACGAAGCAAGATTATACTACACAAACCCCTATCTGGACAAATTCGATGCCGTTGTTGTTTCCTGCCAGGAAAATGGAGACCGCTTCGAAGTGGTTCTTTCGCAAACAGCGTTTTACGCCGAGGGCGGCGGTCAGCCCGGTGACACCGGGTATATCGGGACGGCTCGGGTTCTGGATACGCAGGAAAAGGACGGCAGAATACTTCATTATTGCACGGACAGAGTTTGCGTGGGGGAAGAGATTCACTGCGAAATTGACTTCGCACGCCGCTTTGATTTTATGCAGAATCATAGTGGGGAACATATTTTGAGTGGGATTATCTATAAGCATTATGGCTTTAACAATGTCGGATTTCATATGGGTGCAGAGACTATAACCATTGATTTTGACGGCGTGCTTTCTGCCGAGCAGCTTAAAGAAATTGAGTCCGAGGCAAACAATGCCGTTTGGAAAAACATCCCCTTCGAAATCAGCTATCCAAGTGACGCCGAGCTTGAAAAGCTTTTTTACAGGAGCAAAAAGGAGCTTTCGGGGGAGGTTCGCATTGTCACCTGCGAGCGCTACGATGCTTGCGCCTGCTGCGGAACTCATGTGAAGCACAGCGGCGAGATTGGACTGATAAAAATTCTCTCCTGCATTCCGCTTAGGGGCGGAGTGCGGCTTGAAATGGTGGCAGGCAAAAGGGCTTATGACTGCGTTAACGCAGTTTGGAACGAGAATCGCCAAATTTCAGCGCTGCTTTCTGCAAAGGCTTGTGAAACCTTCGGCGCAGTTAAAAGGCAGTTCGACGCATTGTCAGACGCAAAATATCGGCTCTACGGTCTTGAGGAGCGTCTTTTCGACGCCTTAGCCAGCGCCCATGCAGGCAAACGAAACGTAACGGTGTTCGAAAGCGAATTATCAGCCGATGGCACAAGGCGGCTATGCGACCGCATGGCAAGCGTTGTCTGCGGCAGATGCGCCGTTTTCTCCGGCAGCGATGAGACAGGATATAAATATGCAATTTCCCTTGCCGAGGGTGAAACAATGGACTTCATAAAGACATTAAACGTCACACTGAACGGAAAAGGCGGCGGCAAGGCAAGCCTTGCGCAAGGCTCATGCAGCGCTATCCGCAGCGAAATTGAAAATTTTATGCGCTTAGGAGAATGATCGGTATGGAAGATATTCGCACTATTGCTCCCATAGCAAGAATTAAAAATGACTATATGGAGAAATTCGGTGTGCCAAGACAAAGCGGAATTGTAAACGAGGTCATGTCCGCAATCGTATTTGAACCCCAATACCGTGTGAAGGAAGCCCTGCGAGGCTTGGAATTTTACTCACGTTTGTGGCTAATCTGGGGTTTTTCAAAATTGCAGGAGGGTGAATGGTCTCCGACGGTTAGACCGCCGAGGCTTGGCGGCAACACGAGAATGGGCGTTTTTGCAACAAGGTCGCCCTTCCGTCCGAACTACATGGGAATGTCCTGCGTCGAAATTTGCAAAGTCAAGGACACTTTAGGTAAAGGGCCGGTCATTATCGTGTCGGGTGCCGACATGGTAAACGGCACTCCGATTTACGATATAAAGCCGTATTGCCCCGGCTCTGACAGCTTCCCTGACGCAAAGCCCGGCTTTAACAACGCACGGCAGGATGCCTGTCTCGAAGTGAACTTCCCCGGAAAACTTCTATGGCAAATTCCAGAGGATAAGCACGAGGCGATAATCCATGTTTTATCAAACGACCCACGTCCCACCTATCAGCATGATGAAGATCGAATATACGGCATCGCATATGGCGGCTTTGATATCCGCTTTTCGGTTTCGGGTAACACCCTGACTGTCTGCAAGGTCGAAATAAAAAGCAGCGAAGGCATATAATCTGCCTTCGCTGCTTCTTCGTTTTGTTATTTTATGGGCATATAAGTTCCTGTAGATGTTGCCAGGAGGCGGTCTCTATCGCCCTTTATATAAAGCTCGCCGCTTGTGAAATACATGCTGCGGCCTTGCTTATCAAGCTTTGCAAAAACGCAAACCGCACCTTCAACCGGCGATGGTCTCAGATAATTGACCGAAAGTGAGACTGTTGGGGGCGGATATCCCAAGTATCCAAGATTTAGGAATCCCATTGCGGTGTCGAGCAGCGTTGCCACGACGCCGCCATGCATATCTCCGGCAAGATTACCCTGCCATTTTTGCGCCTCAAACTCCATTGTTAGGGTTTTCTTTTCAAAGCTGCACTCTATGAGCAAGGGTTTTATTAAAAGGCAAACAGATTCGGATGCAACATTTGGTGCGTTAGCTACCGCCCCAATTAGCCTTTCTTTCATTTGCTCCTGGCTTGTTGTAAGTTCCATTTTAATCGCTATGTCCTCCGAGAATGAATATATAAAAGCATTTTACTCCACTCCGCTATATTTTGCAAATAAATATAATAATATCCAAAAAATACTTGACAGTGTATATTTATCGCTGTATCATAACTGTACTAACACAGTTAATACAGTTTTCATATTAACGAAAGCGGGGTGTAGATATTGATTAGTATCAATCATAGAGACTCAAAACCAATTTACGATCAAGTGAAGAATGAATTCAAGAAGCTGATTGTGTCCAGCGTGATGCTTGCAGACGACAAGCTGCCCTCGGTTCGGGAGATTGCATCGGCGCTTGCCATCAATCCCAATACCATACAGCGGGCTTATCGTGAGCTTGAAATTGAAGGTTATATTTACTCGCTGCCAGGCAAAGGAAGCTTTGTGTCAGATTTCAGGGAGATAGGCAACGAGAAAAAAGCGGCATTGCTCGCCAAATTTGATGAGGCCGTCAGCGAGCTTCGTTTCCTTGGCGTCACAAGCAAGGAGCTTCAGGGGAGAATTGAGGGAGGTAAAAAGAATGATTGAGGTCAAGAACGTTACCAAACGGTTTGTCGATTTCAAAGCTATAACCAGCTTAAGCATTACCGTTCCGAAGGGTTCAATTTATGGACTTGTGGGCCCGAACGGCAGCGGAAAAAGCACCATAATCCGCAATATAATGGGTATTTACCGTCCTGATGAGGGCGAGATCCTTATTGACAGCGAACCCGTTTTTGACAATGAGGCTGTAAAAACGAGAATGGCTTATATCCCCGACGACATATTTTATTTTGCGCAGGCAAATATTAAAGATATGATGAAGTTTTACTCGGGCATATACCCAAAGTTCAGCATGGAGCGTTTCCACAGGCTGCGTGAGGCATTCGAGCTTGACGAAAAGATGCCGATTCGCCGAATGAGCAAGGGTATGCAAAAGCAGGCGGCATTTTGGCTTTCTATGAGCCTGAGCCCCGAAATTCTTGTGCTTGACGAGCCTGTTGACGGTCTTGATCCCGTTATGCGCAGGCAGATTTGGAGCATAATCATGTCCGATGTTGCAGAATATGGAACTACGGTTTTGGTTTCCTCGCACAATCTGCGTGAGCTCGAGGACGTTTGCGATCATGTCGGCATTTTGGATCATGGAAAAATGCTGCTGGAGCGTTCGCTTAGCGAATTGCAGGACAATATTGTGAAAGTGCAGCTTGCACTTTCTGACGATATTGCGCTTCCCAAGGATTTGGACGTAATAAACACCACAACCTCAGGCAGGCTCAAAACCCTGATAATCCGTGGAAATGCAGAAAATATAACCGGCACGCTTAATGCCTTGTCACCATTCTTCATGGACGTTTTGCCGCTGACGCTTGAGGAGATATTCATTTATGAGCTGGGAGGTGCAGATTATGAAATCAAAAACATCATCCTTTAACTTGACAATTTTCAAAAAGAGCATAACCCGATTTTGGCCGATATGGGCTGCATATTTCATTTTCTGGCTTATTGCGCTGCCGATTTCAACCGCAAGCGACCTCTCTCACAAGATTCGTTTTTATGATGATTTGTCTCATGTTTTGTCCTACTCTGCTGAGCAGGTATTTACAATGTCTAAAGACTTGGGAATCGCAGTTGGCGCAATTACCGCCATTTTTGCTGCGATAGCGCTGTGGGGCTTCATGTATTCATCAAAGAGCGCTTCCGGCTATGCAAGCTTGCCGGTCTCACGGCGCAGCTATTTCGTTTCTTTAACGCTCGCCGGAACAATCCCGGTAATAGTTATTAATTTCGTGATATCCTCCATTTTATTTCTTGTCATGGCGTCATACGGCATTGGCAGCTTTGCTATTGCAATGCAGGTTTTTGCGATAATAACCCTTATATATCTTTTCTTTTACTTCTTTGCGACCTTCTGCGCTCAGCTGACCGGAACGGCCTTTGTCCTTGTTCCGCTTTATGCACTGCTTAATTTTGTTGTGATTGCACTTTATGTCATCGGCAGCACTTTCCTAAGCAGGCTTGTCTATGGATTAACAGCAACCGATTCCGCACTACAATGGCTTTCCTATCTTTCTCCGCCCGTAGGCATGATTTACGGCACAGGCATGATAACCACCGCCGGCACAAATGTACCCATGTTCACCGGTTGGGGTTGCCTTATCACATATGCCGTTGTGGGCATTATATTTGCCGTAACCGCATACCTGATTTTCCGCCGCCGCCGTATGGAGGCTGCCGGGGATGTTGTTGCAGTTAACATACTAAAGCCCGTTTTCAAATACTGCATGACATTGGGCTGCGCCATAGTTTTCTGCGCACTGATGATATTTGTTCTCAATGATACTACATCATCCTCAGACCTCTTTACGATAATGCTGCTTCTGGCAATTGGCGCAATCATAGGATATTATATTTCAGAAATGCTTATCAAAAAAAGCTTTCGCGTGTTTAAAAAGCGCACCGCGCCCGGCATTCTAATAAGTCTTGCGGTTATCCTGCTTATTACCGCCGCCATCGAGCTTGACTTCATCGGATATGAAAAATATGTCCCCAGCATCTCGGATGTTGAAAGAGTTTCTCTCAATGGCTGCGAAGTTGACGAGGCGGATCTAATCGAAGAAGTTATCGATGTCCACAAGGCAATTATTGCCGACAAAGAAAGAAACGAGGCAGCGAATTACGGCGATGGCTATTTCATATACTATCAGTCAATACACTATTATCTGAAAAACGGAAAGACTGTGTTCAGGCAGTATCGCATCATAAGTTATTTTGATGATGCAAACTCTCCCGAAATTTTAACCCGGATTAATGAATTTCTGAATAAACCCGAAATGATTTTAAGCGGCATTTTGCCAAGCTTTGAAATTGCCGGTCCCGAAAACGTTGCCAGTGTCAGCATTGCATGTGAAATTCCGTCCGGGGGCACAGCTTCAGAATATGACATGCCTACGGTAGACAGATTATTTTACTATTCGGGTGAGGACGCTTATGAGCTTTGGAATGACTGCATTTTGCCCGATATTGAAGATGGCTGCGGCATCGGCAAAAATACCTCCTATTATTATCCTCTCCAAGACTTTACGACGACAACGTGTGTGTTATATTTTGAATTTGTAGACACCGAATTTGTAAACACCGCATCATCTGGGCCACCGGTTGACAGGGGCTTGCAGACACTTTGCATTACAACAGATGCTGCGAGAACGCTCGAATGGCTTGAAGCTCATGACATTCCCGTTTACACCTACGAAGATATAAGCGCTGCATACGAAGATTTTGAGATGAGATAACGAAAAATCACCCCACGACCTTTGTTCGTGGGGTGATATATTTATTCATCAAAAATCCTTAACCTTGCGTTTAAGCGAAATGCTGTCGGCAATCATAGCGATAAATTCGCTGTTTGTGGGTTTGCCTTTTATGTTTGAAACGGTATAGCCAAAGAACCTTTGAAGAGTTTCAATGTCGCCTCTGTCCCATGCAACCTCTATTGCGTGGCGTATGGCCCTTTCAACTCTTGAAGGTGTGGTTGAAAAGCGTTTTGCAACCGCAGGATAAAGAACTTTTGTTACGGCGTTTATAACCTCCATGTCGCTGACCGTCAGCATTATTGCCTCACGCAGATACTGATATCCCTTGATATGGGCAGGAACGCCGATTTCATGAATAATTTCCGTGACTGTTGCTTCAAGACTTTTTTCACTTTTCGTTGAAGCATACATTGCCGGGGACGGGATCTGCGCAGATACAGTGGTAATTGCGCTTTTGCTTTGTCTTATTCGAGATAAGAGCGCCTGAATATCACAGGGTTTCGGAACGAAATAATATGCACCAAGCTCAACACATTGTGCAATTAGCTGTTCGTTGAAAAAGGCGGTAATAACAATCACCTTAGGTGGTGACGCCGAATTTTGCAACTGCTGCATCAGGCCAAGTCCGTCAAGTTTCGGCATCACGATATCCATAAGCACGACATCTGGTTTAAGATCGTTAATTTTTTTAATCGCTTCGGCTCCGTCCGCTGCGAAACCAACAACCTCCATATCGGGCTCGAATGCAATGGTATCTGATATAAGTACTCTAAAATCTTCATTGGGGTCTGCAATAACAATTTTTTGCTTTGAATCCATTCCTGTTCCTCCAAATAGTATTTACGGCAAACACTATCTATTTGTGAGTTAATCACCGTTGTGTAACTAATTTAGCACAATTTTATTGCAATTTCAACAATTCCTGCTCGTATTTTTATCGACAATTCACGAACATTTTAAAAGTTTTTTCCCCTTTGTTTTTCAAAAATTGACCTAATAATCGGACTTTTAGCTTTTATTTTGTCGATTTAAAGTCGAACCGTATTAAATTTCGACATGAAAATGTCGAAATATTTTTTGTTTTTTATGCCAAAAAAGGCGGACCGCAGACGAAATGCGGTCCGCAAAATTAGTTATGCGGCGTTTTCTTGTGGAACTTCGCAGGATAATAGCATTTTGTCAATGCTTATGCCGTATCCCCTGGTAGGATCTGAGATCAAAACATGGGTCACAGCTCCGATTATTTTCCCGTTCTGGATTATTGGGCTGCCCGACATGCCTTGAACTATACCACCTGTTACGGCAATCAGGCTTTCATCGGTTACTTTAATCATCATGGTTTTGCAGTCCTCAGTGTCTCTGAAAATACGGGTTATCTCTATCTCGAATTCCTGAACATCCTCGCCTGTTACATTCGAATAGATTGTAGCTTTGCCGAGCTCAATCTCCGATTCCTGCGCCACAGGCAGTAGATTTCCTGAGAATTCGCCCTCTGTAATACCGTAAATTCCGCTCTCGCAGTTTATTTCAATATTGCCAAGGATATCATCCTTCTCATAAGAGCCTCTTAGCTCTCCTGGGTTGCTTACCTCGCCTTTTTTAACGTCAATGACTATCGCCTTGCTTATACTACCCTCGCCTGTCGGCAAAAGAGAACCTGTGTCTGTATCAGTTATCCCGTGCCCAAGTGCGCCGTAGGCGCCCGATTTCGGATCATAGAAGGTTACTGTGCCTATTCCACTTATTCCGTCTCGCATCCATAAACCCAGCTGATACGTTCCCTCAGCGGTTTGGGCAGGTGTTATGGTATACTGAATTTGCTCTCCCTGTCTGGAAACCGTAACAGTAACATCACTGCCATCGAAGTTAGCAGCAGCGGTAATAAAATCAGCAGAAGTTTTTATTTCAAACGAATCTACCTTAATGATAATATCACCAACCTTTAGTCCAGCTGAGGCTGCAGGAGAAACCTTGCCATCTTTTCCTTCAAGCTCTGATAGACCTACAATTACAACACCATCTGTTTTTATATCTATGCCGACCGCTTTGCCAATGGGAACAAGCTCATCGGCCTCTAAAGCTGATGCTGGAAATGACAGCATAAAGCAGATCACCAGCGAAAATAAAACCGCAGATAATCTGCTTCTATTTTTATTTTTTATTATATTCATCCCCCCACACAAAATTATAATGTCAGCGCGCAAACATCACAATTTCATTATGGCTTTTAGAGGTCAAAAAACTCTTAGAAAATCTTCTCTCAATTTCTAAACTAAATAATACTGCTGGCGCTGCTGAATTATTGTTTAATGCTAAATACTTCTGCATACGATTGCATACATTAA
>Ga0153972_1000620_pt1 | contig 11485 bp, 9 predicted proteins | sample TSGA056MetaG_FD_104732 | JGI IMG/M metagenome (GOLD analysis project Ga0153972, IMG submission 104732) | Attine ant fungus gardens microbial communities from Georgia, USA - TSGA056 MetaG | ecosystem: Host-associated > Fungi > Mycelium > Unclassified | place: USA: Georgia, George L Smith State...
CATTGAACAATATGACGTGGAAACCCAGGAGGAACTGGTGGGGTATTTAAAGCAGGCCGGTTATGATGTGACGCAGGCAACCGTTTCCCGGGATATCCGGGAATTGAAGCTTTCTAAAGTGGCAACAGGGAATGGCCGGCAGAAATATGTGATTTTTAAGCAGAATGACAGCTATATGGACGATAAATATATCCGGGTTTTGAAAGAAGGACTTTCCTCCAGAGACGTTTCGGCTTCGATGGATATGGCACAGAATATTCTGGTGGTAAAAACCGTGTCCGGCATGGCCATGGCCGTTGCGGCTGCCATAGATGCCATGAAATTTCCGGAAATTGTTGGTTCCATTGCAGGTGACGACACGATTATGATTGCAGTTGGCAACATGGAGAATACCAGGAAATTAATGGATAAAATTCAAGACTTGCTTGAGTCATAGGGGATAGGGCAGGGGTACCATATGGCCGGAGAAGGTACTATTCACAGCCAGCGCTGTTCATATAGTAATCTGGAGGAGAAGGTACATAAGGAGAGAAAAGATGCTGCAAAGTTTACATGTGAAAAATCTGGCGCTTATTGATGAAACGGAAGTGGAATTCCGGGAAGGGCTGAATATTCTTACCGGAGAAACCGGAGCCGGTAAGTCGGTATTAATCGGTTCCATAAATCTGGCTCTTGGCGGGAAGTTTGACAAGGACATGCTGCGGAAGGGGGCGGACTCAGCCCTGGTGGAGCTTGTTTTTCAAAGCTCGGATGCAAAGGTTTTAGAGAAGCTGAAAGAATTGGATCTGTCGGAGGAAGAAGATAACATAATCATTATCAGCCGCCGTTTGCAGCCAGGCCGGAGCGTCTGCAAGGTTAACGGTGAAACAGTAACCTCCAGGCAGATTAAAGAACTGGCGGAGAATCTCATTGATATTCACGGACAGCATGAGCATCAGTCTCTGCTCCATAAAAAGAAGCATATGGAAATCCTGGATGCTTACTGTGGCACGGCAATAAGCAGGCCGACGGAAAAAACGGCACTGCTGTATCAGGAATGCCAGAAGCTGAAGAAGCGAATAGAAGCGGAGTCCATGGACGAAGAAGCTAAGCTGAAGGAACAGTCTCTGGCGGAATTTGAGTGGCAGGAAATTAAAAATGCCGGGCTTTACCCCGGAGAAGATGAAGAGTTAGAGCAGCAGTACCGTAAAATGACCAATAGCAAAAAAATAACGGAGGGCCTTTCCGAAAGCTATCTTTATACAGGAAATGACAGTGAGGCCGGTGCCGGCGGAGCACTCAGCCGGGCGCTGCGTTTGCTGCGGGGTGTGTCGGCTTATGACGGGGAGCTGAATCAGCTGGAAGAACAATTATCACAGATTGACGGGCTGCTTTCCGATTACAACCGGGACGTGGCCGAATATATGGACGGACTGGAATTTGACAAAGAGTATTTCCAACAGGTGGAATATAGATTGAATGTGGTAAATCATCTGAAGGGGAAATACGGCAATACCCCCGAAGAGATTCTTGCGTATGGAGAATCTCGGGAAAAATTGTTGGACAAGCTTAGTGATTATGATACCTATATGGCGGGGCTTAAGCAGGAATGGGAAGAAAAAAACGGCGAACTTTATCAGGCCTGCGAGGCATTGTCGAAAATCCGTAAAAAAAACGGTAAAGAGCTTTCCGCAAAATTAAGGGAAGCGCTGGAAAATTTAAATTTTCTGACAGTCAAATTTGAAATTGCTGTACGTCCTGACCAAAGCATTGCCGCAAACGGTTTTGATGAAGTGGAATTTATGATTGCAACTAATCCGGGCGAGGATTTAATGCCTTTATCCCAGGTGGCCAGCGGTGGTGAGCTTTCCCGGATTATGCTGGCGATAAAAACAGTGCTGGCGGGTAAAGATAATATTGATACATTGATTTTTGATGAAATTGATGCCGGAATCAGCGGGAAAACCGCCTGGAAGGTTTCAGAACAACTAAATTTGGCGGCGCGTGCCCATCAGGTTATCTGTATCACTCATCTGCCTCAGATAGCGGCGATGGCCGATGCTCATTTTATTATTGAAAAAAGCAGCACTGACGACAGCACGTTAACCGATATCCGATATGCTGATAAGGATGACAGTCTGGCGGAATTGGCCAGGATGCTTGGCAGTGATACTTTGACGACAGCAGCCCTTGAAAATGCGGCGGACATGAAAGAATCCGCATACCGGCATAAGCAGAGTCAGTAGTTTAACCCCAATCTGTTATAAATTTAGCGAATAATTATTTATCCTATTTACCAAAATTAACAAAAGTAAAAATTATAAAAGACTCACATAATAAATACATAAGAAAGAAAAGGTACGGATAATATTACCTTTTCTTTTTTCGTTCACCAATGAGATAAAATAGTTGCCGCTTCGCAAAGATTTAGTCAAAGTAAACGAAAATCTGACAGTCTAATTATTTCGGTTATTGGACATAATACATTGGAGTACAAAAGGAAAGTGTGAGTCGATGAAAATAAGGGAAAATGAGAGCGTAAAGGAACTCGCCGGCAAAGATATGGTGATCCTGCTGGAGAATTGGAAAAAGCGGCAGCGTAAGATGCGGATGTATCGAAAATGTTTGTTTTTATTGCTGGTCGTTAGTTGTATGGTCTTAGGTGGTGTAGGTTATTACTATGTATATAACCAGATGCCGTCGGTGATCCGAATACGTGCCGGTGTGGAGCAGTCTTTGGATTTAGGAATTCCGGTGACCGGTGAGGTAGTGAGTGTAAGCGAACAGGGAGTATCCAATATTCCGGCTGGTTCGGTTACCATTGATTTTAATCAGACCGTTACATTAAGAGCCGAAAGTTTGAATGACTACCAGGTACAGACAAAGCTGTTTGGATTCCTGCCGCTGAAACAAGTAGGTATTCAGGTAATTGAAGATCAGGAGTTAATCCCGGTGGGAGTTACCGTCGGTATATATGTTAAAACAGACGGAATCTTGGTTATCGGTGTAGGGGAATTTGTGGGGGATGATGGTGTCAGTTATTCCCCGGCAAAATATATTCTGAAATCCGGTGATTATATCCTGGCGGTAAATGGAGCGGAAGTAACTGAAAAGGATGATTTTATTGGACGGATAGAAGAATGCGGGGGCAATGAGGTGATTATGACGGTTCGCCGGGACGAGGAAATTATGGAACTCAGTGTAAAACCGGTTTTGAATCAGAGCGGTTCCTATAAAATTGGGGTTTGGGTAAGAGATAACGCTCAGGGCGTCGGTACTATGACATATATTGATGCCGACGGTAATTTTGGGGCATTAGGCCATGGAATTAATGATGTGGACACCAGTACTTTAATGAATATGGAAGACGGTACACTTTATCAAACCGAGATTATCGAAATTAAAAAAGGAATCAGCGGAACTCCCGGTGAAATGACCGGCATGATTATTTATTCCAAAGACAGAATTATCGGTGATATTGATACCAACAGCGTAGAAGGAATTTTTGGCACCGTAAATGAGAAATTTGAAAATATGGCAACCCAGGATCCCCTGCCCATCGGTTTAAAGCAGGAAATTAACGTAGGGGCCGCTCAAATTCTCTGTAATGTGGACGGTTCGGCGCGGTATTATGACATAGAGATTACTGCTGTCCATCTGGATCATGATAATGTTAACCGTGGAATCGAGCTTAAAATAACGGATCCTAAGCTGCTGGCAATCACCGGCGGAATCGTCCAGGGCATGAGCGGTGCGCCGATTGTTCAGGACGGTAAATTCATCGGTGCGGTAACTCATGTGTTAGTCCAGGATGCCACAAAAGGATATGGAATTTTTATAGAAAATATGCTGTCGCATTAATTTGCGACAGCATTAAAAAAACTAATGCCCCATTAGCTTGCTGTGGGGTATTTACTTTTGGGATGCCGCCCGTTTTCGCAGGGTCGGATCTAAAATCTTTTTACGAAGCCGAAGGTTCAATGGCGTAACCTCAAGCAGTTCATCCGCATCAATAAAATCGAGAGCCTGCTCCAGACTGAGAATTTTGGGCGGAGTCAGCCGCAGGGATTCATCGGCGCTGGATGACCTGGTGTTGGTTAATTGCTTCTTCCTGCAAACGTTCAGTTCAATATCTTCCGCCCGGCTGTTTTCGCCAACCACCATACCGGCATATACTTTTTCTCCGGGACTGATAAACAAGGCACCGCGCTCCTGGGCATTGAAAAGACCATAAGTAATTGCTTCCCCTGCTTCATATGCAATCAGGGAACCTTGGCTGCGGTATTGGATATCACCCTTATATGGTCCATATTTGTCAAATACTGTGTTCAAAATACCGTTGCCTTTGGTGTCGGTCATAAATTCACCTCGGTAACCAATTAATCCCCTTGCCGGAATGGAGAATTCCAAACGGGTGTAGGTTCCGCCGGAAATGGTACTCATATTTTGCAGTTCCCCTTTTCGCCGTCCTAATTTCTCAATTACGGAACCGGAAAATTCCGTGGGTACATCAATAAAAGCCACTTCCATCGGCTCCATTTTTTTCCCCTTTGCATCCGTACGGTAGAGTACTTCAGCCTTGCTGACCGCAAATTCATAACCTTCACGGCGCATATTTTCGATTAAAACCGATAAATGGAGTTCACCGCGGCCGGAAACCTTAAAGCAATCGGTAGATTCCGTGTCCGCTACCCGTAGGGAGACATCCGTGTTTAATTCCCGGAAAAGACGTTCCCGGATATGACGGCTGGTTACATATTTCCCTTCTTTTCCTGCAAGCGGGGAGTCATTGACCATAAATTGCATGGCAATGGTCGGTTCACTGATTTTTTGGAAGGGGATAGGTTCAATATGCTCAGAAGCACATAAGGTGTCGCCGATGTGAATATCACTGATTCCGGAAATTGCCACAATGGCGCCGATACCGGCTTCCTTTACTTCCACTTTGTTCAATCCGTCAAATTCATAAAGCTTGCTCACTTTAACCTTTGTCTGCTTATCCGATTCATGATGATTGACAATGACCAGTTCCTGGTTAACTCTGATGAACCCGTTATCCACTTTGCCCACGCCAATTCGGCCGACATATTCATTATAATCAATGGTACTGATTAGAACTTGAGTTCCGGCGTCAGGATCTCCTTCCGGAGCCGGAATATAGTCTAAAATTGTTTCAAAGAGCGGAATCATATTCTGCCCGTGTTCAACCGCATCCAGGGAAGCAACACCGGTTTTGGCGGAAGCGAAAACAAAGGGGCAGTCTAACTGAGAATCATCAACATCCAATTCCAGGAAGAGTTCCAATACTTCATCAATAACTTCATCTGGTCTGGCTTCCGGCCGATCAATTTTGTTGATGCAAACGATAACCGGCAGCTTTAATTCCAATGCTTTTCTTAAAACAAATTTAGTCTGAGGCATAGCGCCTTCAAAGGCATCCACTACCAGTATGACGCCATTCACCATCTTCAGAACCCGCTCCACTTCCCCGCCAAAATCGGCATGGCCGGGAGTATCAATAATATTAATTTTCGTGTCTTTATAGGTAACGGCGGTATTTTTGGATAATATGGTAATTCCACGTTCTTTTTCCAGATCGTTGGAATCCATAACCCGTTCGCCCACATCCTGATTTATTCTAAAGACGCCGCTTTGTTTCAGTAATTCGTCCACCAAGGTCGTTTTACCATGATCCACATGGGCAATAATAGCAACATTCCTGATATCATTTCTTTTTTGATACATAAATTTTTCTTTCCATTCTATAAAACTGTTACTATTCACAGCCAGCGCTGTTCATAGTAACTCGCTACGGGGTATTTGACTTTGCTTGAGACAATGTAAAATATTGTCGTGGCAGGACGTAATAAGTTGACATATTAAAAATCTTGTTTGTTTTTGTCTGTTTTGGTAAATCAATTTTTAATCCAATTTTTCAAACTGTTACAGTATAGCACCATTTATTCGCTAATGCAAGATAAAATGGCGTTCTGTGGAAATTACCAGCGATTATAAATATAAAATAAATGTCGAATACCACGATGACTGTCAATATACGCGATATTTTATTGTACTATTTAACGTAAAAATAGAGTATAAATAGTAGTGCATTACAGGTTATTATTTGTGCACCGATACACAGATTTCTATACGTGATTAAGTGCATAAAATACCGGAAGAAATCTTAAAGTATAAGAAGGGAGAACTGGGTATGACAGATAAGGTAATTGAGAATAACCAAGTGACGGTTATGGGGGAAATAATGAGCGACTTTTCCTATAGCCATGAAATTTTCGGAGAAGGATTTTACATGGTGGATGTAAAAGTCCAAAGGCTTAGTGATAGTATGGATATCATACCGATAATGGTGTCGGAAAGGCTTCTGGATATCACTGCTGACTATAAAGGTTTTTTTATTTGTGTAAACGGGCAGTTCCGTTCCTATAACCGACATGAAGAACGTAAAAACAGACTGGTATTGTCTGTTTTTGCCAGGGAAATTGAATTCATGGAAGAAATGGAAGAAAGTGCGAAGACCAATCAAATTTATCTGGATGGATATATCTGCAAAGCGCCGATTTATCGGAAAACTCCGTTAGGACGGGAAATTGCGGATTTGCTTCTGGCAGTGAATCGTCCATATGGAAAATCAGATTATATTCCTTGTATCTGCTGGGGGAGAAATGCCAGATTTGCCAGCAGCTTCAAGGTTGGTGAAAGATGTATTATCTGGGGTCGGATCCAAAGCCGTGAATATATGAAAAAAATAGATGAAGAAAATGTGGAGCGCCGGGTTGCATTTGAAGTTTCCGTAAGTAAGCTGGAGATGGCGGAAGAATAAATCCGGATAGAAAACCCGAGGGCTGCCGTAAAAAATAGAGAAAACTATTTTTACGGCAGCCCTTTATTTTTTTTATTTCATATAATATTATAGCCCCTCTGAATATTTTACGTCTGAATATTTGTAATAGTTCAGCCTGCATCGATAAGTTGCAAAAGGTACTAAAATATGTTATATTAACAAAAAATACCATTACTTGGAGGAAAGCAATATTGTTTGGTAAGATGATACAATGTATCATTGCTGATAATGGGGTGTGAATATGGGTAAAGGGCAGATTGATATCTATACCGGTTCAGGGAAGGGGAAATCATCCGCTGCTATCGGCAGAGCTGTTCAGGCAGCGGCAGAAGGTTATTCTGTGATGATTGTCCAATTTTTGAAAGGCAATGAATTTAATAACTCTGACTTTTGGCGACGGTTGGAGCCGGAAATCAAGGTTTTTTGTTTTGAAAAGTCAGAGGTAAACTTTCAGGAACTGCCGGAAGAGAAACAGCGGGAAGAGATAATGAACCTGAGAAATGGAATCAATTTTGCCAAGAAAGTACTTACTACCGGGGAATGTGACTTACTGATCCTGGATGAAGTACTGGGACTGTTAGAGAATCAGGTGATTTCGGTGGAAGAATTTCAGGAGCTGCTGGATCATCGGGGAGATACCATGGTAATTTTAACCGGAATCAATTTATCAGATGAGATTTGTGTACTGGCAGATGAGGTGTCTAAAATTGAAAAGGTCAGATTCAGGGTGTGGGAATGAAAATATTATTCAGTCCTACGGCCGAACTGTTATCAAATTTAAAAATCTTCAAGTTGACATTGTATAGCCAGGGTGTTATGATGCAATAGTATAGGAAGATAGAGGTTGCGTGTTTTATTAGTATTTTTCCGGATGCGGCAGGCGCAGAAGAAGGGAAAAGAAAGGGAAATACGCCGAAAGAGGAGAGACCCTGCAGTTCAAATCTTGGGCATACGGTTAAGAATCGTATGACTGTCATCTAATATTAGATGGAGTGCTATCAAGGAAGGATTCAGTGTATCCACGCCGGCGCTCAGTGTCGGCGTTTTTTATTTGATAGGATATTCCTTCGGAATATCCTATCAAATAAAAACCCTGGCTTAAGCACTGCCACGTTTTGAATGCTGCACTGCAGCGGAATGGAGGAGAGTAATGTCGATATTTAAAGGAGCCGGAGTAGCCATTGTAACCCCGATGAAGGGGAATGGAGAAGTGAATTACGAAAAGTTTGGAGAACTTCTGGATTTCCAAATAGAAAATAACACGGATGCCATAATCGTGTGCGGAACCACGGGAGAAGCGTCTACCTTAACACATGACGAGCATCTTAACGTAATTAAATACTGTGTGGAACATGTGGCGGGACGAATTCCGGTGGTAGCCGGAACCGGATCGAATTGTACGGATACGGCCATCTATTTGTCCAGGGAGGCTGAGAATGTGGGTGCCGACGGACTGCTGGTGGTAAGTCCTTATTATAATAAGGCAACTCAAAATGGATTATACCGGCATTTTAAGGCGATTGCCGACGCTGTAAAAATCCCGATTCTATTATACAATATTCCCGGCAGAACCGGTATTAATATTTTACCGGAAACAATTGTAAAGCTTTGTCAGGATGTGAAGAATATTGTTGGAGTAAAAGAAGCCAGTGGTAATATTGTCCAAATCGGGAAGCTGGCGGCTTTAGCAGAAGGTAAGGTTGATATTTATTCAGGGGATGATAATCAGATTATACCCATTATGGCTCTGGGCGGCCTGGGGGTCATTTCCGTGCTTTCCAATATAGCCCCCCGGCAAACTCATAATATATGCCAAAAATTTATGGAAGGCGATTTGGAAGGCAGCCGTAAGATGCAGTTTGATACGGTTGAATTATGTGAAGCTTTATTTTGTGAAGTGAATCCGATACCGGTTAAGACCGCTCTTAACCTGATGGGTAAGGAAGCCGGGATATTGCGGATGCCTTTAAGTGAAATGGAAGAAGCAAATATGGAAAAACTTAAGAAAGCCATGATTAATTACGGTATTTTGTAGAATGAGACTTTATCCCGTCCGTGACAGCAGACATGGGCGGGATACTTGATATCAACAAAAGAAGTGGATTGGAGAAAATAATGACACGAATCATAATGCACGGATGCAATGGGAAAATGGGTCGGGTGATCAGTGGACTGATATTAACGGATCCTGATGCGGAAATGGTGGCAGGGATCGATTTAACGGATGACGGGCATAACCCTTATCCGGTTTTCTCCCAATATGATAGTTGTAAAGTGGCGGCAGACTGCCTGATTGATTTTTCGACGGCGCTGGCGGTGGATAAAATGCTGGATTTTTGTCTTGCCAAGGGGCTGCCCTGTGTACTTTGTACGACCGGACTAAGCAATGAGCAGCAAAGCAGGATAAAGGCAGCATCCGAAAAGATAGCAATGTTACAGTCTGCCAATATGTCTCTTGGAATTAATCTATTGTTAAAACTTTTAAAAGAAGCGGCGGACATTCTGGTACCGGCGGGCTACGATGTTGAAATTGTGGAGAAACATCATAATCAAAAACTGGATACCCCCAGCGGAACGGCTCTGGCACTTGCGGATGCGATTAATGAAGAAAACGGATATGAGTTTGAGTATATATATGACAGAAGTTCAAAGAGAGAGAAAAGAAGCCGCCGGGAAATCGGAATCAGTTCGGTCAGGGGAGGAACCATAGTTGGAGATCACGATGTGATTTTCGCCGGAACCGATGAGGTGATTACTTTTTCTCATGCGGCATATTCCAAAACCGTTTTTGGAAAAGGGGCGGTGGAAGCGGCCAAATTTCTTTCCGGTAAGCCGGCCGGTATGTATGATATGAGTGATGTAATCGACGGATAAACGCAGCAAAGAAGGAGATGCCGGAAACACCTCCTTTTGCTTGAGAACCTTGCATGTTTATGCTGCCATTAACGAGCTGCTTCGGTGGTTGTATTGTTGTTTCCACCGATGACATCATCGGTAATATTGGAAACCCCATTTGTTACATCATCTACGACATTGTCTACAGCGTTACCGGCATCGTCAACCGCATCACCGACTGCATTACCTGCGTTATCTAAAAGAGAGCCATCATTGGTACCGTTAGTTGTTCCATTAGTGGTATTGTTTGTGGTACCGGTAGTCGTATTATTATTTACATTGTCGGTTGCGGTGGTTCCATTAAGGTTATTGTCATTGACGCCGTTCGTTTCGGTACTGGTTCCGGCCATAGTGCCGGGATTATCTGTGCCATTGTTATTTTTTGTGCAAGCAACTGATAGACATACAAATGTCAAAACAAGTCCCAACACAAGAAGCTTCTTCCCTTTTTTCATAAATCCTCCTTCTGCCAGTTAGTGGCTTAACATAAATTTATTAACGCAGTAATATGCAAACATCATTTTTGGGATGGCTCTGCAAATATTATGTGCAACAGATTTAAATTTATACGAAATTATCTTAAAATTACTATTTGAATTTATAAATTGAAAAATCAAAGTCCGTTGAAGCGGACATACGCTGAAGCGGACAAGGGGGCATAAAATGGAATTTCGTCCTTGTATTGATATTCATAACGGCCAGGTAAAACAAATTATCGGCGGAAGCTTAAAGGATCAGGATGATCTGGCAAATGAAAATTATGTTTCCGATTGGGATGCTGCTCATTATGCCCGTTTTTATGCTGAAAAATGCATAAAAGGCGGACATGTTATTATGCTGAATCCGCAAACAAGCATATATTATGAAAAAACTAAAAATCAGGCTTTTTTGGCACTTCAAGCGTATCCCGGCGGCTTACAGATTGGCGGCGGGATCAATCCTGATAATGCCGGAGTATTTCTTGATAAAGGCGCCTCTCATGTTATTGTGACCTCTTATGTGTTCCAGAATGGTCAGATCCGCTACGACAGATTGCGGGAATTGGTAAAAAAAATTGGTAAAAACCGTTTAGTACTGGATATCAGCTGCCGCAAGCTGGAGAATGGCTACCGTGTCGTCACGGATCGCTGGCAGCAAATAACCAATGAGCTGATAACGCCTGAGCTGCTTGATAAGCTTGCCGGTTTTTGCAGTGAATTTCTTATTCACGCAGTAGATGTGGAAGGCAAGTCGGCGGGAATTGAAAAGGAGCTGGCCATGCTGCTGGGAAATTGGGAAGGTGTCCCAATCACTTATGCGGGTGGAGTACACGATTATAAAGATCTATACCTGCTGCGAAAGCTGGGAAAAAACCGCCTTAACGTGACAATCGGCAGTGCCCTTGATTTATTTGGGGGGAAAATGGAATTTCAGAAAGTGCTTGATTTTGTCGGACAATAAAAAAGAAGCTGTATTGCCGTAGCGGCAGACAGCTTCTTTTCTAATCCCATAAGACGATATTGCAAATTCTAAATAAATGTAATCATTATATTAAGAACAGGTACATCGTGTTACTGATTATGATTGATTATAAGTACATTTTAAAATTTTGATACATTGACGGCCTGAGGTCCCTTATCTCCGGTGATCACATCATACTCAACGGCAGCACCTTCTTCAAGTGTCTTGAAACCGTTCATGTTCAATCCGGAATAATGTACAAATACATCATTGCCTGCTTCATCAGAGATGAAACCGTAACCCTTTTGG
>Ga0153972_1000628_pt1 | contig 11424 bp, 14 predicted proteins | sample TSGA056MetaG_FD_104732 | JGI IMG/M metagenome (GOLD analysis project Ga0153972, IMG submission 104732) | Attine ant fungus gardens microbial communities from Georgia, USA - TSGA056 MetaG | ecosystem: Host-associated > Fungi > Mycelium > Unclassified | place: USA: Georgia, George L Smith State...
GGTGGTGATCATAATAGTAGACATAATCGGATAAAACCTCCTCCGGCTCTACTTGTGACTGATTTACCTCTTTCACCATTTTACTCAGATGTCCGGGGTCTTCCCGGCCTTTATCCGCCAGTACGATTACTTCATGAATAGAGCTGGGAAGGATATAAAAGTTATGCGAAAATTTTTGGAATATGGATTCGAGCATACCCGGGTACAACAGGCAGGCAGCACCATAGATATGTTTTTGATTGCTCAGAATCTGCATCGGCATTTCTCTCCGGAAAAATTGCCGCTCATCCGCTTCAAGCCGCCGGATATCCTGATCCTCCTGATACATATCCGCCAAAACCTCATCCATGGACTTAAATTCCGCCGGATTCAGCTTGGGCGTATTTTCACAGGCCAGCCGAAACAACTCATCCGTGTCCGTCTCCCACATTTTAACATGAGTATTATATATTAAAATCATACCATTTCCAAGTACTTCATTATAAAAAGCATAATAAAAACAAATCGCCAGATCCAAATAGCACATATGAGGAACTTCGTCCAGCAAGTATCGATTTTTATCTGTATTAATAATTTTATAGACAATTTTATCTTTTACCAGTTCAAAATCCTTAAAAAAATCCATATCAATTTTCTGCCGGGGCATTCCGCCTTCATATATGGTTAATACCTTATCCGCTATTTCCCTGAGGGTGGTGCCCTGTTGATACAACTCCAGAAAAGCATTGAGATATATTGTCGGCGACACATTCTCGCCAGGCTTTATGATCATCAGACCATGTAACAGCACGCCATTATTCTTGCGCACCTCACGGATCGTTACCTTAGTTTCCGCTCCAAGCATTTTTTGTATTCCTCTTTGCAGCTTTTCCGCAAATACGTTCATTTCCATCTAAAGTCCTCACTTTCGGTTGATTTGTATAATGGCCGAATGGCCTGATAATCAGATATGATGTCAGATAATGAAAAGAAGTGGCTTCATCGGATATTCCGATGAAATAAAAAAGACAATGGAATTCACCATTGTCCTGCAAGTCATAGGATTAGACAGCATCAGGTTTAAACCCGTGATAAATATTCTCCGGTTCTTGTATCGATCTTGATTTTAACACCCTGATCTACAAATAATGGCACATAAACAGTAGCTCCTGTTTCCACAGTAGCCGGCTTATTGGCTCCTGTAGCCGTATCTCCTTTAAAGCCGGGTTCCGTTTCCGTAATCTCAAGTTCGACAAATAAAGGCGGCTCCACGGCAAACACATTATTATTGTGGGAGCATACCTTACACATTTCATTTTCTTTCACAAACTTGAGCGCATCCCCTATGGTATCTCGGTTAATCGCAATCTGTTCATAATTCTCATTATCCATAAAATAGAATAAATCACCATCAGAATATAAATACTGCATATCTTTTCTATCAATACGTGCCTGAGGGCATTTCTCTGACGGACGGAAGGTTTTCTCAATCACGCCGCCGTTGATGATATTCTTCAGCTTCGTTCTCACGAAAGCCGCGCCCTTACCCGGTTTTACATGCTGAAATTCAATGATTTGGTATATATTATTATCATATTCAATCGTAATACCATTTCTGAAATCACCTGCAGAAATCATAATATACTCCTCCTAAATTTTCACGCTACAATTCTTTAACAGTTTAATATATAACTATACTTTTTTCAACACTTTTTTGAAAAAACCGTCATTTCACTCATTTCAACAATAAAATCCACCGCTTCAAGATAGCCTTCAAGGCCCCGTCCATAAATCTGCTTGTGACAGGCCGGAGCCGTCACGGATACTTTTCGGAAATCTTCCCGCTTGGTAATATCGGATATATGGATTTCCACCTTGGGAATCTCAATACCCGTAAGCGCATCCCGAATAGCATAACTATAATGTGTATAAGCTCCGGGATTTATAACAATACCGTCGGTTTTGTCAAAATAAGCCTCCTGAATCCGGTCAATAATAGCGCCTTCATGATTGCTCTGCCATACCGGAATTTCAAATCCGGATTCCCGCTCTTTCTCTTTCAGCATGGTAAGTAAAAAATCATAATCCTGAGTCCCATAGATATTTTTCTCTCTAATCCCGAGAAAGTTCAGATTCGGTCCGTTTATTATCAGTATTTTCATCTGCCCGCCTTTCCTGTTTGATCAGCTCATACCATCGGTTCACAATCTTTTCCACAATATCTTCCACTTCCCCTTGATCCGCATCCACAATAATATCCGCTATTCCTTCATATATTTCTTTTCTCTCTGCCAAAAGTTTGGTTATTTTTTCCAGCGGATTACCGCCCATAAGCAAGGGTCTGGTGTTATCTCCCTTAAGCCGCTCATAGATACTTTCCGGACGGACCCGCAGATAAACCACAATTCCCAGCTTTTTCAGCAATCCGCGGTTTTGAGCGATAACCGGCGTCCCCCCGCCGACTGAAAGGACACTTTTTCGGGCATATAACACAAGCTCTTGCAGCAATTTTGTTTCCATTCCCCGGAAGGTCTCTTCTCCATTCTCTTCAAAGATTTCTATGATACTCTTTCCTTCCTTTTTTTCAATGAGCTTATCCGTATCCGTGAAAACCCGGCGCAAACAGTAGGAGAGCCGGATGCCTACAGTGGTCTTTCCGCTTCCCATAAAACCGATTAAAATTATATTTCCAAAATAACCCCGTTTTCCTTCTTCCGACATCACTCTTTTACACCTCTTATCTGAATGAATATTTTATCAGAACTGCCGACTATCCATCAGCTTATTATAGGCCTCCTCGGCCAACTCATCCGGCACCTTATGGTCAGTCCAAAGCTCAAATGCAATAATTGCCTGATATAACAGCATTCTGCTTCCATTAAACGCCTTTCCGCCACAGGACTTAGTGAGCGCCATAAATCTGGTTCCGGTGGGATTAAACACCAGATCATATCCCGTATGTATTCTGTGGTAAAAGTCAGCATCCTCAATTATGGCGGCATCCACATCCGGATGCATTCCCACGTTGGTGGCCTGAATGGCAAGGAAACGTTTCCCTTCCGGCAGTCTTTCGTGGTCGCTAAGCCGCATGGCTTTTACAGCTTCATAACCCACATTCTCATTCACTTCCCGGGTGACTTCCCGGGCCTTTTCAAGTGTCCGGTTCAGAATAATAATTTGTCCCGTTCCTTTTTCCGCCATCAAATGGGCTACTGCTCTTGCAACCCCGCCGGCCCCCAGAATCAAGACATCCTCACCCTTAAGCCGGATACCCTGCTGCTCCATCGCCCGGTAAAGTCCGGGCATGTCCGTATTGTATCCGATAAAACCGGCCTCAGTACGCACCAGTGTGTTTACGGCCCCAATCACCTTAGCCGCGGCATCGCATCCCGCCAAATAAGGCAGCACTCGGCTTTTGTACGGAACCGTTACGTTTAATCCCAGGATATTAAGTGCAAATGCCCCTTTCAGCGCTTCTTCAACCCGTTCCTTATCAACGCAAAATGGCACATATGTCAAATTTATCCCCATTTTTTCTGCCAAGAAATTATGAATCAGGGGCGACATAGTATGCTCCACCGGATTTCCCATCAAGCCACAGGTTCGGGTATGTCCGTTAATCATTACTTTGCCTCCTTATGCTTCCTATAAAAATACAAGACAATCTGCTCCAGCTTCCTTTTCAGTACGATTTGAATCTCTTCTCTGGGATCAATGGGCTTTACCAGATACGTAACAATTCCGGCCCGCTTTGCCCCCCATATATCCGTAAATAATTGATCCCCGACAAACACAGTATTGGAAGAAGTGGTATGCAGCTTTTTCATCGCCTGAATAAATCCCGCTCTTCCGGGCTTTCCCGCCTTAAAGATATACATTACTTTTACGCTGTCATTAAATTTTTTCACCCGAGGTTCTTTATTATTGGACAAAAGCATAATCCGAAAACCAATGGCCTTACATTTTTTCATAAGCTCCACCGCCCGTTTGTCCGCCGGTGCACCATGAGGCACCAATGTATTGTCAATATCGAAAATTATTCCCCGGTATCCTTTCTGATATAAAGTTTCATAATCGATCACATACGCACTCTCCACATCGTAGTCCGGATAAAAACGCTGAAACATCCCTTATACCATACCTTTCCGTTAATCTCTATTTCATTTTCCCCCTATTCTATCATGAATATCCCCTGAATTCTATCAAAAATGAAAAAAGACGTAACAGTTCAGCCGTAAGGCTGAACTGTTACAAAAAGGCAGCGGCACTATGCATTATGTGCCGCTCCTTCCGATAATTACTATTTGTGATTTCCCATGTTGCTCTTATTCACTCTCCTCTCCCAACAGCAGTTTATACCTTGCCGCCAGGAACGTCTTTGCTATTGTTGCAATTAACATAATAAGTACGACAATACCCAAAATAATATATATTGTCATCCGGTTTTTCAAATACCATGACATTTCGGCGGCAAATTTATTTTCATAAAATACAAATACCACCATAAACAGGGACAGGAATAAGAATATAATCCTGAGCCGGTCTGCCAGCTTTATTCGTTTCATAACCTTCTTTAGTTCGGCATCACAGTTTATATCTGTCATAATTTCACCTATTTATTTTAATACTTTTTTCAGTTCATCCATAAAGGTATTAATATCCTTAAATTCCCGATATACCGACGCAAAACGGACATAAGCAACCGCATCCAGGCTTTTTAATTTATTCATGACAAGTTCGCCGATAACCTGACCAGGTATCTCTTTTTCCCCAAGATTAAAAACCTCGTTCTCCACCTCATCCACAAGAGCTGTCAACTCCTGGGCACTAACCGGACGTTTATGGCAGGCCCGCAGGATCCCGGCCTCCAGCTTGGAGCGATCATATGTTTCCCGATTATTGTCTTTTTTTATAATAATCAGCGGGATTGTCTCAATTTTTTCATAGGTGGTAAACCGCTTGTCGCATTCATCACACACCCGTCTCCGGCGGATTGAATTATTTTCTTCAACCGGCCTTGAATCAATCACACGTGTATTATCATGACTACAAAAGGGACACTTCATAGTTTCCTCCGTTCTGCTTTAGTGACAATGGTATTTCGCCTATTTTTTTCTCATTATATGGTATTCAGCACTTTATGTCAACTAGAATAATGTCCGGTCCAATCTGTTTGATATCTTTAAAGCAGATGACATAATCCTGACTGGTATTCAGGAAATTAAGGAATTTTCCGCACTCAGATACCATTATTTTTAAAATACATCCGTTGCATTCATCAATCTCCAGATCCGATACCTTGCCAATCCGGCGGCAATCCCTTATGTTAATGACATCCCTACATTTTAATTCAGTAAAAAGCATAAAAATCTCCATATCCTTTTTATTAGTATATGCAGTTTTTTTCTTTTGTAGCTTCATTCGTCTGGTATATCTTGAGCCGCCTTCGTACATACTACCTATATCTACTTTTACAGAAGCGAAACGGATAATTTCCTGAAACGACCAAACAACGATGGAGGCAATCAATTATGGCACAAGGAAAAGTAGAAATCTGCGGTGTTAACACATCCAAACTGCCGCTGATCAAGGCGGAAGAAAAAGAAGCACTTTTTGTTAAAATTGAAGCTGGTGACAAGGATGCCCGCAATCAATACATTGAAGGGAATTTACGTCTGGTTTTAAGTGTCATCAAACGCTTCTCCTCCAGTAATGAAAATGTGGATGATCTGTTCCAGATTGGCTGCGTCGGTCTGATCAAAGCAATTGACAACTTTGATTCTTCCCTTAACGTAAAGTTTTCTACTTATGCTGTTCCCATGATAATCGGGGAAATCAGACGTTTTTTAAGGGACAACAACAGTATCCGGGTATCCCGATCCCTTAAGGATACCGCCTATAAGGCTATTTATGCCAAAGAATCACTGACCCGAAGAAACCTGAAGGAGCCCACCATCGAAGAAATTGCCAGCGAGGTGGGAATTTCCAAGGAAGACATTGTTTATGCCATTGATGCCATACAAAATCCCATGAGCTTGTATGAGCCGATTTTTACGGATGGAGGGGACACCCTTTTTGTCATGGATCAAATCAGCGACAAGAAAAACAAGGAAGAAACCTGGGTGGAGCATCTTTCCCTCAGCGAAGCCATGAAGCGTTTGAATGACCGGGAACATGAAATCATATCTTTACGTTTCTTTGAAGGAAAAACGCAGATGGAGGTTGCCAATATCATCGGAATATCACAGGCGCAGGTGTCACGCCTGGAAAAAAATGCTTTACGCACCATGCGTTCTTATCTTTCCGCATGAAAATGCCAAACAAAGAGTCCGCTTGCGGACTCTCGCGCCAAGCGCGGGTTGCGATAGCAACATATCTAAAACTATCACTCTTTTCTGAACATCTGAATCAATTTACTGAAAATAAGGTACACCAGTCCGCCAACCGCTGTCATAATAATGTCCAGTGCCACATCCCATAACCGTCCATCCGAATCAAAAATATATTTTTGTGCTCCTTCATCAATTAATGCAATGATAATGCAGATTATTACCGACATAATAAAGTTGTATCTTTTCCTCCGCTTCCCGTTCTTCATCTGAAAAGCACAGCTGATTACCACGGTCATGGCCCCATACGCGGTAGCATGAATGATAGAGTTATCTGTTCCGTCATAGACAATAATTCCCATAATCATAGCAAGCAGCATGAAAATAGTCAAATAAACATAAGCCCTTTTAGCCTGTTTTGTATTTTCTTCCCGCATTATACTGCGGAATAAAATGTATCCAATTATTGTTCCCAATACATTGGTCAGGATGTCATCCACCTGAAAGTATCCTCTGCCGGTTATTAACTGAAGAAATTCGATTAAAGTGCTGGTCACGAATCCGTACATAACACAAACCGGAAACCTTCTTGCCGATTTACGGGCCCAGGCACAGACAAAGCCGTAGGGGATGAATAATAAAATATTCTCAACCACATACGCATTATTTCTTTTATTAATACCCCATGTGGAAAACAACTCCAAATCCATACCGCTTCTGACACCACTTTCCCGTGACAAAAATGTGATAAAAAGTATAATCACCAAGTACATATAAAAGCAAGTGGCCGACATAATCGGGATTGGTTCTTTTCCTTTTTTGATCCGCACATCATTGATGGCACTGAAAACAATTGCAGCGAAGATTCCTGCCACAATACCGTATGGCATATATCTGAATACTGCCGTCATATCTTTTATTATATAATGAATCATGATTATCCTCTTATTTACCCGAAGTCCTGCTCCTCATAGTTTTTCCGATTGCTGCCGGCATATTCCCAGCGTTCCTTTTCTTCCATAAAAAGACAGTTCATCCAGGTAATGGCATCCACAATTCCCGTTTCGGTAAATTCAAATCCGGCACTGGTCTTCTCCTCCTCCGGCGTTTTAATAAAATTAAAGGGTTCCGGCCATACCGTTACCAGAAGCTGGTTACCCGCTTCCTTCAGGACTCTTTCCAAACGAAATCGCATCCCATTATGAGACCCCGAATATTCTGTTTTTTTCAGAAACTCCAAAGACAAAATGTCTTCACGTATTATCATTTGCTTTTTTATCCAATCTTATATTAATGACCTTTTGACCCTGGTATCAATTATAGTATATACCAAATCGCGATGATTTGAAAAGAGGAAATGAGCAGTTATGAATTACTGCTCATTTCCTTTTTTAATTGTTTCATAATTTTCTTTTCAAGCCTTGATATGTAAGATTGCGATATGCCCAAAAGACTCGCCACTTCTTTTTGGGTCATTTCCTGACCATCCTTGTTGTTAAGTCCAAACCGCAAATTAATAATGGTTTTTTCCCGTTCCGATAGCTTGTTTATGGCTTTCAGTAATAGCTTACGCTCCACTTCATTCTCAATGTCACGATATATCACATCTTCATCCGTGCCAAGGATATCGGATAAGAGCAGTTCATTTCCGTCCCAATCTACATTCAGCGGTTCGTCAATGGATACCTCCAGCCGGGTTTTATTATTTCTTCTCAGATACATCAGAATTTCATTTTCGATACATCTGGACGCGTAAGTAGCCAATTTGATTTTTTTTTCAGGATTAAAGGTATTAATGGACTTTATCAAGCCAATTGTCCCGATGGATATCAGATCTTCCACTCCAATCCCGGTATTGTCAAATTTCTTGGCAATGTATACCACCAAACGGAGATTGTGTTCAATCAAAATGGATTTGGCCTCATCCTCATATTCCGTGCCAAGATCACTGATTACCTGATTTTCCCGTTCCAACTCCAACGGCGGCGGTAAGACCTCAGCTCCGCCGATATAGTGGATATCACCTTTTTTTTGAAGCAGAATATTCTCCTTACGTATCATTTTAAACTGTAGTCTTCCCGGTAATGAAACCTTTAATATCATAAAAATTCCTCCATTTTACTGTTACCTGTTTCCACTATTTATAATGTGATACCAGGATTGCGGGAGCACAAAATGCGCAGCAATCCGTAGGTATCAGGGATTATGCTTCCAATAATAAAGGGTTAAGTATCATTTTATACTTCCCCGTTCCAGATATCATTTCTTCACTTATCCCCACATATACATCCTTACAGGTTTTTGTGATACCATCCACTTCAATGCAGATTTCCGGCACCAGATACCCCTGAAGAATTCCCCTTTTTTTCCCTATACTATGGTAAGGAACAGCCCGAAATCCGGATGGCTCACCTTCCTTCCACAGACTGTCAAACACCTCTTTTTCCAGAATAGATACGGGTTTGCCGCTAATGGGCTCCGTCAGACCATTCCCGGTGTCCATCAAGGCATCCACAGTGACTTTGGTTTCTTTTCCGATTAAAACCACTTTACACAGATTTTGAGCATTCTTTCGTTCCTTTCGGTAGGATAATATCAGGAACACTATCATACCTATTCCCAATATTCCAAAAACATTCAATAAAGCTTTACTCGCCTGCGGTATTACCCTGATCCCAAAAAGCATTACCCCGCCAAATAAAAAAGAATATAAAAATAGTTTTTCAGCAGCTTTCAGTAACGCTTTTATGCTCTTTACCCGGAAAGTAATTTTAATCATGACGACTGCCGCCAGTGGTAACCCAATTACCAGCCTCAGCCATACCGGCCCGCCCAGCAAGAAAGGCACCAGGTATAATCCGGCACCTGCAGCTGCACCCAGGACCAGGCTACAGCGTGTGGCAGTACGCATCAGCGAATAGTCAACCAGTTTCAGCAAATACAGATTCATGACAAAATTGATCAGGAACAGACTGTCAATGTAAAGCTTATAATACACAAAAACACCCCTTTCCAATTTGTCTTAAGTTCTTCCAACTCATTATAAGGGGAATTAACCATGGATTTTGTCGGAAATCTGCAATCTATTCCGCATTTTTGTCTCTTCTTTTCGACATGCCTTCAGAAAACAACCGAAAGTTATAAGATATTCCAAAGGAATATCTTATTAAATTAAGAAGCGTGCAAAAATCATCAGCCGTTATCATAGATAACCGCAACTGATTTTTGCACGCTTCTTATATTATACATCCCCCGGAGGGCAAGATACATTACTTATTACTATTGTATGTAGAAAATCAGAATCTTTAATGTCTTCTTCCTGACAGGACTGGTATGAGGAAAACGTTCTTACTGCCTGGCATCCCCCGGACCAGCCGATTTTCTTTGCAGAAAATCCGGAATCTTTAAGGTCTTCTCTTCAACGGAGCTTCTGATATTTGCAGGTTTGTTAATTCCCGTCATCGGCTTAAGCGGAGTATTTGGCTTCTGGCCGCTCTGGCCCCCCATGCTGCCGGATTGGATATTCAGACCTTGTAAAGAACCCGGAGTTACATGAGAAGCAGACTTCCGATACGGCATTCCCTGGCCCAGCCGGTTCTGAGTTGCCTGGGTTCCCATGTCTTCAAGTCCCGTTGCAATCACGGTAATGGTACAACTGTCTGACTTTGAAGCATCATACATCGCTCCAAAAATAATATTCACCTCATCCCCGGCAAGTTCCTGAACATAGCTTGCGGCATCGGAAGCGTCGGCTAAGGTAATATCACCGGAAACATTAATAATCACATGGCTGGCACCGGAAATAGTAGTTTCTAAAAGCGGACTGGCAACAGCCATTTTAACCGCATCTAAAGCCTTATCGTCTCCTTTGCCTTCCCCAATACCGATATGGGCAATTCCTTTATCCTTCATAACAGTTTGAACATCCGCAAAATCAAGATTAATTACGGAAGGTACATTAATCAAATCAGTAATTCCCTGAACGGCCTGCTGCAGCACTTCATCCGCTTTCTTAAGGGCCTCCGGCATTGTCGTGCGCCGGTCGACAATTTCCAATAACTTGTCATTGGGAATCACAATTAGGGTATCCACATGTTCTTTAATCTTTTCAATTCCGGCCAGGGCATTCATCATTCTGGCTTTTGCTTCGAAACGGAAGGGTTTGGTAACCACACCTACCGTTAAAATCCCTAAATCCTTTGCCAGTCTTGCTACAATCGGCGCCGCGCCGGTTCCGGTTCCTCCACCCATACCACAGGTTACGAACACCATATCGGCCCCCTTCAGTGCCGCCGCTACCTCTTCAGAACTCTCTTCCGCCGCTTTTTCACCGATTTCCGGCTTTGCACCGGCCCCCAGTCCCTTAGTCAGCTTCTCCCCAATCTGCAGAAGCTTCGATGCCTTACAAAGCTGTAATGCCTGCTTATCGGTATTCACTCCGATAAAATCCACTCCGTCTATTCTTTCGTCAATCATTCTATTTACAGCATTATTACCTGCTCCGCCAACACCAACAACAATGATCTTGGCCGCAGATTCTGCGTCGTTTGTCTTAATCTCCAGCAAAGGTATGTCCTCCTTCTTCCCTGTATAAACTCTCATAGATTATCATATAATTATTTCAGGAATTAATCAACATATTTTTTGAGAATTTATTGTCATGTTTTTACAATAAAATAGTCTAAGTATCCAGCTCAAAGGTAAAATCCTTGTTGTCTTCACTATAATTTTCCATATGTAATGTTCCGCTCCGGCCTTCTATCTTGAAAAGCATCTGGGGAAGCAGCATTAATTTCTCTTCCAGATTGCCGCCGCTGCCAAGAGACGCCTTCACCGTTCCAAAATATATGGTGATCTCATCGGAAGAATGAAAGTAAATCTTGTCCGCCACCAGTTCATACTTGTCCAGCAGCTTCGTTATGCTCATAATACTGTCAAATACATTTTCATCCTCCACCGGCAGAATTTCCCCAAGAACCACATAATCAAAACTAAGTCCGGTGATTTGGGGAATCCCTACCGTTTTTACACTGGAATTTTCCACAATATACCCATCTTTATCAAAATACATATACGTATCCAAAAACTTCACATATCCGGCCAGCGCTTTCTCATA
>Ga0153972_1000629_pt1 | contig 11404 bp, 13 predicted proteins | sample TSGA056MetaG_FD_104732 | JGI IMG/M metagenome (GOLD analysis project Ga0153972, IMG submission 104732) | Attine ant fungus gardens microbial communities from Georgia, USA - TSGA056 MetaG | ecosystem: Host-associated > Fungi > Mycelium > Unclassified | place: USA: Georgia, George L Smith State...
AATACCATTCCAATAATATTATGTTTATGGAATAGTGATATTGAGCTCTAGAAGAGCTTTACAAATCTCTGGTACTCTAGTAGCTGGTTTGGAAAGATCTACATCCTTCAGACACTTACAAGTGCCTTTTAGCATTCTTTACTCCTTAGCTGTAAGCTTGTGACCAATTTCATCCAGCTCTATGATTACATCCTGTAGTCAATTGAACCATTTCCACAGTAAGTCATACTATGGATCCTTAGCCCAGATCTTGTTTTTACTTATTTTAGTAAAAAATAGTGATATATGATCCAAGGTGGGTTCCAGAAGTTCTTTGTACTCCTTTATGTGTAATAACTTCTTGGTTTTGCAAAAATGTAATTCTGGAGGGCAGGATGTAAAGTAGAAATCATCTACTTTATGCCAGCAAGGGTCTGCTTTGACAAGTCTATCATAGAGTTTAGTAGATGGAGTGGGTTCCATTCCTATCCTTTTCAGCAGCGACTTCTCTGTCACACTCTCCTTTTTCAGTGAGAGATGTTCAGCAAGAGTCTTGGTGTTTCTGATGGCAGGCATGGCTTGGAGGCAAAAGTGAGCACAACATCCCTAGTTCAGCAGATGAAGTGTGGTGGGCAGAAACTATACTACAACTATACTAAAAGTGTCCTTCCAACGATGTAGGTCCTGTCTTGAGAGGAGAGTTTGACGTCATATCCAGTTTCTCATACTGGCTCATAGAGGAGGAATAGGGGTCTCAGAGTGTGTAAGAACTTAGACTGAGATGTCTTAGAACCACTCCTAATCCAAGTTAACAAGGAGAACTCGATGGAGTTCTTATTTGATTATAGTATACTACTTATACCCCTCTTGTATTTACTTCTATTTATAAACTCCCATGCATCTCTTCTTAGTTATTTTATCTTGTGTGTCTGCTAGTTTCCTAATTGAAAGAAAGAAAAGAAAAAGAAAAGAAAATAAATAATGACTTAGCTGTTTTGGCTGTATCATGACACCACCTCCCTCTCAAGGTTCCTCGTCCCAAGGGTTTTTACAACTCATAGTAGGGATCACAGATGTTCCCCATTTTGTCGTCATCTTCTTCTGTCTACTCCTTAAGTTCTAAACTCTCCTGTTTGATTTCTTCATCCTTCTCCTTTATCATTTCCATGGTTTTTTGCCCTCTTGTCTTTCCTCCTTTCCATCGTCTCCAATTTCTTTCTAGCCTTGCCCAGTACTCTTCATTGTACCTTTTATCTGACCATCCAAATAATTTTCTTGCTGTGAACTGTCCCGGCAATTCTCCTCTTCTAAAAGTTCTCTCTTCCGTTTCTTGTCTCCTAATATCCTCTATATCTCGCTGGTATTCCTTTTTGTATTCTTCAATTGCTTTCTTCGCATTCTCCAGATTCTCTCTTCCTTCCCAGGTGTTTGATTCTGTTGTGAATCCCTTCCACCATACCAAATATTTATCCTTCCCTCTAACCCATTGCTTATTTAGTATCCTCTTGACTTCCTATTCCTCTTCTCCCTCAATTATGACTGGAGCTGGTTGCTCCTTCTTTTGCCCTTTGACCTGCCCTACATATTTATGTATCCTACTAATGTTTACTACTGGATGTATCCTGATTGTACTAGGTAGTTCCAATTCAACTACATTTGCTGATACAATTCTTTTTACTTTGTAAGGCCTCACAAATCTTTCCATTAGCTTTTCTGTCCTCCTCCCAACCATTTGGTACTTTAGATCTTTTGTGCTTAACATCACTAAGTCTCCTACTTTATAATCGTCAACCTCTCCTCTCTTTCTGTCTACATACTTCTTCATTTCGTCTTATGCTTTCCCTAGCACTGCTCTTGCTTCTTCCTGTATTTCTTTCATCTTTTTGATAAATTTCTTTGCTCCTTCGTATTTCCCCTTCTTTCTTCCTTCAAATCCCATCCTAGGATTTTGCCCATAATTTGCCTTAAAGAGTGTCATTTGAGTGCTTGAGTGCGCTTTATTGTTATATGCAAATTCTGCTGTTCCCAACCATTTGGGCCATTGTTCTTGCCTATGATCGATAAACATTCTCAAGTATTGCTCTAATTCCTGGTTTACCCTTTCTGTCTGCCCATCTGTCTGTGGGTGGAATGCTGTCGACAATTTACTCTCAATTCCCAACATCCTATTCAATTCTCTCATTAACCCTGCTGCGAATTGGGGTCCTTTATCCAAAATGATGCTTTCTGGTAGCCTATGTAGTTTCTACATATTATCTCTAAACAACCTTGCTAATCCCTCTGCCGATGTCTTCTCTGTAGTTGGTATGAAATAGGCCATTTTAGTTAACTGATCCACTACTACTAGAATGCTATCGTATCCCTGCACTAAAGGCAACTTAGTAATAAAGTCTGCCAATATATACGCCCATAGTCTTTCTGGAATTGAGTTTGGCATTAATTTTCCTGCTAGTTGTTCTGTGTGGTTTTTATTATGCTGGCAAGCATCGCACCTCTCTACATATTGTTTTACCTCCTTAGTAATCCCTGGCCACCAAAAGTTTTGAGTGACTAGCTCTACCATTTTCCACTGTCCTCCATGTCCTTCTACTGGTGTGTTGTGATGTAGCCTGATAATTTCTGCCCTCAATTTATTATCTTTTGGTACATATACCTTCTCTTCTTTATATATTATGCCATTTATGTCCCTCCACTCTTTGTCTCTGAGGACTTTTACTCCTGCTCGTTTCATCTCTTCCACTGCTTTGACTACTTCATCATCTCTTACTCTTGACTGTTTTATCTTCTCCAATAGATCTACTCCTTCCACTATCACTTCCACCTTCTCTGTTCTTCTATTTTCTAACCACTCTTTCTTTACCAACGTCTCGTCCTCATTATCTCTTTCCACTCTAGCCTCCCAGTTGGGCCTTCTGCTCAGGCTGTCTGCCTTTCCCATCTTTGTTCCTGGAATGTGTTTTAACGCAAAGTCAAATCTTGATAGGTATAATGCCCATTTAGCTTGTCATCTGTTCAACTTTTGCGCTTTCATAAAGTATTCAAGATTTTTATAGTCTGTCCAAATCTCAAATTTTACTATTGTTCCTTCTAGGAAATGTCTCCATGTCTCTAGACATCTAACTATTGCTAACATTTCCTTGTCATGTATCTCATAATTCCTCTCTGTATCACTTAGAGATTTTGAAATGAAAGCTACTGGTCTCTATAAGTCATCAGAACACTTCATTGAAAGCACTCCTCCAGTTGCATAATTTAAGGTGTTTGCATCTACCCTGAACTCTTTGTTTAAGTCTGGGACTGCTAGTACTGGTCTTGTTGTAAAGGCTTTCTTGAGCTCGTCAAATGCAGCCTGTTCTTCTCCTTCCTACCTCCACTTTACATTTTTCCTTGTCAGCATGTTCATTAGCCTAGCTACTTGAGCAAAGTCCTTAATAAACCTCCTGTAATAATTTGCGAGGCCTGAAAATTTCCTGATATCTTTCACATTTCTTGGTTCTGGCCAACTCAGCACCCTGTCCACCTTTTCTTTTTCTATTTCTATTCCACTGGGTCCTATGACTACATCCAGAAATCCAATCTTCCTTACTTTCCACATACACTTCTCTGGCTTAACATACAAGTCATTCTCTTCTAACCTTCTCAGGACCTCCTCTACTATCTCGTTGTGTTCTTTCTCCGTTTCTGTCCCAACTAGCACATCATCCACAAATGCTACTACTTTTTCTTTGTTGATCATGTCTCTCAGGATCTTGTTCATCATTGCTTGGAACATAGCTGGTGAATTCATCATCCCAAAAAACATAACAGTTGGCTCAAAGGATCCAACATGTATGGTGAATGCTCCCTTTCACTCATTCCCCTCTTTTATCCTTACATTGTTAAAGCCCTATCATAAGTCTATCTTGGTAAATACTTTCTTATTCCCTATGTTGTCAATTAGATCTGTAATTAATGGCAGGGGGTAATTATTCTTTACGGTTTGTTTATTTAGACTACAATAGTCCATAACTATCCTCTTCTTCCTGTCTTTCTTGCCTACAAAGAAAACTGGTGACATCTGAGAGAACTTTGATGGTCTAATATACCCTTTTCTTAGCTGATCATCCACAAGTTTCTGGACTTCCTCCCTTTCATCTTTGGAAAGAGGATAGATCCTTCCTTTTCATGGTTTAAATGTCTTCTTGAGATCTATGGCATGATCCCAGATTTTTCTCATCAGTATCCTCTCTGACTCCATTTTTCCAAACACCTTTCTCCACCTAAGAAATTTCTGTGGTACCATTTCCTCAATTTTCCTATGGTCTGCCTTGACTTCTTCCTCTCTTCTCTAGTTTTCCTTATCATCCACTGTCCATTTCACAATCTTCTCTTCTTCTAGTGTCACCACTCTTTTCACTCTCTTTCTCGCCCTTTCCTCCTTTAGCCTTGTATTCCTTCTATACAATGGTGGGCATCTTGTCATCTTGACTTCTCCGGTCTCCCAATTTATCTCTGGATTGTGTGCTTGCAACCACGGCATCCCTAGTATGACGTCTGTTTTTTCAAGATTGCATACATCCATTCTCATTCTTTTTACATGGCCCTTGTAGTACACATTTGCTTCCACCTGATGGGTAATGGCTTCTGCACTGTTGTTGGTCCCATCAACATTCCTAACCATTATTGGTCTCTCCAATTTCTGCAGCCTAAATCCATATTTTGCTGCCATCTTCCGATCCATGAACATTTCCATTGCACCGCTGTCTAGGAGCGCTTTTACCATTATACCTTCATACATGTTCACTTTTTCTATTCCTATGTCTATCCATACTTCTCTCAGTATTTTGAATGTCCTTCTCACTTTTCTTGCAGTACCTTCTACCTGTGCCCTACCTTGCTGTGCTTTTCCCTTTGTGGGATGTGCCACCTCTGTCTCTTTTCTTTTCTGACATCCGCACCACTTCTGCCTGTCTAAAACCACTGCCTGTCCTCTATTCTCCTCCACATGGTATCCTTTCTGTCCACACACTTCACACTTCACATACAGTACTACTACCTCCTTTGTATACCACCCCAGTTCCAGCAGACATGTCCCATCTGGAATGCCCTCTCCATAGTGCTCCTGTGCTTTCCATCATAGGACATGCACCGGACTTCTTCTCCACTCCTTTTGCTGTGCCTTTTATAGCATAGCCACATACACTGCCTCTTCTACCACTCGCAACTTCTTTTCTTCTTTCCAAATAGGACACTCTCTGCACTTGTGTCCTTTCTCTCTACACTTAAAATATACTACTTCCACTGTCTCCTGCTTTCTTATCATCCTTTCCTTCACACCACACTGCATCACCCTACTTGACAATACTTCAAATTTATTTTGGAGAGCAGTTCCTCTCCTCTCCTTTTCTCTCTTGTTCCTGCAATTTTGGGCCAGGTGCCTGAACCCTTTGCAACTCCAACATTCTTGTTCTCCCTTCCCTTCTAACTTCACCCTTAATGAAGTAAGGGCATGCTTTTGTTTGAGCAAGTTGCTCATTAATGAGTTGTATTGTTGCAAAGACATAGTGTTATGTCTCTGCAAGGGTATGGAATTAATGTTGATTCTTGCTAGTTACAACTACATCTACTGGGGTGCAAGATCTTTACCCAGCTAGACACCTATTGCCTTACTTGCTACTGCCCTAATACTATGGTTATACTATCACCTCAAGGAGAGGATCTCTAACCTAAACACCTTCCTAAGGATGCAGCGTTACTCCTCTGTGTGCACTGATCACAATGGACCACTAGCACAAGGTTTATAAGACGAATACTACTACTTCCTATTTATCAACACTCAGTTGCAAGTTCTGGCCTTGATCACGGTGCCTGAGCTTGGTACTGTGTCTCCACCTTCAGTCCCTAACTGACTGATAAGTTCCCTTTACAGCTAGGGCCCACTATCTAAGAGGCTTGAGAGCACTGTGCTCTCTAGCGAGAAAGAGTATGGAATAAGTGTGGTAGGGGGAAATCACTCGCAGGGCTGGTATGAAGCCAACTGCACCTTTAAGTGATTTTGAGCAGGGTTCGAGGTGAGCAGTGCTCAGATGTGGTATCGAGTTCTGGTGTAAGAACTTAGACTGAGATGTCTTAGAACCACTCCTAATCTGAGTTGACAAGGAGAACTCGATGGAGTTCTCATTTGATTATAGTACACTACTTATACCCCTCTTGTGTTTACTTCTATTTATAAACTCCCGTGCATCTCTTCTTAGTTATTTTATCTCGCATGTCTGCTGGTTTCCTAATTGAAAGAAAGAAAAGAAAAAGAAAAGAAAATAAATAATGACTTAGCTGTTTTGGCTGTGTCATGACAGAGTGGTTCTAGCCATTTACAAGGGTTTTTTGGAAATGTTTACACAAATCCAAAGTCTTTCAGGACCAGCTGTGATACACAAGCTAGCCTGCTCTCAATAGTTTGAGAGACAGATCTTCTCCTTTATGCCTGGGGTCCAGCCTACTATAGAGATAGGTTCTTGACAGAAACCCACTCTGAGCCCTCAGTGAGTCATCTGTCCTATAACAGAAACAGAGACACCCTCAGGAAAGTCATTTTGTCCTGTAACAGAGACAAAGAGACCCCCTTATAGCCTCCTAGACCCACATCTGGAATGAACATAACCTCATATCCTTTGCAGAGACAATAGGAACAGAAAACAGTAGACTTAACAAACTATCACAAATGGCCACTTACTGATTTGTGAGTTGATTATCAAAAGGCTCAAAAAGCAAAGTTTAGATAGTAGCAAAAGATGTTGTTAAGTCTAAGGTTTATCCTTAGATATACAGTCCTTAAATATATGATTGTGGTGGTCTATATACCAGGACAGCCTATCACATGATCACTACCTATTGTTCTACATATAGGAGTGCTATTGTTCTTGAAATAGAGATAACCTAACTGTTTTAGGGCAGTCCTTTGTTCTATTCAAGGATAGATAATAATCTATGGATAAAGATTAGTATTATGTACAAATATTGAGAACCTTGTATCTCCATGGGATCTTATTGCCTCAGGATCTATTTATAGCAGAAAGAAGTACATTGAAGAGAGCTTCATGATAGTCATTGAAGCAAACAATTATATTAAGCAGTTCCCGAGATATTGGCGATTTAGTATCTGGTAACTTGATAATCACTGACTGATCTGCTAATAACTTGGTGGATACTGATCACTTTGAGATGTTTTTGGTACTGTTTGAAAGGTCTTCTTAAGGGCTTTTTGTGGCCATTTAGATTGTCAAGATCAGTCAAGTATTCCTAGAGTTATGGTCCAAATAAAGTTTGTGACATAAAGTACATGGCAGTATGGGCAAACAACAGATAGAATACCTAAGTCAATATATTGTATATTGGTTTCTGAAAATGGTTGACCAGCAAGAGGATAAAGAACAGGTTGAAGAATTGGTAGTAGAGCACCACCATCTTCTTCTAAAGTATTATTCTAACAAAATCCTCAGTAATCAAAGTTATATAAGCAAAAAATTATCATACCATATCAACAACTTCATTATTGATTTGGTATATTTGATTATCTCCATCAATGATATTCTGCAATATCTTGTAAGAATTTATAATCAATAATATCAAAATCTGTTACTTACTACTGTTTGAATTCTATTAACATTTTCTACTATTATTCTATCAACATCTTGATCACCATTCTTATTTACCAGTTGTTCTTCATAATCTAGACCATTTTCTCTTTCATTTCTCTATCCATTCATCATTTCATTTATTTAAGCCATTTGTCATCTTTGTAGATCAGCTATAGCATTCTCAAGATTTTGTGAAATATCTAAAGGATTTAAAAACCATCTTCTTTCTCTTCTTCTATTCTCTCCAGAAGCAGGAGCATTTTGAAAACCATTAGCAAAAGATATATGATATTTTTGTCACAAAAAAGTAACTACTAAATAGTAACATAGAGGTATAACAAAATACCTGTTCAAAGAACTATATAAATAGCTGGACCCTTATTAGCAAGTAGCCTTGCTAATGTTACCCTTTTGGTATAGTGGTAAACCATACAGTATATAACTACTGGTCCATAGTACAACTATGACAGTCTTCTTCCCTTTCTTTCTCTATTCTAGACTTGTTATAACATGGCCAAACAGCTAAGTTATTATTTATATTTCTTTTCTTTTTCTTTTTCTTTAATTAGAAAATCAATAGATGCATGAGAGGGAATGACTCAAAAGAGATGTATAGAACTTTATAAATAGAAGTAAATACAGAATGTATATAAGTAGTGTATAGCAATCAAATAAGAACTCTATTGAGTTTTCCTTGTCAACTTGGACTAGGAGTGGTTCTAAGGCATCACAGTCTAAGTTCTTACACTAGAACTCAATTTTTTCATCGGCACTGCTCATTACAGAACCCTGCTACTTCTTATTCTCTTATCTTTCTCAGTACTTGAGTGATACAACTTAGGACCACTACAACATAGCCAGGCTCTAGGCTTAAGAAGACTTAATAGTCAGTTAGGAACTATTGGTAAAAGCACAGTACCAAGCTTAGGTATTGTGTCTGAGACCTGACCTCACAATTGAGTGGTATTGTATAGTATACTTGTACTGTTCTTAGTAAAAACCTTGTACTAAAGTCCTATTGTGGACTGTACATGTAGAGGAGTAATGCTGCATTCTTAAGAAGGCATTTAGGTTAGAGATCCTCTCCTTGGGGTGATAGTATAACTATATGAAGATCTTGTGCCCCAGTAGATGTAACAGTAGTAAGATTATTTCTTATTTGACTTCTCTGGAGACATAGCATCATGTCTCTAGAGTAGTATGACTCTCTTATGAGCAGGATACTCAACCAACAGCATGCTCTTGCCAAACTAAGGGTAGAAATAGAAGATAGAGAAAAAAGAGTGTTGGGGGTATAAAAGGTATAGGTATCTGGTCCATAACTGCAGGAATAAAAAGATAGAAAAGAAGGGGGAGTTGATTCCCCAAAATAAATTTGAAGTGATAGCAAGTAAAGTGATGTAATGTGGAGGTAAAAGTGAGGAGGCAAGAGATGATGGAAAAAGTGAAATGTTTCAGATATTAGAGTATCAGGTATCTCAAATGGGAATGCCCAAATATTAAAGTTAGAAAGAAGAGAAAAAGAGAGGAAAAGACAGTATATGTAGTTAGACTATAAAAGACATAGTAGTAAGGAAGGCCAGTGTGTTCCATACAGAAAAAGGTACAAGAGTACTATGAAAAGTGGAATGTGCCTCCAAAAGGTGCACTCTTACCTAAGAGAGGATGAATAACAAAGGAAACAGTGGTGAAATATATAGACTATGGAGAGTGCAAAGGCAAGAGAGTATAGATCTGCAAAAATCAAGAACAAGAATCCCTCCTTGAGAAATGATTAAGAAACATGTGGTGCAGCTTATGCCAAGAAGCATAGAATTAGAGAGAAGGAGAAGCAAAAAAAGGAGGAATGATAAGAGTAGAATGTATAAAGTGTAGAAGAAGAGATGTGATTATGAGAAAGGTGTCAGAACAGGAAAGGAAAGAGATCTTATGCCTAGAATGTAGAATAGAAAGAAAAAAAGAGTAGTGGAACTGAGAACTAGTGACATAGCCTACAAAGGCAAAAGCATAGCAAAGTGGTGCATGGACAGAGGATCTGAAAGGCATAGTAAGAAAGGGGGGTAAGCAGAAAGACTTAAGGAGGATGTTTAAAATGTTAAGAGAGATATGGCTGAATATTGGAGTAAAAAAGGTAGATATACATAAAGGTGTAACTGTAAAAGCACTCTTGGATAGTAGCATAACAGAAATATTTATGGATAGAAAGATAGCAGCTAAATATAGATTCAGGCTGTAGAAATTGGAAAAACCAGTAATAGTGAGAAATATAGATAGCACAAATAATAGTGCAAGAGCAATAACACATCAAGTAGAAGCAAACATATATTATAGAAAAAATATAAATGAATATATGCAACTTAGGAAAAACAAATGTTATATTGGGTATACCATGACTATAGATCCATAACCCAGAAATCAACTGGAAAACAGAAGAGGTTAAAATGACAAGATATCTACCACTGTATAGAAGGAATACAAAGTTAAAAGAAGAGAAAAAAGCAAAAAAAGAGAAGAGAATAGTAACTCTGGAAGAGAAAAAGATTATGAGGTAGATAGTAAACAATAAAAAAAAATTGAAAAAGAGAAGAAGTTGAAGTGGACCATAGGAAGATTGAAGAAATAGTGCCACAGAAATTTTTAAAGTGGAAAAAGGTGTTTAGAAAAGTAGAATCAAAAAGAATACTAACAAAAAAAATCTGGGATTATACTATAGACCTCAAAGAGATGTTCAAACTACAAAAAGAAAGGATTTATCCTTTATCTAGAAATGAGAGAGAAAAGGTCCAGAATTTTGTGAATGACCAATTAAGAAAGGGGTATATCAGACTATCTAAATCCTCTCAAATATTGCTAGTGTTCTTTGTGAGCAAAAAAAATGGGAGTAAGAGGATGGTTATGGACTACTATAACCTAAACAAATAAGCTGTAAAGAACAACTACCTATTACCATTGATAACAGACCTAATTGACAATATAGAGAGTGAAAAAGTATGAGGTTTTCATCTGGGCCTCTAGCATGGCTTAAACCCTCTACTAATTCTGAGTGGAGTTAATTCTGTGTTGTTTGTTAGGTCGCTATGCTCCCCTCCTCCAACAGTCTGTATAAGCATAACAGTGAGTAGTCTTGTGTGTATACCGTAGTATACTATACTCTCTTTCTCCAGTAGTATTGTTTGTCAGATTACTATACTCTCTTTCTCTAATAGTTTTAGTATTCTCTATAGTATGCTATACTTCCTTCCTCCAATATGCTCTTGTCTGCAGTATATACACTCAGTAGTATTGTATACAGTCTATTATACTCCTTTCCTCCAACAGATTCCAGTTTGCTATACTTCCTTCCTTCAATAACTACCAGTTGTCACAAACTTCATTCGGACCATAACTCCAGGAATACTTGACCGATTTCGACGATCTAAATGGCCACTGAAAGCCCTTAAGAAGACCTTTCTAACGGTACCAAAAACGTCTCAAAGCGATCAGTATTCATCAAGATATCAGTAGATCAGTCTGTGATCACCAAGTTACCAGACACTAAATCACCAATATCTCAGGAACCACTCAACATAATCGTTTGGCTCAACATAATCATTTGCTTCAACGACCATCGTGAAGCTCTCTTCAATGCGCTTCTTTCGGCTATAAATAGAACCTGAGGCAATAAGATCCCATGGAGATACAAGGTTCTCAATGTTTGCACATAACACTGATCTTTACCCATAGATTATCATCTGTCCTTGAATAGAACAAAGGACTGCCCTAAGATGGTTAGGTTATCTCTATTTCAAGAACAATAGCACTCCTATATG
>Ga0153972_1000631_pt1 | contig 11399 bp, 11 predicted proteins | sample TSGA056MetaG_FD_104732 | JGI IMG/M metagenome (GOLD analysis project Ga0153972, IMG submission 104732) | Attine ant fungus gardens microbial communities from Georgia, USA - TSGA056 MetaG | ecosystem: Host-associated > Fungi > Mycelium > Unclassified | place: USA: Georgia, George L Smith State...
GTCCGGATTCGGGCTTCCGCCTCCGCATGGAACTATGTTCGGCCGGTTGGCGAGGATATCACACGCGGCGAAATGATTCTGCCCTCTGCGCACAGGATTAGACCCGTTGATATCGGCGTACTGTTAAGCGGAGGGATAACGCAGCTTGCGGTTTTCCGTCAGCCCAGGGTTGCTGTGTACCCTACAGGCACGGAATTGGTCGAGGCTGACTGTGAACCCAAAGAGGGAGACATTGTGGAATCGAATTCCCGCATGCTTGAGGCGCTTGTATCCAAAGCGGGAGGGCTTGTTACCCGATATCGTCCGCTTCCGGATCAGTATGATACAATGAAATCGGAGATTGAAAAAGCCTCCAGGCAGTTCGATATGGTGCTTGTCAACGCCGGTTCAAGCGCGGGTACTGAGGATTACACCGTTCATGTTCTGCGCGAAATCGGAGAGGTGATTGTTCACGGCGTCGCAATAAAGCCGGGCAAGCCAACGATTCTCGCGATTGTAAATGGCAAACCTGTTATAGGACTTCCCGGCTACCCGGTATCGGCATACCTTGCATACCAAAGCTTTGCCGCCCCTATTCTTTCCAGGCTTTCCGGGAGGACGCCTGAGCATACGCCGATGGTCAAGGCGGTGATTACCCGCCGGCTTGTATCATCGTTAAAATACCGTGAGTATATAAAGGTCAAGCTTGGACAGGTAGGGACGCGGCTTGTGGCCTCCCCTCTGGCGCGGGGGGCGGGGTCTGCGATGTCTCTGGTGCGATCCGACGGGTTTTGCGTGATTGACCAGGATTCCGAGGGGGTGGAGGCGGGACAGGAGGTAGACATTGTGCTGGAGCGCGATCTGTCGGAGCTTCAAGGAACCCTTGTCAGCATTGGAAGTCATGACCTGATCCTTGATATGATCGCGGACTTGATGGTTCAAACCCATTCCGGCACCCACCTGTCAAGCACCCATACCGGCAGCATGGGCGGACTCATGGCGCTCAAGCGTGGGGAGGCGCATCTTGCCCCCACCCATCTTCTTGATGAGAGGACAGGGTGCTACAACGTTCCGGTATTAAAGAAGCTTTTCCCGGATAAAGGGATCTCGCTGATAAAAGGTGTGGGCCGCACACAGGGGATTATGGTGCAAAAGGGGAATCCTCTTAACATCAAGAGGATTGAGGATTTGCCCGGACTGCGCTATATCAACCGGCAGCGTGGAGCCGGGACCCGCGTGCTATTTGACTACAAGCTCGCCGCTGCCGGGATAGAGACGACGGCAATTCAGGGCTATGACCGCGAGGCGGCAACACATATGGCGGTCGCCGCAGCAATACAGTCCGGAAGTGCGGATGCGGGAATGGGGGTCTTTTCCGCGGCGAAGGCGATGGATCTTGACTTTATACGGATTGGCGACGAGGAATACGATTTTGCGATACCCACACAGTTTCTTGAACTGGATCAGACAAGAGCATTTATGGAAGTACTGACAAGCCAGGCGTTTAAAAACCGCTTGGCCGAATTGGGCGGCTATACGACTGACCATTGCGGTACGATCCTTGCACTATAGTGCCAACAGGGGTGTGTTATGGAGCTCAATCAATTGAGGTATTTTATGTTGACCGCGCAATTTCAAAACATGTCCCAGGCGTCACGCGCATTAAATATAGCCCAGCCAACCCTGTCCAAGAGCATAGCTGCCCTTGAACAGGAGCTCGGCAATCAGCTGTTTGACCGCACCGGTAAGAAGCTGATCCTTAACGACCGGGGCAAGCAATTTCTTGAGCGGGTTCAGGCCTCTATGCAGGAGCTGGACAGTGCGGTGTCTTCCGTTCAGAATGAGTCAGCCGCCTCGACACTGAAGCTGGGGCTGTTTCTCTTTAGCGGAAGGCTGATCCAATGCATATCGGAATACGCAAGGCAAAATCCAGAAACCCTGTTTCATGTTGAGTACCTGATGGCGGCGCTCGATTCCATTGACACAAATGAATTTGATATGCTTTTATATCCAAGGCAGGTTTCTTTCAGCAGGTATCGTGGCGAGGTGATATATGCTGAGAGCTTCTACCTTGCCGTACACAAATCAAACCCGCTTGCGGAGAAAAAAAGCATTTCGATAGCGGAGATCGAGGGGCAGAGCGTTATTCTTCTGAAATACGGGAAAAACGTGCTCGATATACCCGGCGAATTTTATAATAACAGCATATTAAGCCGCGGTAAGCATCATTTTACCAACAGCCATGAAATACAGAGGGAAATGATTGCGGAAAACAGGGCGGTGGGCTTTGTATCGCATGATTGCGCGGGGCTGTATCAGTATCATTCGGACATTATCCTGTTAACCATGGATCAGGAAAGCCTCAATCGAGAGATTATGCTTGGGTTCAAACGGGAGAAGCATTTAAGCGAAAGCGGCAAGCAGTTTGTACGGTTTGTCAGAGCGTATTTTGGGCTATCGGCGGAGGAAGGGAACTAAGATGGAGCTTTTGAACCTTGTTTTGGAGGGGAATTATCAGGCAATTCAAGAAGGGGACTGGGCTCATGCGGAGCTTGACGCAGTGGACGAGAAAGGCTTTACACCCATCATGCACGCGGCTGCCAGGGGCAATTATCAAGTGATAGAGGCATTGAAGCGTGCGGGCGCAAATATTGACCTGCGAAATAAGGATGGAGAGAAAGCGGTTGATCTGGCTGCGAAGCATGGGCATAGCTGCGCCATCATTTATTTAATCGAGGGCGGCTGCGGCGGATGATTGGGGCTTGACGTCGGGCGACATAAGGCTTATAATTAAATAAGAATAAGCAACCGTATCAATTTGTAAGGGAGGCATTACTATGGCTACACCATATCAGAGCAAGCTCCTGCGCGTAAACCTAAAAAGCAAGACAGCGCAATCTGAGGAACTCCCCTTGGAGCTATCCCAAAAGTATTTGGGCGGCAGAGGCCTGGGGACAAAAATACTCCTTGACGAGGGCGGAGCCACGATTGATCCAATGTCTGCGGAAAACAAGCTGATTGTGATAGCCGGAGCACTGACCGGGGCTGCCGTGCCTACCAACGGGCGCTATATGGTTGTCACAAAATCCCCCCTTACCGGTATGATTGCCTGCTCCAACTCCGGTGGCATTTGGGGGACGAAGCTGCGCTATGCCGGATGGGACGCAATCATACTGGAGGGCGAGGCCGACTCGCCTGTACGCATTCATATTGAGGATGATAAGGTTGAAATTTTGCCGGCCGACGAGCTGTGGGGGAAGACCAGCTCAGAAACCGAAGCCGCGTTAAAGGAAATCTACCCCAAAGCGTCCGTTCTCAACATTGCGCCGGCAGCAGAGACGGGCTCACTGATGGCCTGTGTTATCAATGAAGCCGACAGGGCTGCGGGCCGAAGTGGCGTAGGCTTTGTGATGGGGAAGAAGAAGGTCAAGGCGATTACCGTTATTGCAAGCAGGGGTAAGCTGGAAGTCCATGATGATGCCGCGCTGAAAGAGGCGGTAAAGGGCTGCATGGAGCTCATTAAGGCAAACGGGGTCACAAGCGGCGGATTACCGACGTATGGGACCGCGGTTTTGGTCAATATTATTAATAATGTCGGCGCCCTGCCCACCAAGAACTGGCAAGGCTCTTATGACGAAAATGCCGATATGATTTCCGGTGAGACGATGACCGAAAAGCATTTGGTAAGAAAAAGCGCGTGCAGCCGCTGTCCCATTGCCTGTGGCCGTGTTGTAAAGAAGGATGGTATTGATATCGGCGGGCCGGAATATGAGGTGCTTTGGGCATACGGCTCAAACTGTGGGGTCAATGACATTGAGGCCATCTATGAGGCAAATCATTGGTGTAATGAGTTAGGGCTTGACGCAATCTCTGTTCCGACTACCATAGCCGCCGCTATGGAGCTGTATCAGCGCGGCTATATTACAGAGGCTGAGTGCGAGGGGATTCCACTGGAGTGGGGCAGCTCCAGTGCAATTGTAGCGTGGACAAAGCGTATGGGGTATGGTGAGACAGCGCTTGGACGGCTTATGGCAAAAGGTTCTTACCGGCTATGTGAGCACTACGGCCACCCTGAGTATTCCATGTCGGTGAAAAAGCAGGAAATGCCCGCCTATGACGCCCGTGGTATCCAGGGCATTGGACTCAACTACGCCACCAGCAACCGCGGCGGATGCCATGTCCGCGGGTATACGATCTCACCGGAAGTATTGGGGCTTCCGGAACAGCTTGATAGAGAGGCAACCGAAGGCAAGGCCGCGTGGGTGAAGACCTTCCAGGATCTTACCGCTGTGATTGACTCTGCCGGAATGTGCCTGTTTTCTTCCTTTGCGCTCGGCGCGCAGCAGTATGCCGATTTGATTAACGCCGCCACCGGAACGGATTACGATATGGCCGCCATTCTGGAAGTCGGCGAGCGGATTTACAATGTAGAGCGTATGTTCAACAAGGCGGCCGGTATGAAGCCGGAAGACGACCGGTTGCCCAAACGCCTTACCGAGGAACCGATAAAAGACGGCCCGTCAAAGGGCGGCGTCAGCCAGATCAAGGTAACACTGCCGCAGTACTATGAGGTGCGCGGTTGGGAGAATGCGTTCCCAAAGAAAGAGACCCTGGAACGCTTGGGGCTGTCAGAGCTGGGGTAACACAGCCGCCTTGGATTTATCATGCGGTTGGGATGTGATTTCGTGATAGAAGTCAGACTGTTTGCAACCTTCCGTGAGAACAGGCAGAAAATTTTGTTCCTGCAAGCGGAAGACTACAAAAATACCCGCGCCATCATAGAGAAGCTTGGCATTCCGGAGGAGGAAGTGGCAATTTTGCTGATTAACGGGCGGCATAGCAATTTGCATACGCCTGTAAACGATGGGGATATTATTGCCCTCTTTCCCCCTGTTGGAGGTGGCTGATATGACCGCAGAGCGCTATCAACGCAACCTGGGCGCCTTTACACAGGAAGAGCTTTCTCGTGTAAAAGAAGGTCACGTTAGTGTGATTGGGTGCGGCGGGTTAGGGGGGTATGTGATAAACAGCTTGGCTCGCTTTGGGATAGGAGCCCTTTCCTTGGTTGACGGTGACCGGTTTTCCGAGAGCAACTTAAACCGCCAATTGTTTTCCACGTCAGAAACACTGGGTGAAAACAAAGCGCTTGCCGCAAGGAATGCGCTGGCGCATATTAACCCGGAGGTTGCCGTATCCGCGTATCCGGTCATGCTCACAGAGGAAAATGCGGCGTCCATATTAACCGGCAGCCACGTAGCGGTCGACTGCCTTGATACCGCCTCGGCGCGCTGCATTTTGGGAAAGGCCTGCGACAAGCTTGGGATTCCGCTGATCCATGGCGCAATCGCCGGATTATACGGTCAGGCAGCCTGCATTTTTCCGGGGGACAGGCTTTTTGAAACGCTGTATCCCCGCTCCCACGCAGAGCATGGAAACGCTTTGGGCAATCCGGTGTTCGCACCCCAGGTGGTGGCGTCTGTTCAGAGCTGTGAGGCGGTAAAGCTTCTTGCGGGCCGAAGCACGACGCTGAGAAACGCCGTCCTATACATTGACCTTCAAAGCTATGACTTTGAGCTTATCCGCCTATAATCCCGGACAAATATTCACATGCCGCAATGCTTGCCTGAACGCCGTCCTGTTCTACGGTATCTACCAAGCTGTGAACACGGCGGGCATTGCCGCAGACAAAGAGCCAGGGCAGGGATGTCCTGACATCGGTGTTTTGACGGCAAAGCTCGGCGCCCAAATCCTCCATAAGCTCCAGCTCGGGAATAAGCCCGACTGAAGTGACAAGCGTATCACACGCCAGCCGATACCCGCTTGCGGGTATCGGCTTTCCTTTTTTATCTACAGGACAAACCTGTACCGCCTCCAGCCGCCGTTCACCGTATACTTGCGTAACTGTGCTGCCCAATATGACAGGGATTGCGTGCGGGTCAAGATAACGGTGCCTGTTTCGTACAAGCCCGCCGAGCTTTTGCTCCTTTTCCAATACCGCAAGCACCTGCGCGCCGTGCTCGCTGAGATGATGGGAAACGATCATTCCCACATCGCCGGAGCCGAGAACGACAACACGGCTTCCAACCCTGTAGCCGTTTAAATTAATCATGCGCTGAACGCTTCCGGCGGTAAATATGCCGGAGGGGCGGGTGCCGTAGACAGGAAGGGAACCAATGGGCCGCTCCCGGCAGCCCGTCGCCAAAATGACTGCCCCGGCGGAACACTTACACATACCACCCGTTCCGCTCACAGTGACGGTGCCGTCCCGTGACACTGCCAAAACGAAAGCATTTGTCCACAGCTCGATCTCTTTGCTTACTTCACCGAGCAGCCTGTCGGCGTATACGGTGCCTTTGAGCTCCACGCCATACCGTCTCTTGCCAAAGCCGGTGTGGAGGCACTGCAATGGGATCCCGCCCGGGGCTTCCATGCGCTCAATAACCAGAATTCGGTCCATTCCCCGGCTTTTCGCTGAAATGGCCGCCGCGAGACCCGCCGGACCTGCGCCGACAATAATGAGGTTATAGTTTTCCATACAAAAGCTCCGAATGATCCGCGTCTTTTACAATCGCTTCGACAGGAAGCTCCAGCTCGCTTGCCAGCAGTTCAATGATTCGCTGGGTGCAGAAGCCGCCCTGACAGCGACCCATCTGCGCCCCGGTACGGCGCTTTACGCCGTCGAGCGTAACCGCGCCCGGCCTCCGCCGGATGGCGGCGAGGATTTCCCCCTCCGTGATTTTTCCGCAGCGGCAGACGATGCGTCCATAGGCGCTGTCTTTTGCGGCCAGCGCGGACTGTTCCGGGAAGGGCAGGCCTGAAAAGCGGGCGGGCGCCTGCCTTACGGGATGAAACGCCGGATTCCTCCCCGGATTGCCCAGCCTATCCAGCAACAGGTCGGAGATGTAGTCGCCAATTTCGTTACAGCAGGTAAGCCCGGGGGTTTTGATGCCCGCGGCATTGATAAAGCCGGGATGTCCGGCCTCCTGTATGAACAGGTCATGGATACGCTGACCGGTATCCTGACCGTGAGAATCCAACATCACGATACTTGGGCGAATGCCTGCAAAACGGCGGATTGCCAGATGAAGCGGAATCCCGGGGAAGACATAATCGGACACCTCCTCCACAAAATGACAGCCCCGCGCTGTGGTTTCAAAGCATGTTTTATTGTCATGCGCTTCGTTGGAGGGGCCTAACAGCAGGTTGCCGTCCACGGTAGGGACGATGGTCGCGCCCCTCCCGCGCTCCTCCGGCTCGTGTAGGATGATGTGACGGGAAAAGTCACCGGCCTGCTTGTCCAGCAGGATATAATCGGCGATGGAGGTGTCCAGACGGAAGGTGGGGCGGTTTAGCAGATTGCTCACCTCATCGGCAAATAGCCCCGCACAGTTCACAACCGCGTTCACAATATATTCCTGATTGCCCGCTGTAAGTTTGTATCCACCGTCAATACGCGTAATGGCGGAGACCCTTGCGTTGAAATAAAACGCAACCGCGTTGGCCGCGGCATGCTCCGCCGCGGCAATTCCCAATTCCCAGGGGTTGAGCGTTGCGGTTGAGCTTGCGTAAAGCGCTCCGGTGACATTGGAACGGAGATTTGGTTCACGGCGCAGGGCTTCGGCACCTGTGAGCAGCGCAATGCCCTCGGTACCGTTTTGAAGGCCCTGTTGATATTTCTGTTGGATGACCCGCTCCGCGCGCGGGCCAAAGCAGACCATCATGGAACCGGTACGTCTATATCGTACACCCAGCCCGGAGCAGAGCGTCTCAAGCCGCTCCAAGGCGACGCGGTTTAGTCTGGCCTTTAAAGAACCCGGAACAGGGTCGTACCCCGGATAGAGTACCGCGGTATTGGCCTTTGACATTTCGGTGCAAACGTCACTATTTTTCTCAAAAACTGCAATGCTCCAGCGAAACCGCGCCAAGCTTCGCGCCACAAAACAACCCAGGAGACCCGCGCCGATCACGGCGATATCGTAATGAACTTTCATGGTACAACTCCTTTTGCCGACGCCAGGCTTTGCATAGGCGGCGGGGAGAGACCCCGCCTATATCCTTTGTATTATAAATCATTTTTTGCCACTCCACAATAAGATAAGTATTATAATAAATAGTAGCACTAAAAGGATAGGCAAAAAATGGCATGAGTGCCCCTATATGGGCACTCATGCTTGCTTGAACAGATAATCTCTAGTCAGGATACTCAATACTGGAATCCTTGATATGGCGGGCATAATCCCAGACGCTATCCAGATAGGTCAGCGCCACATCCTCCGCGTCAAGCAGTCCGGGTCTGTGCCCCTCATCCACTTCTGCCTGTAGCTGTGTGTAATACTCCATTGCAGTAAGGTCGGTCTCCGGCATGGATACATATATGTTTCCATGTCCATCATACATACGCTCCACACACCAAATACCATCATCGCTTTGCCGTATCGGTTTCGAAAGAATCACTTCAAATTTTGCATCATTAGAAAGTATAACTGTAAAAACAGCGTGAACACCTGGATAAGTATATTCAGACTCCTCCACCGCGGAGTGGTCATATTCCGCCATCTCATTCGTACTCAAAGCCGGATTATTTGCCATTTGGTTAGAGACAAAAAGGTAGCTTCCGTCTTGCTCCCGCAAAGTGAGCACCTTATCGCCGCCATACCATTCCTCCAAATCGTTATAAAATAGACGAATGAGGTCGCCTTCACGCTCACCGCCAGAAAAAGTAGTGCTTATTCTATAATTGGTGTCGCCGTGGAAGAAATAATAAGCATCATATTCCTCCAGATAAGAAAAATACTCCAACCCTACTCCATCGGTGTTGGCAAGAGTCAGCCCCATATGTTCAGTCAGTACCGCATCCATATTCGCCCGGCTGTTCTTTTCACAATCCACCTCCCACCATACACCAAGCTCAACGAGAGCAGCCTTTTCCGCATCCGTGACTGTTTCCTTAAAACCGCTACCATTGTAGAACAACTGGCACAGGTCGATCCGCTTGGGTGAATCGTAGAGCGAGCATAAAAACTGGTTGCGGATATTGAGGTGCTCCCCATTGAAAAACTGATCTCCGTTAAAATATTCAACTTCTTCAATCGTCAGCGGTATTATTCTGGCGAATTCATTATCATTTGTATCCAAAACAGAATTCTCTGTCACTTGATTAGATACAAATAGGTAACTTCCGTCCTGATCGCACAGAGTAAGCACTTTATTGACCTGGGTCATGTAATCGTCGTAATAGAACAAGCGAATAAGATTGCCCTCACGCTCTCCGGTAGTAAAAGTAGTAATCATTCCTCTATAATTGGTGTCTCCGTGGAAATGGTAATAGGCATCGTATTCCTCTAAATAAGTGAATTTTTCCAGACCAAGCTCATTGGTGTCGGCAAGAGTTAGCCCCATGTACTCTGTTAGCACCGCGTCCATATTAACGCGGCTGATTTTTTCACATGCGCAGTCCGGTTCCGCATCCCACTCGTTGTACTCGATAACTGCCGTTCTTTCTTCTTCCGTGACTGTTTCTTCGAGACCGCTTCCGCAGTAAAACAGCTCAAATAAGTCGATTTCTTCCGGCGTATCATAGAGTGAGTTCAGAAACTGATTGCAAATGTTAATATGACCCATTTCAATTATACTGCCGTTGAAAAACTCGTCTCCGTTAAAAAAATCCATTTCTTCTGCGGTCAGGGGCGTTATTCCAGTGTCTTTCTCGTCACCGTTGTTTTCCGTTGTGACGCAGCCAGCCAAAAAACTGACGAGAAACATTGCTGAAAGTAGAATAGAAAACAGTTTTTTAGGATTAAACATTGTCATTACCTCCTAACCTATAAGCTATAATTTTGTCTTATCCATATCCAAAGGTGTTCAAATATGAACCCGCTACCCTACATACATATTACCACGATTATGTCGAAAAAGCCAATTTTTTTGTTTTCTTCCTCCTGTTTTTGTATACGTTATACTGATTCCGGCACCTGCCGGAGCAGAACTCCGTCCTGCCGTGCGTGGCGAAAAACACCTTGCCGCAATGCTTGCACATACGCAGCGGAGCATCCTCTCTCGACACAAGAAAAGCGTATGGGATTTCAAGCGCTGTTTTCAGCGAATTGAAATCCCATACGAGCGTCGGCTTATTTTCCACCTTCAAGCGGAAGCCCAAGCCGTACTCGCAGAAGCTTGAAACCATATCGGCGCAGCGGCCTTGCAGGGCGGGATTGTCTGTCGTATGGTAAGCGGCGCAGGCGGCGAAATGCGTGTAGAACTCCGAGAAAACGCCAAACAGCCAGTCGGTGCGCTCGGCATAGTTGCGGGAGAACACAATCTCGTACTTCAATGTTTTGCCCATAAGGAGTGCGGGAGGCAGCGTAAAACCCATTCTCGGCTGTTCCTGCTTGATACCAAACGGCTGAAAGATTTGCAGGTAGTCTTTTGTTTCCATGAAGTCAAAGTCAAAAAAGCCGTTGCGCCCAAAGAACACATTGCAGCCCTGGTGCGCTATGTTCGTGTCCTGGTGCGCGGAACAGGCGGGGATCCCGGCCAGCATCATCCCGAAGCACGCAAGCTGCTATGTGGGGGTAAGCTTCTTCACGAGCAAAGGCCTGTTCCATCTGCGCAGCGGCTACACGCCCAAAGTCGGAGATATCATCTATTTCAGCAGTTCTACATACCCCAACGGCGGGGGCGTGGCAAAGAAATCCTATACGTTGAGCTATGCCAGCATCTACGGCTACGGCTCTCCCGACTACGGCGACACCGCCTCCGTTACAACCACCGCAGAGGCCGTGGACAGCGTGCGCTATTATACCGTGGCTACTACATCATCCCCGCTGAATTGGATATATGCAGACGCACCGTTGAGCGGGAGCTTGAAATTATCCGCGCTCCGTCGATGTCGGATAAAAGGCGTATAAATGGCGGATGAAAAAGCATGCATTCAGCATATCCAGAGCACTGTTGATTTGCTGTACCGTGTGGGAAATGTACTGGAAGCTGGAGGATGAGGCAAATACATTCGTCGCGCCGCTCCGCTCCGCTTGCGTGATCTGGCGTGTCCTCTGTACGACCGCGCCAGCAGCATCAAGGAGGCTATTGTTGACCTCAATCGCAGAATCAAGCGGTACGAGGATATGAAGAAGCACGGAACGGCATTGCATGATCTGTTCATCTATGAGACGTCGGAATATAACAATCACGATGAGGCTGAAAAGGAGGAGCATGCCGTCGGATACGAGTGTTGATTGCGTTCCACCATTTTTTCCACTATACAAGTAGTGGAAAGTCGATGTAAGTCGATATAATGCATTTGGATTAAGCGAAAGAAAAAGCCCCGTAGCTATTGAAGCTACAGGGCTTTTCTATGGCAGCGGGAGAAGGATTCGAACCCTCACATACAGAGTCAGAGTCTGCTGTGCTACCCTTACACA
>Ga0153972_1000632_pt1 | contig 11395 bp, 14 predicted proteins | sample TSGA056MetaG_FD_104732 | JGI IMG/M metagenome (GOLD analysis project Ga0153972, IMG submission 104732) | Attine ant fungus gardens microbial communities from Georgia, USA - TSGA056 MetaG | ecosystem: Host-associated > Fungi > Mycelium > Unclassified | place: USA: Georgia, George L Smith State...
ACCACCTACTTCTATAATATATTATATTTGTCGGGTAAAGCGTGTCATCCAGACACGCTTTATTCGTTCTCATTCCTCAGTTACAATGGAAGGGGTAATTGGTCTGACGGAAACCACCTTGGGTCACTACATCCGCATTGGAGACTGTCAGCCATCCTTCCATTGTAGCGTTCGGTTTAAGCAGGTTGAGCCACCGGGAAACCCGGAGCGTTCGCGACACACAGTAGATTGAATAGGCAATGAGTAAAAGATGGATACCGATTACACAATCAATTCAGAGGAGTGCTGCGAATGAACGCTGTCGGAATCGACGTTTCCAAAGGCAAGAGCATGATTGCAGTCATGCGCCCGTTTGGCGAGGTGGTGGCTTCGCCATATGAAATATCTCACACCGAGCGAGAACTCAAGGAGCTGACAAGGTTCCTAAAAAGCCTCTCGGGCGAAACGAAGGTCATCATGGAATACACCGGCAAGTATTATCAGCCTGTTGCACGGTATCTCCGTGAGGCGGGGATATTTGTTTCCGTTGTCAATGCCATTTTGGTGCATGACTACGGTGGAAACTCGTTGCGTCGAGTCAAAACCGATAGGAAAGATGCGATTAAAATTGCGAATTACGGCATTGACCGTTGGGTGGATTTGACGGAATATACACCAGAGGAAGACATCCGCCAGATGCTTAAAACTCTAAACCGTCAGTACAATCAGTACGTCAAGGTAAAGGTCATGTTCAAGAACAATCTCATAGCCTTGCTCGACCAAACCTTTCCAGATGTGAACCGCTTTTTTAACAGCCCAGCTCGCAAGGACGGGCACGAGAAGTGGGTTGACTTTGCCGCTACCTTTTGGCATTGCAAGTGTGTCAGCGATGCGTCGGAAAATGCTTTTAAGGAACGCTATGCCAAGTGGTGTAAGAAGCATCGCTACATTTGCAGTCCGGAAAAAGCGGAGGCAATCTACGAAAAGTCCTGCAATCAGGTGAGTACACTGCCAAAGAACGACACCGCAAAGCTGCTTGTGACTCAGGCAATTGCTCAACTGAATACCATCGCTGAAACACTGGCTGCCGTCATGACCGAAATGCGCCGCTTGACAACATTGTTGCCGGAGTGCAATGTTGTGATGGGGATGTATGGTGTCGGTCCCACGCTCGGCCCGCAGCTCATGGCTGAGATTGGTGATGTGCGCCGGTTTTACGCAAAGAAAGCGCTGATTGCATTTGCTGGTTTGGATTCGCCGCCGAACCAGTCAGGGGCATTTGAATCTAAAAGCCGGAGTATATCTAAACGGGGTTCTGCTTCGCTTAGAAAAACTTTGTTTCAAGTCATGTCAGTTATTTTGCAGAACTCGCCGTCGGACGAGCCGGTGTTCCAATTCCTTGACAAAAAAAGAGCTGAAGGGAAGCACTACGGCGTTTACATGATGGCTGCCGCTAACAAGTTTCTGCGGATTTATTACGCTCGCACGAAAGAATATTTGACGAACCTCGACGAAGTAGTATAGTCCGGTGCGTACGCATACTGTGGTCGATGTGCAATTCGTATTGCATCGGCTTTATTTATCCTGCTCTTTTTGGTTGCCAATAACTCTTTTTATTTTAGCTATTGACTTTTAGCAGGTCTCTAAACGATATCCCAACCCGCGCACGGTGGTGATTTTGAAACCGGACGTTTCTGCGGGAAAACGCTCTCGCAGACGCCCGATATGCACGTCAAGCGTCCGCTCGTTGCCGTCGAAGTCGTAGCCCCAAACATCCTCAATTAACTGGTCGCGGGAAAAGGTTCGCCCGGGAAACCCGGCGAGCTTGAATAGAAGCTCAAACTCTTTATGCGGAATGTCCACGCTTATGCCGCCGGTCACCACAGCGTAGCTGTTGCGGTCAATCGTCACATTCCCGGTTTGAATTACCTGCGACGATTCGATTTTATACCGCCGTAATAGGGCTTTGACACGCAGAAGCAACTCATCGCCCTCAAACGGTTTTGTAAGATAATCGTCCGCGCCCGCCTCAAAGCCTTTAACTTTCGCGGGCAGCTCACCCTTTGCCGTCAGCATCAGCACGGGCAGGTTTTCATAATATTTCCGCAAATTGCGGCAAAGTTCATAGCCGTCCATATTCGGCATCATAAGGTCGATAACGGCAAGATCAGGGTTCTCGTCTGTGATAACACGGAGCGCGTCACGCCCGTCAGCGGCTTCGCAGGAATCGAAACCGCCGTTTTGGAGTAACACGCGGACGAGCTCGCGGATATTCGGGTCATCGTCCACTATCATAATTCTGCTCATAACGTACACCTCGAGAGCATCATAACAAACTAATGTAAACGGAAATTAAACACAGAATCTTATGCTACAGCCTCATAGCATAAGTCCGCCATCCATCATGGAACAATACCGGGAACGATTCATGCAAGCGCATTGATCTCCGCGCATATATCGTCCAAAAGACTGTCCACCCATATTTTATCGCTATCGGAACCATAAAAGTTGCAGCTTAATGTACAGAGGTCATTGTAGGTTGACGCCGCAATTTGAAAGTAAGGACTGGGTTTAACCGAAGCAGTTAAATATACGCTTTTGATAACCAAATTGTCAAAATGTAGTAAGCTTTGATCGAGAATCCCAAGGTTCGTAAAAGAAACCATGGGCATCGTAATAAGCTTTGTAAAATTCCGCTTTAGCAGACTATATGGCAAAAGATGAACTGCCATATTCCACAAAAGAACAGATTTAAGAATACGGTTCCCGGCTTTATGCAGCTGCATTTGTTCGGCAACCTGTTTTAGCGTGTCCGTCAACGAATCGTCTGTTTTGACAGAAATATGGCACATACAGTTGCTCGCATAATTGCTTATGCCGAAATTTATACCCGCCGGTATGAATTTTCGCAAATCTATAGTGGAAGGCAGCATGATTTTTTCAGTACCGGTATTTTTGCAAAACGCTCTGGCGAACAATGCCATTAAAATATCATTTACAGTGGCGTTATTTATCTTAGCAAGACTCCTTAGCCTTTCAAAATTTTCTTTAGATATGCCCCGTATTTCCATATGGGGTTCACGGTTATTTTTTTCAAAGCTTACTCCTTGTTGGTCTTTTTTATTGGCGGAATCATAAGCGTTATATCTGGAACACAGTATGCGTATTTTTTCTCTTAGCCTTATGTTTGTGAAAAGCGGCTGAAGCCCGCGTGGATAAAGTGTTGGGAAAGGGATATCCTCATTGTTTTTTAGTTTTGTATATAATTTGCTTAAAAGATATAGATATTGTTTAAATCCTATGCCATCGCAAACTATATGGCTGATAATCACACAAAGGGTATCTCCGTCTGCCCTCCTGACAAGGTAAATTTTCAATTGAGGTTCTTTTGAAAAATCAATATTGGAGGAAAAAAGGCGTATAATTTGTTCGTTTACATTATCCTCCGCTTCAATTACACGTACCATATCCTGGCCCGTAAAGCCTTTTTCCACCCAAAGCGGCTGGTTCAGTGAGTCATCAAAACAGCACCCAATAAGTGGAATAGCATGAATCGACAGTGTAACTGCTTGTATGAGCGTATCTACATCAATACTGCCTGAAAAATCGATTTTGCAACGTATCAACGGCTCATAAACGGCCTTGCATAGGTTTTGCCATATATCAAAAGCTTCTACTTTATATTTCATTATTACATCTCCTATTTGCTAAACGATCTGGCCAAATTGCTTATTTTCCAATATGCTCAGATTTATCTCAGCATATTTCAATACTTAGGCGGGATGAGTTTGTGCCCGTTCAGAAAATTCTGGTATTTTAGCAAGTCACGTGACGGAAATGGCGATCCATGGGAAGGCTAGATTTTTACAGGATCAAGGGCAAGCATTTCCACTGCCAAAGGGTGCGGAATTACTTTTGCGTCCGCCAAGTTCAGTGGTTCGCCCAAGAAGCCGGCGTGGTCATCGTGATGGTGTGTAAGGAGATATATTTCAGCTCTGAGAGCGGCCATTTCCTCTCGAAACGGCTGATAAACTTCGCCGCACTGCCAGGATAGCCTGTGTCGATGGCGATGACGCCAATCGGCGTCTCCAGTAAGTAGTTCTTCACGATATAACCGCCGATGTTATGGATATTGATCTTCATTTGGATTCCCCTTTTTGTACAAGAGTTACGACGTATACCAGTGGAAATGAAGCCCCGATGATTTTATGCCGCATTGCAATGCGTTCCGGCGTTCTCCCGCCCGGTAAACAGCCTATAAGTAAGTGAACGCACATTGGGCAGCGCATCGATTTCATCCTTAGGACAAGTGCGCGACTGAAATTCTACATTTTACGAGAACGTAAAACGGAAGCTTATGGGAAAAATGTCTTACAAAGTTGAATAATCAAGAAGAAACGCAAGCAAAAATTGGATATGTTTAAACTTCTTGTATTATAATCTTTATTTGATATAATTAACATAAGCAATTACTAAATTATATATTTATATGCCCATGGTCAATATGGCGAAAAGATTAGAGCAGAATTATTAGCTGCAGAAGTCAGTTTTTATAAGTTTCTATACTTAATTTATATTTTGTGCAGGAGGAAACCGCATGAGAAGATACAGAATAGCGTCAATACTTATGATTATACATGGTGGGTTTATGGAATTGGGAGGGTGTTTTGCCCTTATTCCTGTCTTACTATTTGGTTCCGATGCAATGGATATTGGGAAATATTTTTCTTTTATCGTTCCATATTTACAAGAGAATCTTTTCTTCATGATGATTATGGGTGGTATCTATGGTGTTGTACGACTGATTGGAGCTGTAGGTCTACTTAAAAACAGAATGTGGGGTCTTATACTTTCTGTTATCAATTGTGTAATTACAATGGCCTTGATGATTTTTATGCTTCCTGCCGGAATTATAGATGGTATTTTAGCTTGCTCCGCTTTGATATTGATTCTAACACAATATTTCGGAAAAAAGAAAATCATTAAGTAAGAGTATAAGCATTCGTCACATTAACTGCAAAATAACGGTATTTCGTAGTTAGCGTGATTTTCTACGCATCTCGGTGCAAGAGCATCCATTGATGTAGAAAAGCTTGTGTTTAATCATTCATAAAAGCTGTAGGCGAGCTGCCTATGGCTTTTAAATTTTAAAAAATTTAGTCTTAGGCTTGACAGAAGCCTATATAAAGAAACGGGGATTCGGCGTCAAAGACCAACCACCCACTCGGAGAGCGTTCCGCCATTCTAATGATGTGTTCCTTAATCTTTCCAGGGTCGAGATTGTAAAACACGCGTGGCAGATGCAAGATCAGAGGACATCTTAATTTTAATCCCCGAGGATTCGATCAGATCGGCTATATGCTTTTCATCACTATAATAGTGAGCGTCCAGCACTTCCTACGGCATCTTGCGCAGCAGTATCGGCATGTCGCTTTCATAGAAATCAATCATAAAACTATAGAAAGAGCCTTTGGAGATACCGGCCTGTGTGTAAAGCTCATCCACCGTTGTTCTACGCATCCCCGTGGATGACGTGTGCTTTTTCGCCGTCTCCTTAAGTTTAAAGTCTATATCGGCCATTTCTTTTTCTGAGAACTTTGTTGCCATAGTAATCACCTTGCGACTGATTTATTTTTACAGTCATATTATATGCTTTGCTTTTTTTCTTGACAAGTATCACTCGCCTAACTTCTTAAGAAAAACCTCTTGACAAATACTCAGCACTGAGCAATAATATAGTCAGTACTGAGTATTGGAGATGATTCGATGATACCGCTTTATGTTCTTGGGCTTTTACTTCGATTTGGCCCGCAGCACGGATATAACATCAAAAAGCTGATTAGTGAGCAGCTTGCAGATTTTACGCTTATCAAGCTTCCCACGATTTATTATCATCTTGAGAGGATGGAAAAAGCAGGGTTCATATCGGCAAGCAAAATGAAGCCGGACGCACGTCCGGAAAAAACGGTATATGAGATAACTGAAAAAGGTAAAGATGAATTTGGGTCATTACTGACAGAAACGCTTCAATTTGAGTACCGGCCAACATTTATTTCGGATGCGGCCTTCTTTTTCTCCGATCATCTTGAAAAGGGGACCATAGCTGAGAGCCTTGGGGCGCATATGAGCAAAATGGAAAACACCCTTTGTTATCTCGAAGAACATAAAAAGCAAACTCTGCAATATTTGCCAGAGGAATATCACAAAATGGTGAATATCATATTTGACCACCATATTCTGCACTTTAACGCAGAATTGAGATGGGCAAAACAATCGCACGAAATTTATTGTCATGAGGGGTCATAACTATGCTGAAACCAAGAGTAATAGAAACCAACGAGGGCATACAGAATGAGTTAACGGCTGAGGTATTTAACGCATTCGCAAGAACAATGCGTGATAAAGGTTGGAACGGCGTAGATTCCATGTTAGAGTCGGGCATATCAGGAGGAAGCATTCTTGAAATTGGGCCGGGACCGGGCTATGTAGGGCTGGAGCTTTTAAAGAAACTTCCCGGAGCTACTCTGACCGGATGCGAAATCAGTCCGGCGATGATTAAAATTGCGGAGAAAAACGCAGCTTTGTATGACGTGGACGCAAAGTATATGCAAGGCAACGCCATTAGTATGCCGTTTGAGGATTCGAGTTTTGACGCTGTAATTTCCAACGGTTCGCTGCACGAATGGGAAGAACCGGAGCGTGTTTTTAATGAAATATATCGTGTGCTTCGCCATGGTGGACGCTACTGCATTACCGATCTGCGCCGGGACGTTGGGCGGCTGAAACGGCTATTGGTATATTTCTCTACTAAACCAAAAGAAATGCGCCCCGGCTTATTAACCTCATTAAACGCATCGTATACAGTAAATGAAATTTTGGATATTTTACATGGTTCTAACTTGAAAAGTGCTTTAGCTAAAAATGAATTTTTCGGTTTATTGATTGCGGGGGTAAAATAAGAGGCGGCAAAAAATTATGTATATCAGAGCATTTCTGTTGAGGAGAAAATCCTGATAAGCTCTATGAAGATCGGACGCTTGAGCGCATTAGCGAGGAACGGTATCAGTCCATGTCGGCAGGCAATGAGGCGAAGCAGCGGGAGCTGAAGAAAAAACATTCCCTCGAAACCGCCATCAGCCAGGCTGAGGAAGTCTACAGCAATGTGGAGAATTTCGCCAAACTAATCTGTCGTTATACGGATGTTGGATATTTATTACAAGTTTATCGGGTTTCTGCCAGTGCCGGTGAAAGCATTGCTGGTGTCACCTGCGCCAAGGGATGCGGGTAACAATCACACCGGACGGTGAGCCGGTACCAGCCTGAAAATAGTCACCCTTATATACAACTTCAGGTCAGCGGTTCGGATCCGCTCAGAAGCTTTAAAACTTGCTGGGATACAAAAAAGGACTTGCAGCGGCCGCTGCAAGTCCTTTTCTTATTCCTGTTTTTCATTTGGAACAAATAAATTGCATCTGCAAGTTTTGCTCTCGATAAAATCATCGCAGGGGCAGAGTGTGGTTTCGTCGGCAGTAATACGGCAGGGGCAGTGACCGTTCTTTTTCTCCATTGCCGCAATAATCTTGTCAACGTGGACCTTGTCATCGTTCAGCCTGAAGCCTTTCATGGTGCATCCACCATCTCTTCAAGCTGATCCTGCGAAATGCACCCGACAGCCTTGCTCACGGGCTCGCCGTTCTCAAATTTTATCGTTGTCGGAATGTACTCAATGCCATATCTTTGCGCAAGCGCAAAGTCGCTGTCAATGTTGATTTTTAGAAACGTAAGACTGTCATACTGGGCTGCTGCGCTTTCGAATATTGGCGCATACTGAACACAGGCAGGGCAGGTGGTCGAGTAGAAATCGACCATACATGGCTCTTTCAGATATTCATCAAATTTGTCCGGACTGATTTCTAATAGCATAATCGCTCTCCTTTATGTCTGAAGCTTGTATGATTCTAGGATTTCCAAATATTTGCGAAGTATGTAAAATTCATTTTCTTTATTGCAAAAAATGCAAAAAGGACGGATAATAAACAAAGACTATCGGTCGTTTCTGGGAAGAAAAACTCCACCGGAAAATCCCTGTATTTCAGGATTTTCCTCTGCCATCGCAAGGCGATACTCTGCCCATGCGCAATATTGCTCATTTTGCTCAATGCCGATATAACGGCGACCAAGCTTTTTAGCGGTTACACTTGTTGAGCCGGAGCCCAAAAACGGATCAAACACAACATCGCCTTCGTTGGAGCTTGCAAAAATCAGCTTTGCAAGCAGCTTTTCGGGCTTCTGCGTTGGATGTGCTGTGTTTTCGCTCATGGACCAGTATGGAACCGTGATATCGTCCCAAAAGTTCGAAGGGCAGGTAAGCCTGAATTTGCCTTTGGGAGAGTCCTCCCAATCCTTTGGCGCACCATTTTCTTTGTAGGGAGCAATAACCTTGCGCTTTACCTTTACTGCGTCAAGGTTGAAGGTGTAATCATCTGAGACCGTCGCAAACCATATATCTTCAATGTTGTTTTTCCAATTTTTCGTTGCGCCTCTGCCCTTTTCACGCTCCCATGTTATGCGATTTCTAACGATGAAATGCCTGGATAGCGCCTCGCCAATAATTCCGCTGCACCGGAAGTCGCAGCATACATAAATTGAGGAGGTCGGCTTTAGAAGCGGATTTATCGCATCAATCCATTTTTCCGTATAAAGCGCATACTGCCCATCGTCAAGCTTCGGGAAAATGCTTCCGCCAAAATTCTTGCGAATATTGTACGGAGGGTCTACAATAACAAGGTCGGCAAGTGCCCCGGGCAGATTTTCCATACACTCGAAGCTGTCTCCTAAAATGGTTTTGTTAAAAACATCCGCCAGACCGGAAAGCTGCTCCGGCTTTATGCAGTTTGCCAAAAAGCGCTCGCCTTCAAGAGCGGAAAAATCAATAGTTTTGTTGCGGCTTGATTTCATTAATGAACCCTGCTTTTACTATTTTTACTCACTATAACATATATAAGGAAAAAAATAAATGAATTTCAATACGATTTTTCAATATCTAGCGAAACTAGAACAAAACAATAATCGCACATTCTTTCATGAAACGCACAGCGAATATGAGGCTGCGAAGGCAGATTTTCTGGCTCTGACAGAATCCATGAAGTTCACAGTTGCTGAAAACTGCGAGCCGCTGGCAGATCAGCTTCTTACGACTCAGGCAAAGGATATGATTTATCGCATACCAAGAGATGCAAGAATATACAAAGGCGCACCGCCATATAACCCTGCGATGCGGGCATACATCGCCCCAAATCGCAAAGGGCTTTGGCCGCTGGGATATTTTGTTCTTATCCAGCCCGGCGATAGGTCAATAATCGCCGTCGGAGCGTTTACATCAGAGCGCACCCAGCTTGACTATATGCGTGAATATATATCCTCAAGAGGCTATCAGCTTGAAGAGCTGCTGCTTAAAAATGGGCTTGAGCTTCAGGGCGACAAGCTAAAAAAAGTTCCGCGTGGCTATGATGAGGATTTCATCTTCGCAGACTTCGTAAAGCATAAAAACTGGCAGGTTTCCAGCAGCATAAAGGATAAAGAGCTGACTGACGAAAAAAGCTTCTTAAAAATCCTGTACAATGAGGTTAAAAGAATGGAGCCATTCAGGGCGTTCATGGACGAAGGTTTAAGAAATATGGGAGGGCAAAACCAATGGTAGTATTAGGATATGCCATAACATTTCTGTGGGTTTTTGCCGTTATGGGAGTAGCCCAAGTCGCAAAATCGCTGTTTAAGGCTTCGAGCGAAGCAAGCCGGAAAATTATCCATGTGCTTGTTGCGTTTGCATGGATACCAATGTATATTTGCTTCGGAAGCAGTTGGCATCTGGTTGTTCCGCCGCTTTGCTTTGTGGTGATAAACTATATCTCGCTTAAAAAGAACGTTTTTTCAATGATGGAACGCTCTGATGAGGCCAAGCAATCTTACGGCACAGTTTTTTATGCTGTTTCAATGGTAATCATGGCCGCCTTTTCGGTGTTCAAGCCCGATTTTCTACCCTGCTATGGCATTGGGATGTTTTGCCTCGCTTTCGGTGACGGACTTGCTCCGCTTGTGGGTAGCATCAAAAAAGGCAACACGTCTTTTTTCGGAGGAAAGCGGACTGCCTTCGGCAGCGCAGCAGTCTTTATTTTGTCTCTCGTTGTTGTCATCGCAATGACGGCGATTCTCGATCTTCCGCTGAAATGGTACGCATGCATTCTGATTGCGGTTTGCTCAGCGCTCATGGAGGTTGTAGGAATGCAGGGCTTTGACAATCTGACCCTTCCTCTTGGAACAAGTGCGGTGGCTTTTCTTTTCTTGAATATGTAGGAGATTAAAATGGGCAATATAGTTCTTGCAATTAGCTTAAGCACAATTCTGGCAGCGTTTGCACGTTTTCGCCGCTCGGTGACGACGGCTGCGGCAGTTCTGGCATGGGCTTTTGCTGTTTGCATTACATATTTCGGCGGCATACCGGCGTTTCTGGCGCTTGCGGCAACACTTGTTTTTGCCGTGATATCAGGGAAAATTTATCCTTCACGTAGAAAAAACAGGTCGGAGATCGGACTAAAACACGGACAAAGAGACATAGTCCAAATTATCTGCAATGTATCTATCGGAACACTAATGCTGCTCTGTTATGGCATTTTCGAAAAAGAGATTTTTCTCGTTTGCTATGGTGCTGCAATGGCGGCATCTCTGGCAGACAGCATGGCAAGCGAGATCGGCGTTTTGTCCTCTCGGCCTGCCGTTGATATTATAAGCAGAAAGCCGGTTACAGCCGGTCTTTCCGGCGGCATCACAACGCTTGGAATTGCTGCTAGTGCAGTAGGCGCGATAATAATTGCCTCCGTTTTTGCCCCTGCATCAGGGCTTAGTTTATGGGCATTTGCAGTAATCGCGCTTTCAGGGCTTTGTGCCGCACTATTTGACAGTATGCTTGGCTCGACACTTCAGGTCAAATATCGCTGCCCAAAATGCGGAAGCATAACGGAAAGGCCGCTACACTGCGAAACGCAAGGCGAAAAATACGCAGGCGTTTCTTTTATGACAAATGATGCTGTAAACCTCCTGAACAATATCTTTTCGGTAGTCTTTGCGGCGGTGCTGATTCTAATCGGAGGGTGAAAAATATGAGTATTAAAATAACTGCGCTTGTCGAAAATAACTCTCACTGCGCACTCAAAGCAGTCCACGGTCTGTCGCTTTATATCAAAACGCCAAAGCATAAGCTGATGTTTGATTTGGGCCCCGACAACACGCTTTTTGAAAATGCTGAGCTACTTGGCTTAGACCTCGGCGAAATTGATACGGTTGTTATTTCCCACGGGCACGATGATCATGGCGGAGGGCTGAAAAGATTTCTCGAAATTAATAGCAAGGCAAAGGTTTA
>Ga0153972_1000633_pt1 | contig 11386 bp, 10 predicted proteins | sample TSGA056MetaG_FD_104732 | JGI IMG/M metagenome (GOLD analysis project Ga0153972, IMG submission 104732) | Attine ant fungus gardens microbial communities from Georgia, USA - TSGA056 MetaG | ecosystem: Host-associated > Fungi > Mycelium > Unclassified | place: USA: Georgia, George L Smith State...
AAAACAGAGCATACGATTCTTTCTTTTGAGCAACTTCTTAGGGAATTGGAGAAAGTTCGGGAAAAAGGATATGCGCTTGATAATGAAGAAAATGAAATCGGGGTCAGATGTATCGGTGCCTGCATTTTTAATCATCAGGGACAGGTAAAGTACACCTTCAGTGTCTCTGCTCCCGTTAGCCGGATGTCGGGTGGAAAAATCAAGGAACTCCGAGAATATGTATTAGATGTAAAAAAAGTTATCTCTGAAATTGGGATATAAAAAAGTAAATCAATCCATCAAATAATTCACCCTTTCAACTACCCCTACGTAATAGGGAATATCAATATAAAAACTTGAGTTTTTCTACAAATCCATGTTACACCCAAATTATATTGAATATTCCACAATTTAGAAAAATGTCAATGACAGCCCCTCTTTCGTCCGATTTATTTTATGGCAAAATCTGCTTCACTGATGCGGCGGTTATCGTTAGCTTTTGTGAGGTTATGTGCTATGCGCCTGCGTCCTCCTCCAGAGAACAGACTTGCGCATATAAAGAGGACATTGGCAAGTATTACAACATGATGTACATGGTGGAAGAAGATACACATTATTACTGTTGTCACGACGGAATATGATGCCTTGAACATATCCGGAAAGAAACAAGTCCACAGGAGGGCTATACACGAACGATTGAAGTCTATGGTTGTGAAGATTGTGAAGGTTGTGAGCACGAATCAAGATAGCTTTATAAATATGACGAAGTGCGTGATACCAATAAGAATAAAGTCATAAAGATTAATGAAAACTGGGAGAATTTAAAAACGGAATCTCTTGAGAATATTGAGAATCAGAAGATGAAAGTCAGCAGCTTTGATCCAAAAACTGCTAAGCAAAAGCAACCCGGTCATGCCTATGACCGGATTGCTTTATCAATAAAAAGGCTGCCAAAATGGATACTCGTATGCAGCTTTGCTGCTGGAGGTAAAGCATTACAACTCTCTTAAACTTTTAGTAAATGGCGGATATGCAACGCCTCTTTCCGTAATTATTGCCGAAAAATATTGATGAGGTGTCACATCAAAAGCCGGATTAAGTACCGGTGTATCCTCCGGGGAAATTTGACAGCCATTAATATTAAGTACTTCCTGAGGATCTCTTTGTTCAACCTCAATATCCTTTCCTGATTCGATAATAAAATCGATTGTAGACATTGGAGAATGCAAAAATACCGGTATTCCATGCTTCTGAGCCAACACACATACACTATATACTCCGATTTTAGCCGCCGTATCACCATTAGCGGCTACCCGGTCAGCACTGACAAAAACCATATCTATAAGTCCCTGCTGCATTGCATACCCAGCCATATTATCAGTTAATAATGTAAATGGTACCCCATATTTCCGCAATTCATAAACATTCAATTTTGCCCCTTGAAGTCTTGGTCTTGTCTCGTCTGTATATACGTGTACTTTTTTTCCCTGCTTATGCGCCATAATTGCCGCACCCACAGATAAACCATACTCTATCGTACATAATGGTCCTGTGTTACAGTGTGTCAATATTCTTGCGCCCTCCATAGGTACAAACTCAGAACCAAACACAGATATACGTCTGGCATTCTCAACCTCTTCATCAGATATTCTTTGGGCCAGTGATAAAAGATTCTCATAAAATACCTTAAAAGGCATTTTAGACAAGCTTCTTGCATATACCATCATCCGGTTCACCGCCCATGATAAATTGGTTGCCGTTGGTCTTGTTGTTGCGATTATCGGAGCCTGTTTTTCCATATATGCCAAAACATCAGAAATATTCTCACTCCCCGCTTCTTTTGCCGATAAGGCCACCGCAAAAGCACCTGACACACCAATTGCTGGAGCTCCCCTAATTCCCAGGGTATATATCGCATCACATATTTTTTTTACACTATCTAATGTCAATACATGCTCATCATACGGCAAAGCAGTCTGATCTATGGCATGTAATGCTCCATCTTCCCAATACACTGTTTTCATAAACTTCCTCCTCGTTTGTTTTTATTGCTGTTCTCGATACGATTTTCCCGAGGCTTTCGGCGCTGCCACATTTTTCTTGACAAGCCCGCTTAATACAATCAATGTTACAACATAAGGTATCATCTGAATAAATTGTGTATATTGCACTTGTGTCTGCAGCCTGATCTGAATTGCCTCTGCCACTCCAAATAACACTGCCCCACAAAATGCCCCGCCAACCGTCCATCTTCCAAACACACATGCTGCCAGTGCCATGTATCCTCTGCCACTGGTCATATCCTGATTAAAAAAACTCAATTGTCCTATTGATAAATAAGCTCCTCCAATACCTGCCAATACTCCGGCGATGACTGATGCTAAGTATCGATATGTTGAAACCTTTAATCCCAAACTTGATAAAACATCCGGGTGTTCACCTGCTGTAATTAAACGGAGGCCAAATGGCGTTCTATTAATCAGAATCCAGATCATAATAAGCACAGGAATCAACAAATATGCCAACGGGTTCTGCTTCCCTAAAAAATCACCAATCACCGGAATATTTTTAATCAATGGCAATGACCAATCTTTCAATGCTGTTACCGTTTCACTTTTTCCATCCATTCCCCAGATGATTTTTAACAACATAGCTGTTACTCCGCCGACTAAAATATTAATGCCGACTCCACTCACGGTCTGATTGGCCTGATGGGAAATACATAACCAGCTTCGTATCATAGATACTGCCACCCCACATAAAATCCCAGTCAACAATCCAATCCATGCACTGCCGGAACCCCAGCTGCCAACTGCCGCTCCAAATGCCCCTATCAGCATAATCCCTTCCATGGCAAGAGCGTTGATACCTGATTTTTCTAATACAACCGCTCCTAAAGTCACATAAGCTATCGGTGTGGTCAACCGGAAAGCCGCATTCATAATTGAAATGAACATTTCCATAAGTTATCTATCCCTCCCGTTTCTTGATTTTGGCAAAATATTTGCGTAGTTTACGCCATATATTTTCTGACAATTCAGGAGCTGCAATTAATAAAATAATAATCCCCTGCAAGGTTGTAATAAACTTCACAGATAGATTAGTTCCAAAATTCAATGCCATTCCACCTGCTCTTAATGCTCCAAACAATAAAGCACTGAAGATAACAGTGACCGGCGAACCGCCTAATACAGCTACCGCAATACCATCAAAACCATATCCAGGTGAAAAGCCCTGTATCAATCGATTATAAGTTCCCATTACTTCCACCGTCCCGGCAAGGCCGCTGCAGACACCTGATATTATCATTGTCACAATCATAATCCGATTAACATTAACCCCACTGGCAGCAGCAGCTTTTATACCGGCACCGGTGAGGGTAATCTGAAATCCCAGAATAGTCTGTTTAAATACAAAAGCTAAAATAACTGCCAATACAATACCAATGATAATTCCAACCGAAACCTGACTTTTGATGAATAATTTAGGAAGCGTTGCTGAAGATGGCAAAACGTCTGTCTGCGCTACAGAACTATTCCTGTCTCCCATCGGATAATTCACCATAAATTCTATGAATAAGACAGCTATATAATTCAACATCAAAGCAGTCACCACTTCATGGGTTCCCCGTTTTATTTTCAGCCACACCGGTAAAAATGCCCATAAGGCACCACCGGCCATTCCCGCCAGAATACATAAAGGAATATGTAGCCATTGAGGAAGTCCCTGAAAATATATGCCAGTGGCAGCGCTGGCTAGTGCACCCATATATAACTGTCCTTCGACACCAAGGTTTAAAAGACCGCATTTCATACTAACTGCCACGGATAAACCACAAAACAATAACGGGGTGGTCTGGAGCAACATTTGTTGTAATCCATTTCCACTTCCAAAAGCACCTACAATAAGCTTACTATAGATTGTTAAAGGTGAATTTCCACTTGCCAGGATGATAACAGCACCAATAATCGCAGCCAGAGCAATAGAATAAAAAGGGGCCGGATTGATTTTTTTATTCAGCTTTCTTTTCTTCATTTACACGCCCTCCCCCCCATCAAACGTCCCAATTCCATCATCTGATAGGCCGATGATTGCCTGCATTCCATCACTTGTCCATCATATAAAACAGCAATTCTGTCACTGAGTTCAAGCAGCTCATCTAAATCCGATGATATCAGAAGAATTCCTGCTCCGTCAGCTTTTAGTTTCATCAATTGTTCATGTATAAAAGATGTGCCCATGATATCAACTCCTCGTGTAGGGTGTGCCGCAATTAAAAAATGAGGATTTCTTTTCATCTCCCTGCCCACCACAAATTTCTGTTGATTACCCCCTGAAAATTCCAGGATTTTTCTGTCGATATCACGGGGCCTGACATCATATTCTTCCAGTAATTCCCTGGAGTCCATCTTAATTTTTTGCCAGTTAAGCAGCCCTAAATTGGTTGTGTATTCATCTGTCTGCCAGAATCCCATCAGGAAATTGTATGGAACCTCCAATTCCATGGCAATCCCGTTTGTTTGCCTGTCAGCATGAATACAGGATAATCCCTCGCTTAACAACCTGGCCGTTTTTTTTCCCTGAATGGAAGTTCCATTAAACAGAATACTACCTGTCCAGTTTGTATTAAGGGCACTTAATACTTCAATCAATTCCATTTGGCCGTTGCCTTCTACCCCCGCAATACCAAGAATTTCTTTTTCTCTAATTTCCAGTGTAATATCCTTTAGGACCTCTTTTTTCTCATGATTTTTTAAACTTACATGAGCCAGGGAAACGACCGGCTTGTCAGAATAAAATCTTTCTTTTTCAGTTTTTGATATTTTATGCCCGACCATCATATGACTAAGCTGATCTATCGTTGTATTCTCAGTCAGGCATTGACCGGCCATTTTTCCCTGGCGCATGACATAAACTCGGTCAGATATAGCCATCGTTTCCTTAAGCTTATGGGTAATCATAATAACGGTTTTTCCATCATCTTTTAGCTGGGAGATAACTTTAAATAATTCATCAACTTCCTGTGGCGTCAACACTGCCGTCGGCTCATCTAAAATCAAAATCTGTGCCCCATGATAAAGAGCTTTAATAATCTCAACTTTTTGTTGTTCACCTACAGAAAGCTCACCAACAAGTTTGTCTTCAGGTATATCCAGATGATATTCTTCTGAAAGCTTTCTAACCACTTGCCTTGCCTGCCTTCGGTCATAAAAGTAATGGTTTTTTGTTTCCTTGCCAATCATTACATTATCTGTAACTGTCAGTGTAGGAACAAGCATAAAATGTTGATGAACCATCTGTATTCCCATCTTGATTGCCTCTCTTGGGCTTTGAATATCCACGGATTTTCCAGACAATAATATTTCCCCACAATCAGCTTTATATTGTCCATACAGTATTTTCATCAAGGTAGATTTGCCTGCGCCGTTTTCTCCCAGTAAACACACCACTTCTCTGGCATTACAGTAAAAATCAACTGCCTGGTTCGCCTGGTTTGATCCAAATGCTTTAGAAATTCCGCGCATTTCGACACCTTTTTCCATATGACATCCTCCCTGTCAGCAAGCTTTCATCAAATCAATTAATCAGCAAATGTTCCTACCTTGGATAAATAATCTTCAATTTGATCTTGCTCCGTAGGAATTTCTACATCTGAATTAATTAAAAATTCTTGTATTTTCTCGATTTTCTCAGTAATTTCATCAGAAATTATAATATTTGTATCTGCTAAAGCAATTTGTGCTGCTGCGGAATTTTCCTTCATTGTAATATTAAAATCACCACCTGTAAAATCCCTTTCTAAAGCATCAAGACTTGTTTCTTCAATTATCGCATCCAAGCCGCGGACACCGCTTCCAATGACATTATCAGGCGCAATGGAATTTTGATTACCATCATAACCGATTGCATACAGGTTTTGTTTCTGGGCAGCCTCAATAACACCCATACCTGAAGCTCCTGCTGCCTGGAATACGATACTTGCTCCCTGCTCGTACAGCCCCATTGTCAGTTCAGAGCCTTTTGCAGGGTCATTCCAACTCCCCACAAATGCTGAGCCCACTGTACAGTCAGGGTTAACATAACGGGCTCCACATTCATACGCTGTAATAATTTCCCGGATTAACGGAATATCATTGCCGCCTACAACCCCAATGATATTCTTCATCTTTCCATTGGGTAAATCACCTTCCATCTCCATAAGACCTGCAAAAGCACCCACTAAAAATCCGGTTTCAGCCTGAGATATTGATACGGATTTAATATTATCCATACCCGCGAAACCATCTAATACCATGAAATTCTGATCCGGATAATCGGCAGCAACTTTTTTAAGAGGATCTACCATATCTCCACCCATCGCAATAATTAACGCATAATCACCTGTATCGGAAAAATTACGCAAAAGACCTTCTACCTCAGCAATTGCCGATGGTTCGGCCACATCACAAGTAATTCCCTGATTCATGAGTCTTTCAATGGCCTGATATCCTAAATCATTAAAGGATTTATCACCAAGCCCTCCTGTTCCGGTAACATAAGCAATCTTTTTTTTCGTACTATTCCCTGTTGCACTGCTCTCTTGATTTTCATTATTCTTTGAGCCACAACCGGTAAGTACAAATATTAAGACTAAAAATAAAACAATAACACACATTTGTTTACGTTTCATGATTTCCTCCTTAAATTATATCAATAATCATTAACTACAAAAACGACTCTTCTAAAATATGCTGACATCCGCATTCTTCATCAGGTACTATTTCTATCACTTTACACAACAAGCTCTGAACCGTATCAAACATTTTATTCATGTTTGCTTTTAATTCCTTGGCACTGACATTATCACTTTCTATCCCTGCTGCCATATTAGAAATAATCCCGATAGCCGCATAACATATTTCAGCTTCCCTTGCAAGGACAACTTCCGGATATTGTGTTTGAGCTACTAAATCCGCACCTAGAGTACGCAGCATTCTGATTTCGGCATCAGTTTCAAACCTCGGGCCTTCCATGCAGCAATAAGTGACTCCCTGCCCAACTGTAATCCCAAGCATCTTCCCTGCTTCGATAACCTTTCTGGTCAATCTTAAGCAGTATGGATGGGTAACATCCATATGGGCTATTTTGTATTCTTTTGTCCCATCATTTTCATAAAATGAAGCTTTACGGTTTTTAGTCATTTCAAAAAATTGTTCAAGCATTACCAAACTTCCTGTACCAAACCGGGGATTTAAAGAACCGCTGCATGCGGTCGCGATAATTTGCTTAACTCCCAATTGCTTCATTGCCATAATATTAGCCTGATAGTTAATTTGCCCTGGCGAAGTGGAATGATTCTCACCATGACGTGTTAAAAATGCTACCTGTTTTCCCGAAATTTCACCAACATTAACGCATACATCGCCATAATCAGTTTTAACAATCATTTGATTAAGATCCTCAATCCCAGGCAGACGATATACCCCAGTTCCGCCGATAATTCCAATGTTAATCTTCGTATCCATAAACCTTTACCTATCCCCTTTTTATAATTGATAAATCAATTCCCCTGTCAGCTTTTCAATAAGCTCCCTACATTCCGGATATTTTCGAATTAAATAGTCAGCATTTCCATGTTCATAATCACCAAGACTATAGCCCGGACTCATGGTCGTGCCCATTAACGCATAACTGCCGCCGTCAATAATCCTAAGTCCCTGCCAGGCGCCCGCCTTAACAACCGTCTGAACCATCTGGCCACTCCCGATGTTATGTCCAAGAACTACACGTCTTGAACTGCCATCAGCATACAATTCTAAAAGCTCTACAGGACTCCCTATATAAAAATGATAAACTTCATCCGTCATCAACCGATGCATATGAGAAAAAGCGTTTCCCGATAAAAAGTAGTAGATAGCACTGCCGATATCTTTTCCATCAATTTTAGCACTAGTTCGATACGTCGACTTAAACATCCCTCCTTCCTCTAATAATGGCTCCAATGCTAACATTTCAATGATTTTCTTTGCCGCCAAGAAATCAGTCATTTTGATATCACCTCCCACATTTGACTTCCTTCCATTGCCCTTTGGAATATGCGCTTTCCATGACCGCTTCACATACCGATGCCACTTCGGCACCTGTTTTGAATCCGGGTAATAAGTTTACATTGACATCCTCATTATTTTGGATGACCTGATAAAATACCTTAATTAGTTCCCTAAAACTATCCCCAAAGCTATTATTTCCAAAATCAAATCTCTCTACTCTTATACCCGTCCCTTTAGAGGCACTATTTAAAACAGCAGGCACCTCTGAATTCCACCAAAGATTTTTATTTTCTCCAGTTATCTCTATATTAATCTGATTACTCCTGCCCTGAGATACTTCTGATAAAACAACCGAACCAATGGCACCATCTTCAAACTGGAATAATATGAATGCACTATCTTCAGAATCTACAGTAAATACCTGATTTGTATCATGATCTTTAGCAGCGATCATGATGCCATTTTCTAAATATCTTGATGGCTGATGATGACCAAACATTGCGCTAACCTTAGTGATTTTTTTCATGGATAAAAACATGGCTAAATCAAACCAGTGGGTTCCTATTTCAGTCACGGCCCGCATCCGTCCCGCTAATTTAGGTTCATATCTCCAGCCATAAGGAACCGGAAGTACATGAAATTCTTGTAAATAGCTGCCGTGAACCATGTAAATATCGCCAAAACTTTCACTGTTAATCATCTGATAGGCCTGCTGACAAGCGTCATAAAAGCGTACATTATAATTAACTGCACCCGTCACACCGTTCGCCTTTGCCAGTTGTTCTAACAGGTGAGCTTCCTCGGATTTCAGACATAACGGCTTCTCACATAGTACATGTTTGCTATTTTCAATCAACATATGGACCATATCATAGTGTAAGGCAGGAGGCGTACACACATGTACACTAAAAATGTCTTGATGAAGCAGAATTTCAGGATTATCGCTCCATGACTGAACTCCCCACTTTTTTGCAAAAAACTGCGCTTTCTCTATATTTGTATCTACTACAGCACTAATATTTATTCCCAGGCTCTTAAGTGACGCTGCATGAGTTTCGGCGATGTTTCCTGTTCCCCATATCCCGGCTTTCATATATATCCTCCTCAATTTAGACCACATGCAAATCAATATGATGTTTTTTACATAACCTTATAAACTCCTGATACTTTTCTTGATCTTTTTCAGGCTGGTTAATAATCAGATGTTTAATCTGATTAAACTCACATACATTATAAAAAGCACATGTGTTCAGTTTAGAATGATCAAACAAAAAATATACATCGCGACCTGATTGTATAAATGCTTTTTTCGTTTCGCCTTCTGCGGCGGTAGCATCACTAACTCCATAATTCACATCCACTGCCTTAGCTGATAAAAAAACTTTATCTACATGATATCGCTTCATTTGTACAGCCATATCCTGGCCTACAAGTGAAAATGAGAATTTTCTTAAGTTCCCTCCCAGTAAAATCACTTCAGCATTCTCATTTTTTACTAAATCCGCTGCAATACTTATATGATTTGTAATAGCGGTGAACTTCACTTGAATATAGGGGATCATCGCATACGTTGTACTGCTGTCATCAAAAGCTACCGCATCACCTTCTTCAATTAGATTTGCCGCATATTTCCCAATAAGGTATTTTTCTTCTGCCTGATTCAATACACGCATACCTAAGGGGGCTTCATACATCTTTTGGGGTATGAGCCTAGCTCCGCCATGAACCCTAACAAGTACCTCCTGCTTTTCCAATCGGTCCAGGTCACGTCTTACTGTCATTTCAGATACCTGAAATAATTCTTTCAAATAAGACACTTCTACATATTTTTGTTTTTTAAGACAATCTACTATTTGTTCGCCACGTTCTTTACTATCCATTATAATAACTCCTTAAAACTTATATGATAAGGCGGCCGTGCGATCCCTTTCTCCGTAACAATCGCAGTGATATTTTCGCCAGGTGTAATGTCAAAAGCAGGATTATAAACATTGACGCCTTTGGGAGCTATCTGAATCTCCCCAATACGGAGTATTTCGTCTGATGAACGTTCTTCGATTGGTATGCACCCACCACCCAGACAGTTCATATCGATGGTCGAGGTAGGGGCTGCAATATAAAAAGGAATGTTAAAATACTTTGCAATGATGCTGACATTTAATGTCCCTATTTTATTTGCCGTATCTCCGTTAGCTGCAATCCTGTCACATCCTACAATCACAGCATCAATTTTCCCCTGGGACATAACCATGGCCGCCATATTATCCGTAATCAACGTCACATCGATTCCGCTATTCTTAAGTTCAAACACTGTCAATTTGGCACCCTGCAGTCGCGGCCTTGTCTCATCTGCAAAAACTTTCAGACTAATTCCTCTTTCCTTTGCCAGATAAAAAACCGATAATGCCGTTCCATATTCTGAAGTTGCCAATGCCCCTGCATTACAGTGGGTAAGAATACTATCGCCTTCCTTTAGCAAACTTAAAAGATTCTCTCCGATTAATTTATTAGCCTTAATATCTTCATTATGTATAGCAACTGCCTCCTGCAAAAGCCGCTGTCTTAACTGTGAGAATAATAATCCATCACACAATTTTGCAATATTAACCATTCGGTCAACAGCCCACTTAAGATTGACAGCAGTCGGCCTTGCCTGATTGAGGTAATCCCCCCATTTTTTATAATCGTTAAGAAAATTCGCCTGATCGCATTGGTCTGCCGCCATAACCATACCATATCCGGCAGTAATCCCAATAGCCGGTGCCCCCCTGACCTGCATTGTACAAATGGCATTAAACACCTGATCTACTGTCTTTAATTCTAAATAGACAATTTCATTGGGTAATAACTTCTGGTCAATAATGATTAAATAATCGCCTGTCCATCTAAGTGTAAAAAAAGATTCCAACGCTTCTTCCTCCTATATCGTGATATCTTCTCAAAATGCACCTCATTTGTTTATTATAAACATTTTATGTTTGAATTATAACACATATATCTATTATTTACAACCTTTTAACTGTTTTTCTGTTTGATTACACAAAAAATAGTCATATATTTTAGTAATAAAGTTCAGTTCAAACATTTTTATTATTTCTTTATTAATGAAATCGGAATGTATCCTGCCTTTCAGCAAATATACATCTAAGGCTATTCTCTCAAATTTTGATAGGCTATCCTGTATGTCTCCTAATTGAGTTTCAAATGCAAAAACGCCGTTTTTCCCAGATATAAAAAAGTGTCTGCGACACATCAACCAATGTCATTAAGTTAACGTTTGCTGTAAAAATTGGAATGTGAGCAGTATATTGAAAAATACACTGCTCATTTTTGAACATACTAATTTATAAAAATTTCATAAAAAATTTATAAATACA
>Ga0153972_1000634_pt1 | contig 11385 bp, 10 predicted proteins | sample TSGA056MetaG_FD_104732 | JGI IMG/M metagenome (GOLD analysis project Ga0153972, IMG submission 104732) | Attine ant fungus gardens microbial communities from Georgia, USA - TSGA056 MetaG | ecosystem: Host-associated > Fungi > Mycelium > Unclassified | place: USA: Georgia, George L Smith State...
CTTTACTCAAGAGTAGGGCCTGGGAGTATTATTACCAAATACTGTTTTGAATTGATTTCCCACAGGGTTTGATGATCATGGCAGTTGCTGATGCGTTATGTCTGATTACTTGATCCAGCCGTATCGATACAGTTGCAAGCCTCTGCATAGCATGAATACTGCCAGATCTGTTTATTATCCGCCTCAGGATATTGCACATGCAAACATAGTTAACGGTTTCTGGCAAAGACCTAAAACTTTTTCTCTAGAGTGAGTCTATCACCATTAACCATTCTCTCAGCTTATGTGATACTTATCCAGTGCCCGAGTTGCTCAAGAGAAAGAGAAGAGACATGCAAGGTTCAATTCCAATGACTCATACTTGGGTTCTCTTTTCTCTCGCATGAGGAAAGTTACTGTATGTCATGTACTTCTAGTTGATGAGTTGATGTTGAAATAGCCATTTCAAGCACACCAATAGTTTGCAGCAAGCCAAAGAGCACAACGAAAAAAGCCTCATCTGTCAATTTCCCCAGGAAGCATATGAAAGGATTTTCTTGGAGTGTGCCTGCATACCATCGGGTTCAGAAGTCTGGGGTTGGATAACAGTGTCATATGTATGCCGAAGCTGGCGCATTGCAGCTTTACGGAGTCGTAAGTTGTGGGCATTCGTCGACTTTTCCAGTCCAACAAGTGTTAAAATCTCACTGGGTCGAGCCAGTGGAGTGCCCCTATCAATCAGGGCAGTGGTAGGGGAACATAACATCTGGCAGCTAAAGTCAGTCCTCACTACCGCTCATCAAATCAATGACATACATCTGCACTCATCTGTTCATAATCTACTTCCTTTGTTGGAGACTCTCGCTCGCCCAACATTGACACATCTGGTCATAAACGTGACAACGCACACTTCATCTACATTATTGTATCCCCGGCCAGACTTTCCCCTATCCCACCAAGAAGTCAGACTGCGAACGGTAGAGTTGAATGCTGCACCGTTATACTTGATACCGTATCGTTGTCCCTCCCTTATTCGGCTGTCACTTCACAATCTCCCTTCCAACGAACGACGGTCTGACCTCTACAAGCTTTTCTCTAGCGTCACACAGTTGCAATATCTCACCATTTGTGACTGCACGATAACAGATGAATTTCTCAAAACTTCGGTCCTTCTCCCGTGTCTCCATATCCTAACAGTTGTTGGATCCCTTCGACAGGTATCAGACCTGCTTGAACTCGTCAATTTACCTTCCTCCTGCCAACTCTCCTGCTCATTGACTCAGCCTGACGATATCTCCGATAACCTATGGAGATTCTGTCAGGCTATTAGCATGCATTCATATACATCCCTTCAAGATGTACCTTTGGAAACCCTTGCGCTCACCTACACCGAAGTCTCCTCACGCTTCACAGCAGCTTATAAGTCTAACCCTCAATTCCGTCAGTCTATTCGCATCTGTGCATCTGGTCGTACGGCGAATCTTCCTTCTACCGTGTTTGACATCACCATCGGTCCGGGCAGTCAATTGATATCTGACGATACGATTATCACCATTCTTACTGGGATTTGGCGCGCTTTGCTTTTAACTAACGTTCGAGTATTGTCGCTACACAATATCGATATAATTACGCAGAAAACTTGGGCACAATTTATTCCAGCGCTTCTGCGCCTTCAAGTGCTGGACATCAGGGGATATGCACCTTCTGGTCTGGTCTGGGCTCTGTTACTGGACGCGTTATTCTCTGATATGACTCCCCCTCGCCTCCTTGTACCACGACTAGATGGCATTTATCTGTATGGAGTAGACTGTTCGAGTGGAGGCCTAATGCTCGTACCAGAAAAAGAAACAAATTTACATGGTCATTTGGATGACTCGAGCTTCCTAGATGTTCTTGTTGCTGCTTTGAAATATCGTCAACAACATCAGCTGAGGCCTAGAATTTTGACTTTGACAGAATGTAGGAATGTCATTGAAGATCGGCTGAAAGACATAAAACAAATGGGATTAAATTTGGTCTGGGATATCAGAGGAAAAGTAAAGGAGATGGAAGTTGCATACCGGGATGTGCATCCAAATACGCCGAAGGATAGCTTGAGACATTATAATCGTCTCAGGGCCTTGTTTGCTTAAAAATCCTTCTTTCAAAATCGCTCGAACTATGTATTTGTGGATGACTGCATGTTTAACTGCTACGGTCATCAGCAAAAGTTTACACGATTTCTATTGCTATCTTGTTCTTTATGATATGCATTGCATAGCGTTAATCTGTGTGAACATTCTCGCAATGTCATCTAGTAATCTATAATACACTGTGGATCTCATATACAGTGGTTTTTATACAGTGGTTTATACCAAAAATACAAGGTAATGATGTGCAATCAGTTACAGTGCAGCTATATATACAACAATAGTGTTGCAAGTTAATAATGGTGATGTAATAGCGCATTTTTTGCAGGAGTTCAATGTAATGAAACCGCATTGCGTTTGGGAATGCTGTAGTAGTTGTGTTACAAGCCTAGGGGCCCCGAGCGGTAGATAAAAATCGTTATAAGTACTTCCCTGTGTTATGATAAAAACGTGATAGTGCCGTATGAAAGCAAGAAAGCTCTTGTTAGTGAGAAATGTAGGACCTCGAGGATATGAAACGCCCGAGCTAAAATATTTTCTCCGAGTTTGTCAATGGTGAATTATTATATACCACTTTTGCTTGAACAACATGTGATTTCATTAATATCATCATCTAATGTGCCTTTCCACAACCTGCTTTTCTGTTGAGTCAGATAGTACGGATATGGTCATCGGTGTCTTATTATTAATCTGTCATCATGGCAGATCCAGTACTCGCTGCTTTTATCGCAAGACAACGTGTATTATTGACGAAAGAGCGTGAGGCAGAGATCGATCGCACTTCTTTGCTTTTATCAAACTGTGCTCCGGGGCTTTTGGAACAAAAAGGACTTGCGCTTGGTAGTTTAGGTGTCTCAAGCATCAACGTTGGTTTGGGTGGAAAAACGTGAATCATTTCCAATGCACGACATATTCTTTACTCAGATTTGTGGAAGACAGCCTCGTTGAATTAAAACGATCGGATACTTCTCCAATATTTCCTTCTCATTCATTCAGGTGCGCCTCCAAGAGAAGCCGTAGAAGTCGGATATTCACAATCTGCAAAGGCCTGGTGACCTTGCGCGAATAGAGCGGCATCTAACTGGTAGCGTGTCAACGAAAAAGCCAAAGAAGGCGTCTTCAAGTGAGGAGAAGGCACAGTACGATGGCATTGTGTATAAGGTGCCTTGTCGTGGATATTTAATGCTTTTCTTCGGATTGAAGATAATCATAGGTGTCTGATACTCGCATTGTTATCGCTCTGGAACCTGATGAGGGAAGTTCCGATGACTTCAACCTACCGGAGTGGTGTCGAGTCGTCAAGCTTGCAAACAGTGTGACTTATGATAGGTGGCTCCACTCATCGTATTTCCCATCATTTGAATCGATATTGACATGCTATTTAGGATGGACAAAGCGATAGATCGCCTGGAGAGGATAGCAAAAGGCCCATCCGTACGCTCGACCGTTTTAATTAGCCGAGCACCTGAGTCATACACTTTTCTAGGAGGACAAGTCTGCCCAGATGACCCCTCTCATCCGAGTTCTATTGGGACTACAACCGCCCTCAAAGCGTGTTCCTGTCACGAATATCTCTTTCCTCGACGAAAAACTCAATCCCAGTCAGAAAACCGCCATCAGATTTTGTTTGGAATCTCCTGAGGTTGCTTGTATTCATGGACCGCCTGGTATGAGCTCGAAGTTCAGTGATTATGCGCCAGTAATCATTGTATGCAGGGACCGGAAAGACGCACACCCTCATTGAGTTGATCCGCCAACTTACAACCGTCACTCCTTCTAATCCCAAATCCCAGCGTCTGCTCGTTTGTGGTGCTTCAAATCTTTCTGTTGACAACATTCTCGAAAGGCTTTTGGCTCTTCCGACACAAGACAGAAGTGAGAAGCTGAAAGTGACGCGTATTGGCCACCCAGCACGGGTAATGGCGCATCAGGGAATCCTTGATAATACACTCGAAGTTCAGGCCACTCGATCTGATCAGGTATGAATGGATTTAGCATCAGCCCACCGTGCATGCTAACATTTCCAGAGGCGGCTCTGGCAAAAGACGCTAAGAATGAACTTGAAGCAACATTGAATCTCTTGTCCGGAAAAGGCAAGGGGAGTAAGGGAAAGGCCCCAAGAGGTTCAGAACGCAAGAAGCTATGGGAAGAAGTCAAGGCATTACGCAGAGAGTATGTCCTTCTACATCTACCAACACGTTCGGTTGACGCTCAGCAAAATAGGTATCGACAGCGAGAAAGTAGTGTAGTGAAATCGGTGCTCAGTGAGGTACAGGTATGTGAGCTCGCAGCTCTTTGGAGAAGACAAGGAACTAATTCAATGCCAGGTTGTGCTTGCAACGTGCCATACGTCTGGAGGTCGGCAGCTGCAAAATCATGAATTTGATGTTGTTATCATTGACGAAGCGACGCAAGCCTTAGAGGCTGTGAGTCCCTGATAATGCCATTGAGGGAGAAATATGAATTCCTGCCTAGGCTTGTTGGATACCCATATTCAAGGCAAAGAAGCTCATCCTTGCTGGCGATCCAATGCAGTTACCACCCACAATCATCTCGATTGGCAAAGATAAAAAAGACCGGGAAAAGAAGAAATTGAAACAGCTTCCCAAGTCTTCTACTAAGACGTTGAATTCTCCGAAAAATATGCCAAAACCATCGTCATCATCTGACCCTGAGGACGGCTCTGGAGTCTCAGACAAAGAGACAACAAAAACAAAGAATTTATCTCTGACAAAAACATCTGTCCTGTTACCTCCTCGTACTTTGGAAACCACATTGTTTGATCGCCTTGAGCAGATGTATGGTTCAAGCATCAAGAAGATGCTCGACATCCAATATCGGTACGTTACCACTTGTGTCCTTCGAGATGGAACACTGATACCGCCTTATGAAGCATGCACGCTGATATATGCGAGTTCCCATCTAACACGCTCTACTCATCTAAACTCATATCACATGAATCTGTCGCATGCCATCTGTTGGTTGATCTACCAAACACTTCCACTGATTCAGAAGAAGATACAAAAGAGGTATTGCAAACGCCCGTCATATTCTTTGATACATCTGGGTGCGAGTATTATGAGAGATTGGATGGTGTAGATGGTGATGAGGGTAGTCGATGTAATGAAAACGAGGCTACTATTGTGAGCAATTGGATCCATCGACTAGTAAGTGTGATTTGTAGCACCTATCCATTCGCCCTTTAAGGGCTGACTTTCTTCATTTCAAAGACGGCCTGTGGTGTTCTACCGTCCCAAATAGCAATCATTACTCCGTGCGGACCCCGTGAAGCAGGTGTCGCCCCGAACGCTAACAACCTCGTATTTCAGGTATCAGGCGCAGGTGGTGCTACTTAACTCATTACTGAGACCAAAGTATGGCCCTGAGCTGGAGATCGGTACCGTTGACGGGATGCAAGGTCGAGAGAAGGAGGCTGTCGTCATCAGCTTAGTTCGCAGCAATGATGTGGTAAGTTGCTTGTCAGTGTTCTTGTTAGACCTTGAACTTTGAAATCTAGAGGGAAGTAGGGTTTCTGAAGGAGAAACGAAGGTTGAATGGTATGTGGTTTACGCTTTAAACAGGTTGAATTCTAACTGCTATGACAGTTGCTATGACCAGAGCGAGGAGGCACCTTGTACGCTTCTTGTTAAACGTTTCTAGTCCTCATCCTCATTCACCCATAGTGCGTCATTGGTGATTCATCGACAGTAGCACATGGAGGATCATACTTGAAGAAATGGTTAGCATGGCTGGAAGGCAATGCAGATGTCAAGTATGCGGGGCTGGATTAAATATTACACCTGCATCTGTAAAGAGATAGGAAATGAATGATTTACTGTACAATAGAAGGGCAACAAAAGAAACTGAAGAGGAAGTGTAGAAAGCAGGCCATAAAGAAGAACATCGAAGACACCCAAAGCCGTCAAATGAAAGGCTAGTTAGTATTCATCGGGATCAGGGAGCGAGGCATATTCGGAATTGGATTGCTCATCCTCATATTCCTCAATGACCTCTGCCATCGCATATCGCATGATCGGGGTAATAGGCATAAGCTTAGGGCCAACCAGCTCCAGATATTCTTCTTCATAGGGATTGCCACTATGCAAAGTCCCATGCATCTCCATGGGAGGTACAGGGACTTCGTCGTCAATAGGCGGCGGCGGACCAAGTATATCATCAATCGCGGTACCACTTCCACTAGCAGCCATGGCGGCGTTATAGTTCATCGGAGGAGATGCTCCAAGCCCGGAATAACCTGTCAGAGAGGACCTCGGCAGCTGCTCTTCTTCTCCATTGTCCTTACTAACTGGTTCTGACCAGCGTAGATCGAGGACTCGTCCTTTGACCATTCCGTCTACAGCACGGACGCCCAATTCCCGACACAGCATGAAATAAGGTAGATATGGTACATCAGCCTTCGTCAGCCGACTCATTACTCTCAATAATTGCATTGCTGTGAAGTCAGCAGAGTAATACCCAGCGATCATAGCTACTGAACGTTCATCATTTGCAAGAACATTCATGTACAGGTCAGACCCGGGCTCGTTAGCATTATTAGGGACTGGCGAGTAGATTTTCAGTCCAGCAGGCCCAAGATTGGGATGAAGAGATTCGCGACCACTAGCACTAGTGTGACTTGCTGTACCGCCTCGTCGCTCGTCTCGTTCACCAAGCCCTCGGGCATGGCTGTGACCATTTTCAGAGTTCATGGCACCTGGAGGGCTACCGGTGGCTGCTTGTGAAGAAAGGATGATATGGAGATTTAGGTAGTCATGAGCATGGAGAAAGGGCGAACTTGATCGAACATCAATTTGCCCATGAGAGCTGACTATTCAAGTAGAAGTACCATGAGTCTTGACCTAGATGGAAGAGGTAAAAAGTACCGAATTCAGTAATGAAATCCTGCCAATGTGCAACCCTCCCGCCATAGGCTTCGTAGAGACCTTCGAATTCGAGGCGACTACGGAGACGCTCCGGAACGCGCGGAATAAGGTGATCACGGAAAAAAGTCCGAATTTCGGCTTTGGTGCAGTCTCCGATGGTGATGATCTCAAGGTGAAAGGAGACTAGTCAGATGGAAAGTACGAAGTGAACTTTCGGATAGAACTCACCTTACAGTACTGCATGAGGTTAAGCTGCCTTAACCATGTTGGATAAAATGGGTCACTTGTCGCATGGATGACATGACACAGCCTGTCTTGTTTTGTGAGAACTAGCATGGACTCCAACAGATATTTCATCGTGTCCGTGGATTTAATGAGCGCCGGACTGGAAGATGTGATTAGATACTTAGATGAGAAACAATACCCGATGGCATACAGTTTATGTGCTTCATCGAAGAAAATGACCTTGGTATGATTTAAGTCATGTGAGCATTCTTTACAGAAATTGTTCCACACACCGGCATTCTCTTGACTGGCCGCTGTTTTGATTTGAGCTCTTCCATTGGCGCACCCCGAGATTTGTCCTTTTGCTTTCCCTTCCATTTTCTTAACCACCGTTGCTTCGGCTTGGCTGCAGTGAGAGGAGGGTCCACATGCGTGCTTTCAGAGGTAACGTCAGAATTTTGTCTGGTTGTCCGATGCTTATCCTCATCCAAAAAGGGATTGAATTCCTGGTATCTGGAAAGCGAAACCTATGACAACCCAGTCTATCCGTCAGTCTTTTCCAGCGTCACGAAAGGATATGATGCACCTGGAACATATTCATTAGTCGTGCTACATCACTTGTTCGAACTCGGGCTCGAGGGTCATTGGAAGCCGCAAGACGATTCTGTACATCTGTGCGATCGCGCTTTCAGGTATCATCTGAGACAAATTTTCTGGAATATTGTGATGATGTAGCCTACCTTGAAGCGCCAGACCTCCTTCCTAAACACCTCATATCCTTCCATTTCTTGTACTACTCCTTCAAAAAACTGTTCCATCTGGAAACTCAAGCACATGTACAGGCTTGATAAGTCTGCAAAGCCAGAAATACGAAGATCGAAGTGCAGGACATGGTATTGCGGTTGAGACAACACTTCTCGTAGGAGCATAGTCTAGAGTATAACCAAAACAATGAAACGGAACGGGGAATCAGTTCATGATCAGCCTTCTTTCGTAGGCTAAGCGATTGTATTAAACCCACCTTTCCAACAGAACTAGCGCCCAAGACAACCATGAAAGTTGGCTTTCCACCCAAAGCACGCTCAAGTGTTTGTATCTCAGCATTTCTAGGAAAGAATCCAGGGAGGCGAGTAAATGGGTGATTGGGATGGAAATTATACTCGCAGTCCTCTGCGAGCTCGTGACGAATCTCAGCGAGTTGTCGTTTTGACTCAGTTAAAGTGCGGACGGTCTCTGCCGGCTGGGATCACGATATAAATCAGATTCAGGAGGACGATAATGACTGAAATCGTCTCACATTGACAAGGACGCTGAAGACTTCACCCATTCCAAACCAATTGCGTTTCTGTAGGTCGGGCCCAAGGATTGAACGACGGTGACGGGGGATATTGCTTCTGAACAACCACTGCATGGATGGCAGCCGATGCAGGGTACGATGACAGGTAAGGTTAGAACTAACAGGATGCAAGCTCCGAGGTCTGGCTGCAGAAGAGCTTTCTGCGTTTGTGATTGTCGCATTCATGAGGGCAGCAATGAGTGCTTCAGTATCACAACGGTTTGCGTCCTGGTGTCAACGAGGCGAAAAGCAGCGGAGATACAAATAAATGGATGTAGTTTAGAGTGAGAATGGCAATAAGCGCCGAGTTGACCAGATATTAAAACGTTCCATATGCATGTGCTGATGATTCGATTTGCTGATTGAGGTACGCTCTGACATGCATAGTGCTGTAATTTTGCCTGCTGTCGGAACGCGAGAGCTCGTCTTTTACCACGAGGCAGCAAAAATATCATGATCGACTCACAATCCGTACATACTAATTTTCGTCAGGGCCATACCCAACGGCACATAATGACCAAGCGCTCCACTAAGGCGGTGAAGCTATTTTTAGCGGGGCTTGGAGACATCCAAATTGGAAGCAGTAAAGACAAATGCAACGTGTCGAACAAATGACTTGGCTTTGATAACACGTTTTGTACTGTCTTGTAAGTTAGCCAGACTAGCATCCAATAGATTGTGGAGTCTTCATGAATCAAACCCTGTTCAATAGAACAGATACTGATGGACGCGACGAGAGGTAGCGAACAATGACGACATCAGTGCCCATGCCCTCAAGGGACGATGTGTCATCCAAGTTATTTCACCGGCCTACAGACACTTGAATTGAATTGAGGAAACAATAACAATAGTAGAAGCCATGCATGAGTTTTCTAGTAACATGACTTCTATGTTCGGATACTGACTGATATCAAAAACAGATTTCGCAGCTCGATGCTAAGAACAGTCTGAATTTGAAGCGGAGGTGAAGGGACGAGAAAACAGGAAAGCCGCACGTTTCATCGCCTACATTGTAATGATGTAAGAACAAATTATAAAGTTTTTCAAACGCAGTGATACATGATTTGATAGACAGACTACACTCACTCACATCGCAGAGCCACCTTTGGAGGAGATTCGACTCGCATTTTCCTCCAGATACCGTGCATTTACAGCCAAAATGTGGTAACCCACGACGACAAACATTGCAAGAATACCAAGTGAGTTCGCAAGGGTGTATAAGGTTTGGTGGGTTATCATGGCGTATATTACACTGTGTGTTGGTTTAGGTTTTTATAAAAACATCTTTTTCGATCCGACTCACAATTAGGTAGGAAGATCTTGGTCAAGCTGTCATTCTCAAGTTGATGACAATGTATTGCTTGTCAATATTTGGCCCCTCACACGGGTGGGTCCGGAGTTGTTTGGTTATTCGTAGATTCACTTCAACTCACAATGAGGCCCACAGTTGCACGCGCAGATGGCATGCCTGGACGTACGGTTATTCTACCCAGATTTTTGCTCTGTGTTGACTGAATTTTTGAACAAAAAAGCCAGGACTTTTGTATGATTCTCGAAAACCACGAAATGTCAGAAATACTGAAAAGCTTGTAACAGAATCTCTGGTGGGGCGACAAGCGCGGTACTCCCCAGAAGGGTGTCATTACCTATGGTTCGTTCCCATTTGGCTCCTCTCAATCTCTTCTCACACTTGCAGTTCAGCTATTTCACCATGGCAGACAAAGGCTGCTCCTAACATGTTCCGGGAATATCTCTTCAACGGCTACCGCCGAATGGCTGGCGAGTTCAAGTTTTGGGCTATTCCCTTCGGTGTTGGTACGCAACATCCTCGCTTCATGCTAAGCGTTTCACAACTTTCCAAAATTGCTATTCTACAGGCTATGCTATCTACGCGTGGGCCAAGAGTTACGACCACTATCAGAATAGCAAGGCAGGTCATATCGCATCGGGAGCAACGCACCACTAGAGCACTCGAGATTGGAAATAGCCATAACCTATTAATCCTCCTTGATCGTTCTTTCCTCAATTTTTACCAAAGAGTATTTCAAGCAACTCTTAAGATATATTATTTTCAGGATCAGTATAATATCTCCCTACCACTTTGGAAATATGCCATGTGTATTATTCATATCGATCCCTACGCACCATGAGACACTGGTATGTATCATAAGATGTGCTAGCTCGAAGATCACCGTAGATGTATCCCGTGGATTTGAGCGCGTTAGTGATGTTTTGAAGAGCCTCCTGCAGCTGAATGTGGTCCAGAGCTGCAGCATTTGACTGGAGTAATTGATATAATGTTTGCCAGATGGATGTTTCAAAGTACTTCACAATATATCCACCATGGTCATTATCCTGGGAGAGTAAGAATTAAGAGCGAAAGTCTCTTATACTAAAATGCGAAGATGATCTCATCCGTGTTGTTAGTCAATTTGGACCCACGACACTCAGAAATATGACAACTGGGACGAACTACCGTTCTTGAGCTGTAGTGAGCATCAGAGCAACGGCAGTAGACATATGTACAAGGTTTTTGCGAAAAAAGGACGCCGGGCGCACATCTGCTCACTATTGTAACAGAGATACTACTGTTCCGAGTATGTACACATCTCTAATATTCGAGTTCATCGAAGCAAATCATTCGAGATTACGTATAAAGTTTCTTTAAAGTATGCGAACAGAGTTTGAAAGTAAAGCCAGTTAGAGATAGAACATGATATCTTTTATGTTAGGACCCGTTGGTCCTTTCCCCCAGGACTCTATCGCCTCACGCAGGATTTGCCCTTCATCTTCGCTCGCCGCCGTTTGACCATCCTTCTGACCATCCTTCTGA
>Ga0153972_1000635_pt1 | contig 11383 bp, 7 predicted proteins | sample TSGA056MetaG_FD_104732 | JGI IMG/M metagenome (GOLD analysis project Ga0153972, IMG submission 104732) | Attine ant fungus gardens microbial communities from Georgia, USA - TSGA056 MetaG | ecosystem: Host-associated > Fungi > Mycelium > Unclassified | place: USA: Georgia, George L Smith State...
AACGCGCCGGAATTTAAAATAACGCCGTTCGTCGTGACGAAGGACAATGTTGATGATTACATCTCCATCTTCTACGAGGACACCCATCCCATCGATCAGGACATTATGGAGAGTCTGGTCTCGAGATACACCGAGGGTGTCAGCTATGAGACATTTGAAAAGCTCATCGAGAGCGGCCTGACCCTCGAAGCGCTGCTCGCCGCGCATGGCAGCTGAGATCATAACTCGATGAACTGAATGGAAGGCCAGCCCGCCGCAATCCGGCGGTGGGCTGGTCTTAAAAAAGAGGTGACGCGAATATGCAAAAAGAACTTTCTGTAAGCAGAGGCGAAAAACGGCAGAACTCCGTTCTGATTTTTCTCCTTTTTATCGCTGTACTGGCAGTCATTGCATGCATCGTTGATTTTTTGACCGACGGGATGTTTCTTGAAGCAAAGAATGCGCAGGTGATGATCTCGAATTCAATCTATCCCACGTTTATCGCATGGGGACTTTGTTTTCTTTTTGCCTGCGGATATACGGATTTGTCGCTTGGCGGCGTGGTCATCCTTGGGTCATTCGCTTCCTGCGCATTTGGCAATGCGTTTGGTTATCCGGGCGTGATCCTGGGTGGGCTGGTTGTCGGTACGCTTTTGGTTTTCATCAATTTCAACATCTTCGCCTTTACGAAGATACCGTCATGGATCGCCAGCATCAGTCTTGCGATGATCTATGAGGCGCTCGCCGTTTTTCTGCGGGCCAACAGCGCCACAAAGAAGTTCATCGATGTGGAGCTGAGCCGTGATTTCAGAGCGCTCGGCCAATTCCCGGTGAATTTGATTTTGCTTGCAGCGTGCTTCGTCATTGTTTATTTTGTGTATAATCGGATGAGCATCGGTCTGAATATCCAGGCGATTGGCGGGAATAAAGCTGTGTCCAAGTCACTCGGTGTCAATATCCCGAAAACGCTTTTGCTGGTGGGACTCATTTGCGGCCTTTTGATCGGGGCCTCGGCTGTGATCCAGGAGAGCTATAACGTCAAAACGACGGCGCTTTCAGGGCTTGCGAGTATTCAGTTTATCTTTAAGCCGCTTGCGATTGCGCTGTTGGCGCAAATCCTGCAGCGATGGATCAACATCATCCTCGTCGTTCCATTTTGTTCGCTTGTCATTTACGCAGTCTTTAACGTGATGACCTTCTTTGGCATCCCCTCCGGAACGTTGCAGGATGTGTGCCTCTGTATATTCCTCATCGTATTCGGCATCATCGGGCAACGCGGCGTAAAGGAGGTCGTGAAATGAGCACACCCATCCTTGAAATACGCAGGCTGAATAAGCATTTCGGACCGACTTATGCGAACAAGAATATCGACTTCACTTTGAAGAAGGGTGAGATCCGGGGTCTCATTGGGGAGAACGGCTCGGGGAAATCCACGCTGATCTCACAGATTGCCGGCGTTCAGTCACCGGATTCGGGTGAAATGCTTGTCGATGGCAAGCCGTATAGTCCCCATAGCCCCATTGACGCATATGACCACAAGATCTCCATGGTCTTGCAGGAGCTGGGCGTCGTCGGGAACCTGCCGGTTGCCGCGAATGTCTTTCTGGGCAGGACGAAGCAGTTTACAAAGTATGGCATTCTCAACAAGAAAAAGATGAACCGGGCCGTAGCGGAGCAGTTTGAGAAATGGGATCTGCCAATGCCGCCCCATGGGAAGCAGATCGGCAGCATGATGATTGAAACGCGCAAGCTCATCGAGCTGGTGCGGGCGCTGTCCGTTGATCCCGACATCATCCTGCTCGATGAGATTACCCAGTCGCTTTCGCTCAATAACCGGGAGAAGCTGTATGAGCTGCTGAAGCGGCTGAAGGACATGGGCCGCTCCGCAATCCTCATTACCCACGATGTGGAGGAAATGATTGAGATTACAGATACAATTACCGTTTTGCGGGATGGTGCGGTCGTGGGGAATCTGGTTTCGGCGGAGACAACGCCGGACGAGATCAAACGCATGATGGTCGGGCGCGAGATTGAGGGCGACCTTTACCGGTCTGATCAGTCGGCGTCATTTGACGATGAGGTTGTTCTGAGCGTCAAAAACATGAGCGTGGAGGGGGAGCTGGAGGACATCACCTTCGACGTACATGCAGGCGAGATATTGGGTTTTTGCGGCCTGAGCGACTCGGGCATCCACTCGGTTGGCAGGGCGGTCTATGGCCTGTCAAAGGCCACGCCGGATTCCGTCTATTTGAAGGCGAAGAATTTATATATCAAAAATTCGACCCAGGCGCTTAAAAACAATGTCGGCTACGTCCCGAAGGACAGGGATACGGAGGCAATGATGATCAGTGACTCCATCCGTGAAAACTTCACGATGCCGTCGATGAATGAGCTGACGGGGCCTGTCGGATTTGTTTCACCCGGAGAAATGAAAAAGCTGGCAAGAGAGATGGTCGGGAAGCTCTCGGTCAAGTGTGAGAGCATCTCTCAGCAGGTGAACGCGCTTTCCGGCGGCAATAAGCAGAAGATCAATCTTGGGCGCTGGCTGGCCAAGGATCTGAAGCTTCTCATCCTGGACTGCCCGACCCGCGGCGTGGACGTCGGCGTGAAGGCGTATATCTATACGCTGATGATCGAGGCGAAGAAAAATAAGATTGCAACCATCCTCATCTCTGACGAGCTTCCGGAGGTATTGGGGATGGCGGATAGACTGATCGTCATGAAGGACGGAAAGATGACGGGGATGCTGAAGCGTGACGAAGAATTCACAGAGCAGGCAATCATAGGGGTGATGATATGAAAAAGACAAGGATACGGATTAAGTTTCAGGATGTTGTCCCGTTTGTCGCCTTCTTTGCGATTTTCCTGTTCTTCACCATCATGAGCTATGATTCGAGGAGCTCCACATTCCGTATGCTGACAACGCTCAATCTGAGTACGCTGGTTGATCAGACAATGCAGACGATTGTGGTTGCCTGCGGCGCGTTGTTTGTGGTTTCACAGGGCGGCATTGACCTTTCCGTGGGTGTGAATTTGGCGCTGTCGGGTGTCATCGGCACGTGGGCCGCACATGCGACGGGGATGTCGTGGCTCCTGATCCCGGTGGCGTTGGGCGTTGGTCTGGTTATCGGTCTGTTTAACGGCATCATTGTCAGCAAATTCAAGGTATCGTCGTTCATGCTGACGATTGCGATGCTGATCGGCGTCCGGGGACTTGTCAACTATATCCAGGCGAGTATTCAGGCACAGCGCCTGCCGACGGAGCTGTCATTTTTAAATGGATCAACCATTAAAACCATCATCTTCATTGCCATTCTGCTCATCATGGGCTATGTGTTTGAGTTTACAAAGATAGGGCGCTACAGCAGGGCGATTGGCGAAAATGAGACGGCGGCAAAATTCATCGGGATCCCGGTGGCAAAGATGAAGATCATTGCCTTCGCGCTTTCCGGTTTGATGGCCGGTATGGGGGCCATCTTCTCGCTGGTGACAATCGGTTCCACAAGTCAGCAGATGGGCGTGTTCCTGGAGATGCGGGTTGTCATGGCGATTTTCCTCGGCGGCGTTTTGGTGACGGGGGGCTCGTCGGCGAAGTTTTATAAGATTTTGCTTGGCTCGTTCTCCATCCAGATCATCATCAACGGTCTTGCGCTGATGAATAAGTCGGACAGCCACATTTCCCAGTCCGTACAGGGGGTTTTGCTGCTGCTGATTTTGCTCGTCAGTGCCATTGCAAGCCGCAAACCCAAACGTGTCAGGGAAATGCCGGAAGACGCGCTGCCGGTGGGAAAAGCATAAATCAAACAAAACGGTCTGACGCACAATTCTCTTTGTGCGTCAGACTCTATTTTCTATTTGACATTGGCAGGTTATTTTACCTGGTCCAGCCTCCGGCGGCCCTCTTTTTGTATCGACAAAAAGAGGGGAAAAAGCGACTTAAGGGGTTGCACCCCTTAAGAAACCCCGCTGTTGCGGGACGGTAGATGTGGGTGCCTCGTATCTGTCATGCCTGCGTTACGTGAGATTTCAGTCCCTAAATTTCCATTGACTCAGCATGGAACGCCGCCTCCGGCTTGTCTTCTACGGGTGACGAGCTACGGTGCCGACAGCGCGCCCGCACGCGCCCCGTCTACGCTGGCGCGGTGGCGCATCGAGCATGTTGATCTATGGCTAAACGCTTTGCAACAAAAGGTTGGATGTGCACCGCATCCATATAAACGGTGCGCGCGCGGGCGCGCTGCTGGCGCCGCAACTGGTCACCCGTAGGAGGGTAGCCGGAGGCGATGTACAGCCGCTCCAGTCATTACAGTTTCGGGACTACAGTCTAAAGCATACAATCGCACCGAAAGAACACGCCTTAACGTACCGTTCCGCATCAGCGGGGTTTCTAAAGGGGCAGCCGTCCCTTTAGTCGTTTTTTCCCCTCTTTTTGTCGATACAAAAAGAGGGCCGCCGGAGGCTGGACAAGGTAAAAGAATCTGCCAATGTCAAATAGAATCGTTTCACTGTACGCGGGGACTCAAACGATAAAACATAAAATCTTAAAAAACAACTATGCAACATAAACATGATATGATATAATCATGTACAGAACAAAAAATAAATGAATATGCAAAAAAGTGTCCCATAGGAGGCCTGCTCTTGTGGGGAGAATAGGGAATCGGGTGTGAATCCCGGACGGTAGCCACCACTGTATATGCATAGGTTCACTCGTTGACGAAAGTCAGTCACTGGGAAACTGGGAAGGCCGAGTGAAACCGCGCAGGAGAATGTCCTGTAATTGCATGAGTCAGGAGACCTGCTTATATATTCTGTCTATATGCCCATCGGGCGGAGTAGGATTCATTGGTCGTGGCAATTTTTAATTGCCATGACTTTTTTATATAGATGGGCTCAAAATATTTGGAAGACGAAGGGCGTTGTCAGCCGAGGGGATGAATACGCGAGCGGGATCTCAACGGTTTGATCTTCCCTGTAAACGGAGAAGCTCCTGATTATGGATGCAGAAAATACGGACTGGAGGATGGCGGCGTGATCGCGTTTTTGTATACGTGTGACCTGGGGCGGGATCTGAGCGTCCCACTTGGGAAGGCGGCGGCGGGATGAATCATTTTTCCTCATTTCATCCGCTCTCCCTCTCCGTGTTCTATATGACGGTTCTGATTCTGACCATGGCGACGGCGCACCCGGTGCTGCTGCTGACTGCTCTGGTCCTGAGCATTCTGCACTGTGGGACGGGACGCAGGGGGGCGCGCATCTGGCGGGACTGCGTTTTCTATTTATTTCTGTTCATCCTCATTGTGGGAACGAGTCCGCTTTTTAGCCACAGCGGGGAGACCGTCCTCTTTTTTCTCAACGGAAAACCCGTGACGGCGGAGTCGTTTTATTATTCCGGCTCCGTGGCGGTCATGATCATTGCCGCTGTGTTCTGGTGCAAGTGCCTGGGCAGTGTTTTTTCTTCGGATAAGATCATTTATCTCCTGGGACGGGTGCTGCCCAAGGCGGCGCTGCTGCTGAGCATGGCTCTGCGGTTTGTTCCCCTGCTCAAGCGGCAATTTCACGAGATCCAGTCTGCACAAAAGGCCCTGGGCCTCTACGCGTCAGACAGCATGACAGACCGGCTGACCGGTGCGTTCTCTGTCTTGGGATGCCTGCTCACATGGGCCTTCGAGAATGCCGTGAATGTCGCCGACTCCATGCGCGCCAGGGCCTATGGCGGAAAGAAACGGACGAATTTTTCCATTTACCGCTTCGAGGCGCGGGATGCACTGCTCAGTGCGGCGGGGGTGGGGATCTGTGCGGTCTTTTTTGTCGGCGCCGCCGCAGGACTTTTTGAATTTTACTATTACCCCGTTTTGGGCAGCCTTCGGCTGACGGGAGCCGAGACGATCCTCTGGTTTGCGGCTGCGCTCTTTATGGCGCTGCCATCACTCATTCAGCTTGGAGGGACACTTCTTTGGAAATACTCCAGATCAAAAATCTGCGCTTCGGATATCCCGATGGAGCGGCAGTTTTAGACGGGATTGATCTCTCCGTTCACGAGGGGGCGTTCGTGGTGCTGGCGGGCCCGTCGGGCTGCGGCAAGACGACGCTGCTGCGTCTGATCAAGCCGGAGCTGGCCCCTAATGGAAAGCAGGCGGGGGAGATACGCGCGTTTGAGCGGGACACGCCCCCCACCGCTTCAGAGATTGGGATGGTGATGCAGGATCCGGAGACGGGCATCGTCACCGATATGGTTTGGCACGAGCTGGTTTTTGGTTTGGAAAATATGGGTCTTTCACAGGGGGAGATACGTGTGCGCGCCGGGGAGGTCTCCAATTACTTTGGCATTCAGGAGCTGTTCCACCGGGACACGCCCACGCTCTCCGGCGGGCAGAAGCAGCTGTTGTCCCTGGCCGCGGCGGTGGCCATGCGGCCACGGCTTTTGCTTTTGGACGAGCCGACATCTCGCCTGGATCCTCTGGCCGCCGCCAGCTTTCTTCAAAGCCTCCGGAAGCTCAATCAGGAGACGGGGATGACGATCATCATCGCGGAGCACAGACTGGATGATGTGTTCCCCATGGCGGATCGTGCGGTTTTTCTGGATGGAGGCAAGGTCGTCTATGACGGGAAGCCCGACATGGCCTATGGGAAGGATCTGGGGCGGATGGAACGGGCGCTGCCGACACCCATGCGCATTTTCTCCGCCCTGGACGGGGCGGGGACATCTCCGCTGACCATCGCCGAGGGACGGGCTTTCCTGCGGGATGCGGCCGCCGGCTGCAGCGCAAGGATCACACGCAAAGCCCCCGAGACGGATGGGGAGACGGCTTTGGAGGTCAAGAAGGTCTGGTTTCGCTATGAACGGGAACTCCCCGACGTTTTGCGGGGCGCAAATATGCAGGTGAAAAAGGGCGAAATTTATGCCGTTCTTGGGGCCAACGGCAGCGGCAAGACAACGCTTCTCAGCGTTTTGGCCGGCCTTCAGAAGCCCTATCGGGGGAAGGTACTGGTGGCGGGGGAACCCATCGGGGATATTGGAAAAAAAGAGCTTTACCGCAGCAGACTTTCCCTATTGCCGCAAAATCCTGAAAATGTGTTTGTGAAGGAAACGCTCCGGCTTGATTTTGAGCATTTGCTGACAAAGACAAAATCCGGCGGGAAGGGCGATATTGAGGAGATGGCAGAGAAAATGGGCATCTCCCACCTGCTGGATCGGCATCCGTCAGATCTCAGCGGCGGGGAGAAGCAGAAGACGGCGCTGGCAAAGTTCCTGCTGCGAAAGCCCGATATCCTCCTGTTGGATGAGCCGACAAAGGGATTGGACGCATTTGTCAAGGAGGAACTGGCGGAATGCTTCCGCACTCTGCGGGATCAGGGGAAAACGCTGGTCATTGTCACCCATGATGTGGACTTCGCCGCGGATGTGGCGGATACCTGCGGGCTGTTTTTTGACGGGGATCTTATCTCCCAGGAGGCGGCGGGGGACTTCTTTGCCGCAAGCGCCTATTACACCACCGCTGCCCGGCGGATGTCGGCGGGGATTTTTGAAAACGCAGTGACTGAGAAGGAGGTCATTACATTATGCAAGAGCGGACAAAAAGGCGGATCGGCTACGGCATCCTCGCAGTCGGCATTCCGGGACTGATTGCGGCCGGTCTCCTGCTGTTTGAAGGCAGGCGCTACACGCTCATGTCCATTTTAATGGTCATCGTGGCGATGATGCCCCTGTTCTGGGCCTTTGAAAAACGCAAGAGCGGCGTGCGTGAGCTGGTGATCATTGCGGTTCTGACGGCGCTCTCCGTTATGGGCCGGGTCATTTTTGCCGCGGTTCCGGCGTTTAAGCCCGTTGCGGCAATGGTCATCATCACGGCCATCTATTTTGGCGCTGAAGCGGGCTTTCTCTGCGGCGCGCTGTCGGCGCTGCTCTCCAATATCTTTTTTGGGCAAGGGCCCTGGACGCCTTTCCAAATGTTCGCCTGGGGAATTTTGGGATTGATTGCCGGTCTGCCGGGACTCCGGCAGACGCTTCGGGACAGCAAGGCGGCGTTGATTATCTATGGAATTTTGGCGGGGATTATCTATTCGCTGCTCATGGATGTCTATTCAGCGCTGAGCTATTCAGAGGACGGACTCGGCCGATATCTGGTCATGGTCGCCGCCTCTGCCCCATACCTGGTCATGTATGCGATATCGAACGCCGTCTTTTTGGTCATATTAACAGGGCCCATCGGCAGAAGGCTGGAGCGGATTCAAAAGAAGATGGGCATGGAAGAGGGAAGCGGGGGTGCGGGACGGTGAAAAAATCCTCGTCAGGCCAAAGGCCCGATTCTACCCTCGATTGACAACGGTACCATCGGTTACGATGGCTGCATCATCGGGTTTACTCGTCCCGAAGTGCGGCGCCGCCCTCCTCACCGGTTCGAATCTTGATGATGTTTTCCACGTCATAGACAAAGATCTTTCCGTCGCCGACGTTCCCGGTGTAAAGTGCATTTTTTACAGTGTCGATCAGGGTTTTCGTGGGGATTTTGCAGATGACCACGTCAACTTGTACCTTTGGCAGCAGAAGGGATTTGACCGGGGCGCCGCGGTAATACTCCGGGTGGCCCTTTTGGATGCCGTGGCCGAGGACATTTTTGACCGTCAGACCCGTGACGCCGATGCCCTCCAGCGCGGCCTGGAGCACGGGGAACTGATCCTGATTGGCGATGATAGAGACCTTTGTCATTTTATCAGCGGACTTTTCAGACGCCGTCGCCGGTGTGTCGATCGGCGCACTCTCCACAGCGCCGGGCTGTGCGGCAAGGGGCGCCTGCACATCGTATATCGGCATGAAGTCGGCGTAGCTGCTGGTGAGGCCATGCTCACAGGAATCCAGCCCGATGAGCTCCTCTTCCTCACTGACCCGCAGTCCGATGGTCTTCTTGATGATGATAAAGAGAATGGTCATCGTGACGCCGACCCAAGCGATCACCGACACCACACCAATGGCCTGAACCCCCAGCAGGTGGGCGCCGCCGCCATAGAAAAGCCCGCCGTCGACGGCGAACAGACCCACGCAGAGAGTTCCGACCGCTCCGCAAACGCCATGCACGGACGCGGCGCCCACAGGATCGTCAATCTTCAAAACCTTGTCGATGAACTCGACCGCAAACACCACCACAACGCCGGAGATGAGGCCAATCCAGAATGCCCCGAAGGGATTGACCGCATCCGCCCCCGCGGTGATGCCCACGAGCCCGGCCAGCGCACCGTTGAGCGTCATGGACACATCGGGCTTCTTGTAGCGAATCCATGTGATGATCATAACAGCCGCCGAGGCTGTGGCCGCTGAGAGATTGGTGGTGACAAACACGCTGCCGACGGTGATCAGCGTATCGTCTCCGGTCATCGAGGTGGTGGAGCCGCCGTTGAAGCCGAACCAGGCGAACCAGAGAATGAAAACACCCAGCGCGCCGATGGTCAAATTGTGGCCCGGAATGGCGTTGGCCTTGCCGTCTTTTCCGTACTTCCCGATGCGGGGGCCGAGTATTTTTGCACCCACCAGGGCCGCGACGCCGCCGACCATGTGAACGGCAGTCGAGCCTGCAAAATCGTGAAAACCCAATTGAGCGAGCCAGCCGCCCCCCCAGATCCAGTGGCCGGATATGGGATAGATCAGGGCGCTGATCACGATGCTGTAAATGATGTAAGAGACAAATTTTGTCCGCTCCGCCATGGCGCCTGAGACAATGGTCGCCGCCGTGGCGCAGAACACGGTCTGAAAAATGACAAATGTATATGTGGGAAAGGTGGTGTCATAATTTCCGCGGATAAAGAAATCAAGCCCGCCGATGAGCGCCCCGGAACCGGCGAACATGATCCCGAAGCCGATCAGCCAATAGACAATGGTGCCCAGCGAAAAGTCCATCAGGTTTTTCATAATGATATTGCCCGCGTTTTTTGCCCTTGTAAAGCCGGCCTCGACCATGGCGAAGCCCGCCTGCATGAAAAAGACCAGGAGCGCGCCAATCAGAACCCACATTGTGTCAATTGATGAAAACATAGTGATCCCCCTTAATATAAAAAATATAAAATGAGGCGTGCAAGTCGTCCCCTGATTGGGGACAGCTTACACGCCTTTGTGCAGACTTTTTGATTTGACTGTTCCGGTTAATTAACGCTGTAGAGCAGCTCTCCGTATGTCGGCAACGGCCAGTGCTTTTTCGGTATGAGGGTTTCCAGCTCGTCGGCGACGAGGCGCAGCTCGGACATGCTGCCGAATACGTGATCCCGGTAAAACGTCGCCAGCGTGGTTACATCGCTTTCCGTCTTCACCTCGATCAGCGTACCCTCAAGGGTATCCAGCCGCTTCAGCAGACATGCGGACAGCTTGGAGATGCGGCTGAGCAGATGCCCCTCAAGCGCGCTGTCATAGTCGCCGCAGGCTTTTTTGCGTTCCAGAAGCTGCGCCAGCTCGTTTTCATAGTCGACGCAGGCGGGGATGATGTATTTTTTGACCATGTCCACCATCGTCAGCGCCTCGATCTGGAGCTTTTTGCAATAACCCTCCATCTGGATTTCATATCGGGAGCGCATTTCCGCTTCTGTATAGACATTGTGCCGTTTGAACAGCGCGATATTTTTATCCGCCAAAAACATCGGACGGGCGTCCACGGTCGTCTTCAGGTTTGAGAGGCCTCTTTTTTCCGCCTCCTCCTTCCATTCATCCGCATAGTTGTTGCCGTTGAAGATGATCCGCTTGTGCTCCCGGATGGTTTTTCGGATGAGCGCGGCCAGATCCGCTCTGAAATTTTTCGAGTCTTCCAGGGTGTCGGCGAATTCCCGCAGAGCCTCGGCGACAGCCGTGTTGATCATGATATTGGGACCCGCGATGGAGAAAGAGGAGCCGACCATGCGAAACTCAAACCTGTTGCCTGTGAAGGCGAACGGCGATGTGCGGTTGCGGTCGGTGGTGTCCCTGGGGAAATGGGGCAGAACCGTTACGCCGATTTCCATTTGATGGTGCTCCTCATTGTGGTAATCCGCATCGGTTTCGAGGGCCTCCAAAATGGCCGTCAGTTCATCGCCCAGGAACATGGACATTATGGCGGGCGGCGCCTCGTTTGCGCCCAGCCTGTGATCGTTTCCCGCGTTCGCCACAGACAGCCGGAGCAAATCCTGACCATCGTCCACCGCTTTGATGACGGCGACCAAAAACAGCAAAAATTGGGCGTTTTCATAGGGGGTTTTGCCCGGTTCCAGCAGGTTTGCCCCCGTATCTGTAGAGATGGACCAGTTGACGTGTTTGCCGCTGCCATTGATGCCGGCGAAGGGCTTTTCGTGAAGCAGGCAGGCCAGGCCGTGCTTGCCCGCGATGCGCCGCATCAGCTCCATCGTCAGCTGATTGTGGTCGGAGGCGATGTTCGTGGTCGTGAAGACC
>Ga0153972_1000638_pt1 | contig 11357 bp, 6 predicted proteins | sample TSGA056MetaG_FD_104732 | JGI IMG/M metagenome (GOLD analysis project Ga0153972, IMG submission 104732) | Attine ant fungus gardens microbial communities from Georgia, USA - TSGA056 MetaG | ecosystem: Host-associated > Fungi > Mycelium > Unclassified | place: USA: Georgia, George L Smith State...
CAGGAGAATTGCTTTCCGGCCGGAGGGATTGGGATCATAGACTGCGATTTTGGTGCCGTCGCCGGTTGTAATGTATTGACCCATCTTTCACCTCATATATTTATATTCTTTATAAGATATGAGATGTTATCGCAATAAGTACGTCTGACATATTCATTTATCAGAAAAAAGTCCCCTTCTCCGCTGCCGGATTATCACCGTTATGGATACCGCGCCGGTCAAGAATTCCGTTATCATAACAAAACTCCAGACCATAAGCCACCCCCCCCCCGGTATCCCCGGCAATCCATATACATATCCACTGAAGTAATCTCGGAAATACAGCAAGTGCCAAATTGCAATCTTCACAAATTGCATGGGACATAAAATTTGTGTTGGATTTTTTTAAATAATTATATATACTCATTATAAAACAATTTCCGGTTATCCACACCGACAAACTATTTGGAAGGAATTATCCCCATGTTAAACCAGTTAAAAGAAAAATTTATCAACCCGCCGGATGAATTCACCCCTTTTCCTTTTTGGTTCTGGAATGATACTTTGAAGGAAGCAGAAATCCTTCGCCAGATTAGCGACTTTAAGGATAAGGGGGTTATGGGTTTTGTTATCCACCCCAGACTTGGACTTTCTGCAGATATTCCTTATCTTTCCAATACCTTTATGAATTTTGTCAAATTAGCCGTTAAGGAGGCCCATCGTCTTGGCATGAAGGTGGTTCTTTATGATGAGGCAATGTATCCTTCCGGCTCCGCTCACGGCATGGTGGTAGCGGACAACCCGGAATATGCCACCCGGGCGCTGCGGATGCAGGAATATCCCGTTGGAAGAGCGGGAACGGTTATGCCAAAACTACAGGAAGGTGAGCGGATCATCTCCGCACAGGCTGTGCTAAGATCATCTGACGGTACCATTGACCCAGGAAATATTATCCTGTTGGATGTGGTAGACGAACAGATTACCTTTGCCGCTCCGGAAGGTGACGTATATGCTGATTGGATCATTCTGGTTTTCCTTGAAACCTTTTCCGGCGGGACCATCCGCGGCATCCACTTTGGGGAAGACGACGGCGAGCCGGCGGTTCCGGCTTCCGGAGATCTGCTGAATCCGGATGCCATGGATAAATTTATCCGGATTACTTATGATCGTTATTATCAGGTTCTTAAAGATTATTTCGGGACTACCGTAATGGCCATGTTCACCGATGAACCGGATGTTCTGGGACGCTGTACCAAGTCCAGTCCTTTTCTTGAAACTAATCCTAAAATATATCCCTGGACCATCGGGTTTTTAGAGTGGTATGAGAATCTTGGCGGCAGCCTGAAGGATCTGCCCCTTTTATGGTTTAATGGGGACGAACAAGCTTTGGCTGTCAGGAAAAAATATCAGCGGGCTGTTAACAAACGGTTAGAGGAAAGCTACTACCGGAAAATCTCCGCATGGTGTGAGGCTCATGGCATTGCCCTGACCGGTCATCCGGCCGCCAGCGATGACATCGGTTTTTTGAAGCACTTTCAGATTCCCGGCCAGGATATTGTATGGCGTTATATCGGTCCGGAAAATGATAAAGGCATTACCGGCACCCACAGCACTATGGGGAAATGTTCTTCAGATGCGGCCAGACATGCGGGGAGACGGCACAATTCCAATGAATGCTTTGGCTGCTGCGGGCCAAACGGCATTCACTGGGCTTTTTCCATGGATGACATGAAATGGTATCTTGACTGGATGTTTGTCCGGGGTGTTAACCTATTATATCCTCATGCCTTTTATTATTCCATGGACGGTGAAAAGCGTTTTGGGGAACGGCCGCCTGATGTGGGACTGAATAATATCTGGTGGAAATATTACCATCTGATATCCGATTATATCAAGCGAATGTGCTTTCTTTTGACCGACAGCCATAACACCGCGGATATCGCAGTTTTATGTGAAGAGGATTGTCTTCCCTGGCAGCTGCCGGCCGTATTATTTCAAAACCAGACCGATTTTAATTATCTGGAACAGAATCTGCTGCTGTCCGATGAATGTATCATTGAAAACGGCCGTATTCGTATTCAAAAGCAGAGCTACCATGTGCTGCTGGCAGAGGATTACCGTATGCTTACCGAATCCGTGACCGCGCGGTTGGCTCCTTTTATAAAAAGCAGCGGCCAGGTCATGGTATATAACCCGGGGAAAACACCACTTCCCTTTCGTGAATGGACGGAATTTAAGGATCTTGAAGCAATCGGCCGGCAGCTTATGTTTACCAATCCCCCGGAACTTCGTCTGCTGCCTGTAAGTAAGAACCTGCGATGCAGTCATGTGGTCAAGGCGGGTGTGGATTTTTATATTCTGGTAAACGAAGGCGAAGAAGTCATCCGGGGAGAGCTGCGGCTCACGAAAATCGGGGCCGTTCAGGCGTGGCACCCCTGGGAGGGCACGGTTACGGATATAAGCAGGGTGTATTCAGAAAATGGGCAGCTGTGCCTGCCGCTTTGCCTTAACCGAAGGGAAAGCTTGATTCTTTGTCTTGATACCTCCAAAAAAGCTTCTTTCAAAGAAGAAAAATGCAGTGAGCCTGCCAGGGAATATAGTGGGGAGGTTTCCAACCTTTTTCTGGGAGGCCCCTGGTACGCCGCCGGTATCCGGGGCGATGAGCGTCAGGAAATAAAGCTGGAATCCTGGACTAACTGGGCTGACATGGAAGATTTTACCGGTACGGTAGTATATTCTACAGAATTTAGTATGGATGACTCATTTACGGACCGGCATTTCCTGCTGGATCTTGGTCAAGTTCATGAACTGGCCAGGCTAACGGTAAATAATCAGATTGTGGGCGTCAGGATGTGGGCACCATATCACTTTGACATTACCGCGTATGTCCGGTCCGGGATTAATTCTTTAAAGCTGGAAATTGATAACAGCATGGCGAACAGATTATCCCATGCCAAGCTGCCATCCGGATTATTAGGGCCTGTAATTTTGAAACGAATGAAATAAATACTGTTTGCCATTGACAAACAATTATTTTATGCTAGAATGAATTAACTGAAAAAATGCTATGAAAGAGACAGTAGACTTTGCTCTACATCCAGCGAGTTGGGGAATGGTGTGAGCCCAATATGGACGGCAAGCGTTGAATATCACTCTTGAGCTGATGATTTAAAGTTTATGCGGACGCATGAATGAGTAGATTTTTCCGGCTATCTCCCGTTATAGAGATTGCATTTGTTGGAATGTATAATAGGTGGTTATGAAGACGGTAAAGCTTTCATCCTGTTATCGGGATGAAAGCTTTTTTTCCATAGCATTTTCTCTGACAATAATAAGGAGACACTAACATGATCAAAGACGAAAAAGGCTATCAATTTGCCGACGCGGAAGCCCAGGTTAAGAAAAAGTGGGAGGAAAATGATTATTTTAAGAGGCTGGCGGTCAAAAACGAAGGCGGCCGGCGGTTCCGTTTCCTGGATGGTCCCATTACCGCCAATAATCCAATGGGAATCCATCATGCCTTCGGGCGGACGCTTAAGGACATTACGATAAAGTATAATAGCATGAAGGGGCATACCTGTCAGTATCAGAACGGTTTTGACGCCCAGGGATTATGGATTGAGGTTGAGGTTGAGAAACAGATGGGATTTAAAGACAAACGGGATATCATCCGGTACGGCATGGAGGAGTTTACCAACGCCTGTATGGAGCGGGTTGACAAATATGCCGGTATCATTACGGAGCAAAGTAAAGACCTGGGACAATGGATGGATTGGGAACATTCCTACTTTACCAATACGGATGAAAATATCCTGGGCATCTGGTATTTCTTAAAGAAATGCCATGAAAAAAACTGGATTGTCAAAAAGCACCGGGTTATGTCCTGGTGCCCGCGCTGCGGAACCTCCCTTTCAGAACATGAAATGGCCGGAAATTATCGGAATGTAACCTGTAAGTCGGTGTTTTTTAAGCTGCCGCTAATAGACGAGAGCGCGGATTTGCTGGTCTGGACCACTACCCCCTGGACCTTGACGGCCAATGCGGCCACTGCCGTTAATCCACAATTAAATTACGCATATGTAAAGGTCCGTAACAGTGACCGGCTGTTGATTTGCTGCGAATTGGCAGTAAAAAGAGTGATCCGGGGGGATCTGGAGGAAGTCGTTCGGGTTGTGAAAGGTGAAGAGCTGCTTGGAAAAACCTATGAAACAGTTTTTCCGGGATTTGCGGTGCAGCAATTTACCCATAAGGTCATCCCATGGGAAGACGTTCTGGCCGATGAAGGCACCGGCCTGGTTCACATTGCACCGGGATGCGGGGAAGAAGACTTTGAACTCGGGGCGGTCTATAATATCCCGGCAATCAGTCCCATCAACGAAAGCGGCATAATCACCGATGAATTTGGTGAATTCACCGGCCAAAATACCGACGAGGCCGCTCCGTCAATCTTTCAAAGCATGGAAGAAAGCGGGAAACTCTACTATATCCTGGATTATGAGCATAAGTATGCTCACTGCTGGCGATGTAAAACGGATATTGTCTACAAACTGGTGAATGAATGGTATATCCGTTCGGATGAAATCCGGCCTCAGCTGCTGGAAGCGGTTGATGCGGTTGAATGGCAGCCGCCCTTTGCTAAAAAAAGAATGGTGGATTGGCTGAATAATATGTCAGACTGGAATATTTCCAGAAAACGCTTCTACGGTCTGCCGCTGCCCATTTATGAATGTGAGCGCTGCGGGAAAATACACGTTATCGGCAGCAAAGAAGAGCTGGCAAAACGAAGCAGCCAGGAAGAGGTAACTAATTTAAAGAATTTACATCGTCCCTGGGTTGATGATATTAAAATCACCTGTGACTGCGGCGCCATGGTCAGCAGAATCCCGGAGGTGGGAGATTGCTGGCTTGACGCCGGTATTACTCCCTTCGTAACAAAAGGATACTTTACTGATAAAGAGACTTGGGCAGAAAACTTTCCCAGTGAAGTGGTCATTGAAATGATTGAACAGATCCGCCTATGGTTTTATTCCATGCTGTTTATGAGCGTAACCCTCGAAGGGCGGTCCCCTTACGAAAAGGTGGTCACTTATGGCAGCGTGGTCAGAGAGGACGGGGAAAAGTTCAGCAAAAGCGCCGGAAAAGAGAAGAATATTGTTCTGGATGAAGCCATTGATAAAATGGGGGCGGATACCATCCGTTACCTCTATGCCAGAACCACATCTGTCAATGATTTAAGATTCGGGTATAGTCTTGGGGATGAAGCAAAGAGAAGGATCCTGGCCTTTTGGAATACCTATACCTTTTTTGATACTTACGCATCCCTGGACAGTCCTCAAATTGATGGGTTCAGGCCCGAAGCGAAAGCTTTGACACCGAATGATAAATGGGTTCTGCAATTGGTGGATCATTTTATCAATGACGCTGACAGGAATTATGCCGGGCAGGTTTATCTCCCGATTATAAAAGACTTTGAACGGGTTATTGACGATATTAATAACTGGTATATCCGTGTTAACAGAAAACGGTTTTGGAAGGGAGAAACGGAAAGCAAACGGATCGCATATTGGGTCTTATATACGGTTATTAAGACCATCGCTCAGGCAATGGCACCCATCATCCCGTTTATTACCGATTTTATCTGGCATGACATGGTGGGTAAGTATGAAAAAAACGAAGCGGAAAGTGTCCACCTAAGCGAATTTCCGGGGAAAATATCAGGCGCTGAAGATGTCAGACTGATGAAGTGGACGGAGGATGCCAGGCAGATAATATCTATTGTAAAGAAACTGCGAGGTGACAGGGAAATTATGGTAAAGCAGCCTTTGAAAACGGTATATGCCGCCGCACCTGAAGAATATCAGGCGGCAGTATACGTTTTTAATGATGAAATTAAATCCGAAATTAATATTAAGCAAATTCTCTTTATTACTGATACGGAACCTTTTATGGCGGTACACCTGTCCGTCAATTTCAGTAAGGCCGGTAATCGCTTAAAGCAAAATGTCAATAAGCTCAAATCTTACCTGTCTGGGTGCGGACAAGCGGAAATAAATCGGATCTACAGGTCGCTTCATAAAGATGGTTCCACACGGATAGAGGGCTTTCCCCAGCCCCTGGAAAAGGAACTGTTTCAGGTGGAATATCTGGCAAAAGCACAATATGCCATATATCAAGAGGGTAATCTTACGATTATCCTGGATACCCAGATAAATGATCAGCTTAAGCGGGAATATCTGCTGCGCACCTTAATCCGCCGGCTCCAGGTTTACCGGAAGGATTCCCGCCTGAAAATAGAAAGCCATGTGGATTTATATATTTCCTTCCCGGATGAAGAACTTAAAAACTTGTTCCAGGAGAACCTTGATGAGATTAAGTCCGAACTGCTGATTGATCATGTGTTTTATGAAGACACCTCATCCATTAAGGAGGCCGGTAATTTTTCAGAAATTATGGTGGATCGGTATTTAATTAAGGTGAAAGCGGATGTCTGCCTCCCGCAGGCATAAAATCATTACTTTTCACCCAGGTTCTTTTCCGATAGGGAATTAACATTAAAAATATAAAATGGTAAGATTTAGGTATCCCGCTTTTCTATGAAATATAAAATACCCGGCGGTATATAGCATGATACTTGCCGCCGGGCAATATTATTAGTAATTCTTTTTGGTCTACTGCTAACTGCAAATAAACGATGCTATCTGCCTTAAGGAAACTCCGGTAAAACCCCAGCCAAAGCGCCTGTTCCAGCGGAAGCCGGTTACAGTGGTGGAGCTGACACTGATGGGGAACATCCAGAACTCATCTCCATTCACCATCCAGACATAGGTAAAACGGAAAAGGCAATTTCTGATGGAAGCGGAATCTACCCGCAGCATTTGGACAGAACGCTGGGGAATCATCGTTGGTGGCGGTGACGTCGGCATGCCAAACTGAGACGGCTGCAGCGGCTGACCTGGCGACCGCATGGAGGGCTGGCCTGGTGGCTGCATGGAGGGCTGGCCTGGTGGCTGCAGCGGCTGGCCTGGCGGCCGCATGGAAGGCTGGCCTGACGGTTGCATGGAAGGCTGGCCTGACGGTTGCATGGAAGGCAGTCCCGGCATCTGATTGCCCGGTCGGAACAGCGGACGTGCCGGATTCTGACCCGGAAAAAACGGTTGTGCTACCGGCGGGTCTACTCTATCCTGAGGATCTACTCTATCCTGAGGATCTACTCTATCCTGATTATCATTCGTTTGGTTTTGCTGGCAGTTACAATTATCATTAAAATCCATGATTAATTCTCCTTTGAACCTCACTTTATTTGCCATATTCTTACTTTTATTATATTAGCCGAACATGAAATTGTGAAAGACAGGAAAGGCTATAAAACTGGTTTAAATAAAAAGGAGTAAACTGAATTGAAACTGCCGACGAAATGGAGCAGGTAACCGCATAGCAAAAACGCTACATTTCTTCCGGGCATTTGATTCCAAGCAGGGACATAGCATCCCCGATGACATCCCGGGCCGCCTCCGTCAGGAAAAGCCTGGCGGGCCGGAAATCCCGGTCGGCATCCAGAATCCGGTTTTCCTGATAGAATTTATTAAAAGTACCTGCCAGTCGATATGCATAGCGGGCAACGATACAAGGTTCATACTTTTTTGCGGCCTCAATAATGACGTTGGGATAATCACCTAAAAGCTTGATGATACCATAGCTGCAGTCATCTTCCAGATGCTGCGTCTTTATTTTTCCGGTGGTCTGACGGGAAATTTCTTCTGTACTCAGTTCGGCATTTGACCCGGCGTTGTCCCCTGCCTTACGCAGGATACTATTGGCCCGGGCATAGGTATATTGGATATAAGGTGCCGTCATACCATCAAAGTTCAGTACTTCCTCCCAGCTAAAATGCACATCCTTTATCAGTTGATTGGATAGATCATGAAAAATAACCGCTCCTACTCCAATCTTTTCTGCCGCACTCTCTTTATCCTTTAAAGCGGGATTCTTCTCCTTTATTGCTACAAGTGCCCTTTCAATGGCTTCCTTTAATATTGCTTCCGCATATACGATATTGCCCTCCCGGGATGAAAGCTTTTTCCCTCCCATGCTCACCAAACCATATGGAATATGGCGCATATTCTTGGCCCATTCATATCCCATCAGTGAAAGGGCTTTAAAGATCTGAACAAAATGAAGCTTTTGCTCAACTCCCGTAACATAAAGACACTCGGAAAAATCGTAAACCTTTTTTCGATAAATCGCGGCCGCTATATCCCGGGAATGATAAATGCTGCTCCCATCCTGCTTAGTAATCAGGCAAGGCGGCATTCCATCCTCATCCAGCCGGATAATATTGGCGCCCTCACTTTCCTCAAGCAGCCCCTTTTGTTTAAGCTCCCGTACCAGCGCCGGAACCTTATCCATATAGAAACTCTCCCCCTGCCAGGAATCAAAAGTAACATCAAGTAATTGATAAACCCGGTCAAACTCTTTCATGCTGATATCCTTAAACCATTTCCAGACAGAAAGCGCCTCTTCATCGCCTTTTTCCATTTTGGCAAACCACTCCCTGGCCTCCGTATTCAGGCTGTCATTATTTTTTGCTTCTGCACTGAATTTAACATAAATCCTTAAAAGTTCTTCTATTCCCCCAGTCTCCACTTCTTCCTTACTGCTCCACTGCTTATATGCCATTATCAGCTTCCCGAACTGGGTTCCCCAGTCTCCCAGATAATTAATCCGGATTACCTGATAACCCAGCTTGGAATAAATATGGTATAGACTGTTGCCGATCACTGTAGTCCTTAAATGGCCCACATGAAATTTTTTAGCAATATTAGGGGAAGAGTAATCTATACATATGGTTTTTCCCCGGCCCAGCATGGCTGCTCCTAAATCGCCCTTATTTATTTCCTCACATACCAGATTCACATAATAGCCTCTATTGATAAACAAATTAAGATAACCATTAACCGCCGCTGCCTTGTTTAACCATACCTCATTCTTATCAGTCAGAATATGATCCTGTAAATCTCCGGCTATTACTATCGGGCTTTTTTTAAGCTGCTTCGCCAAACCGAAGCAGGGCAGGGAAAAATCCCCCATATTGTCTTCCGGAGGGATTTCAACCAATTGATCTACCTCTTTAATGACAATTCCATATAAACTTTCTATTGCTTCTGTCAATACATCACTTACCAATTCTTTTACCATTATTTTTCTCCTTTATTACTAATCGCTTCTTCGTTGTTCACATTAGTGTGTTCCCCCGGAGGGTTTTTATTTCATAGGATATTCCGAAGGAATTTTTATAAAATAAAAAACCGCAACAGACACCGGCTGCGGTATATCTTATACCGGCCTTTTCTATTACGGTTTCAAAATATAAATATACTTTTATATCAGCAGCCGCATAGGAGCAAGACGTAAATCTTGTAACCATGCGGTTATGGACTGTTCTCCCGTGTTACCGGAGTATTCCCATATAATGCCTGGTCACTAGATTACGTCTGGCTCTTAATCTTAAACTGCTGCTGACGATTTGATTCATTGCTGCTCCCATCTGCCGCTGTTCCTTAATTAATTCAGCGGTTTACCTAAACTACATATTATTACTGATTGTGTATCGCTTTATTTTAAACATGATATCACAAATAAAAAAGGGCTGCAAGCACCAATAATCCCATTTCATCATAATAGTGCAGCATCCGGATGGATACTTGAGTTAATTTTAATAACTCTCCAATCCTAAACACATTTAACGCCTCTATCCCTTTAGACCATTGGACTGTCTCTCCATATTCTCCACCACAATATCATAAATCTCGCCGATGGAAGCGCAATATTCAAGAACCTTCCAAGGGGTATTGGTGTGAAAATGAATTTTAACCAGTTCCTCATCTCCTACCGCAAGAAGACAGTCTCCTTCAATATTATTTGTAATATAATCATTGATATCATCCTCGGAAAGATTTTCACCTTCCACTAAAAGCTGTGTGTCAAATTTATAATCCAGCATTTTTTTCTCCTTTTCCGCTTTATATGATAATACTATCATATTTATGAAAGCACTCAATGATTAGCAATCATCATTAATTGCTAATTATAACAAACTGATTATTAAAAAGAAATTCCGATCTGCTCGCTCTGAATACAAGATGTAACCGTTCAGTCTGCGATACGCCCTATTCCACACTTTTTAGTGCTTCCACCATATTGATCCGATTCAGGGTCCGATTGGTAATCATATTTACAGCAAGCGCAAAGCAAAGAGAAATAACAGCGGCATACAGATAACTGACAGGAGCGATATAAGCGGCAAAATACATGGATGGCATCTTAAGTGCCGAAGTAAGCAGGTTACTCAAGAAGGTCCCCAGTGGCAGTCCGGACAATATCCCCAACAAGGTCAGGAAAATGGTTTCTTTATTCACATAAGCATGCACCTCCCGGTCATAAAAGCCAAGCACCTTGGTGGTTGCCAGTTCCCGGATCCTTTCTGAGATATTGGTGTTGGAAAGGGTAAAAAGCACCGCAAACGCAAGACCGGCAGCCAAGATAATGATTACATATACCACTGCGTTAATCAGTGCGAAATTAGAGGCAAAGTCCTCCTTGATGCTTTCAATACTCACCACCGACAGCATAATATCATTCTCAAGCAGACTCTCGGCATAGTCTTTCTGATCGGTACATTCCTCGGACAGGCGAACCAATACCCCATTTGGATTGTATTCTCCAAACAATTCTTCGTAATATGCTCTGGTGATATACGCATTATTGCCCAGGTAATTCCGTACCACGCGGTTGACTGCCGCTTCACCCTGTGCCAGATCCAGATTCTGCAGGCTGACCGTATCACCGGATTCGATTTCCAGCAGTTCTGCCGCGTTCTGGGTAATCAGGATACCGGAATCATCAAGCAAAACTTCATTTCCTTCCGTATCCGGCAGACGGATATACCCTTCCAGCACAGACCCGTCTTCAACCACGATGAGCTGAACGGTTTCCGTACTGCCGCTATCATTGATTGCCTTAAAGTTTCCGGTTTCCATGTTTATATAAGAAGCCACATTATCATCTCCGGCCATTAAATTCAATAATTCCTGGTTATCGTCGGCATCCGCTACCGCCATAAGATCATATTGATAAATATTGTCATATTGCTTTGGCATTAAATCAGTAACGGAATCCTTAATGGCAAATCCAGCCAGAACCAGGGCCGTACACCCCATAATCCCAAACACGGTCATAAAAAACCGCTTTTTATAACGAAACAAGTTCCGCACCGTTACCTTATTCAAGAACTTCATTTTATTCCAGATAAATGGAAGCTTTTCCAGAAATACCCTGGATCCTTTTTGCGGAGCCTTTGGCCGCATCAGTGATGCGGGCAG
>Ga0153972_1000639_pt1 | contig 11354 bp, 7 predicted proteins | sample TSGA056MetaG_FD_104732 | JGI IMG/M metagenome (GOLD analysis project Ga0153972, IMG submission 104732) | Attine ant fungus gardens microbial communities from Georgia, USA - TSGA056 MetaG | ecosystem: Host-associated > Fungi > Mycelium > Unclassified | place: USA: Georgia, George L Smith State...
CCCCATAGAAAAGACTGCGCTTCGACTTCCGCGGTTTAGCTCAAACGAACTATCAAAAGCCCCCTGTAGCTTCTACAGGGGGTAAACTTTGCAGGGGGCTTTCGATAATTCGCTAAAATTTTCTAAAAGCTTGACAAAAGCGTCATGCATGGCATCCTCGCCTTTGACCCCTCCAAGTATTTTTGAGGCAACATATATCATGCGCTTACCGTGCTTGTCATATATTGCCTCAATAGTATTGTGTTCGTCATCCGTAATCAGTATAACTAACAAGCAACCACCCACTTAACAACTCATATTAAATATTTTGAATTTTTCCATTAGCTTCAGTATACCAATAAGATTTCGATTATTCAAATATTAAATATCTTACTGCTTCACCGCATTTTTGTTCAGCTGCAAACCACAGCGATTGCCCCATTGGTAAAATGCAACAATTGTCATAATTGCAGTATTGTGATTGATGCGCCGGCACCTCCGACCGACATTACTCCTACATATATTCCACCGCCCTGCTCTTTAGCAACGGAATTCGATTAGGATATGCAGGTGTTTAACGCACCCCAAGTATAAGCGCATTGCACAGGAAACTCATCTTTTGAACGTTCATCCAAGTGATGAAAAAGGAGACACGATTATTTTCGTGTCTCCTTTTTTCTTATTTATTGCAACATTGCTGAAAGCGCCATGAATCCCGGCACATATCCTCCAGAGATTTTTGAGCCGTCCAGCCTAACAAGGCCTTGGCCTTGGCGGTGTCGGCATAGAACATTGCAATGTCGCCCGCTCTTCTGAGTGCGATGGTATATGGAACGGCAATGCCGTTTGTCCTTTCAAAGGTTTTTACAATATCGAGCACGCTGTAGCCACTGCCGCTTCCGAGGTTAATGACTTCGGTGCCCTTGTGCTTCTCACAGTAAGCCAGCGCCGTAACGTGGCCTTTGGCAAGGTCGGAAACATGAATATAATCCCGAACGCCTGTTCCGTCAGGAGTGGGATAATCGTCTCCGAAAATCGATAGTTTTTCCAAAATACCGCTTGCTACCTGCGTTATATAGGGCATCAGGTTATTCGGAATGCCGTTCGGCTTTTCGCCGATTAGTCCGCTTTCGTGTGCGCCGATTGGGTTGAAATATCTCAGCAGCATTACGGACATTTCACAGTTTGCAGAGGCGGCATCAGTTAAAATCCGCTCCACCATGAACTTTGTCCATCCATATGGACTTGAACAGCCGCCCGTCGGCGCACTTTCGACAAAGGGGGTATCCTCGCTATCTCCATAAACGGTTGCGGACGAGCTGAAAACTATGTTTGTGACATTAAATTCCGCCATGCACTCTAGCAGCGTAAGCGTTGTGTCAAGGTTGTTGCGGTAGTAGCTTATAGGCTTTTCCACCGATTCTCCAACCGCCTTAAAGCCTGCAAAATGGACAACGCCGGCGATATCGTTTTCTTCAAAAACCTTTGTAAGCTCAGGCTTGTCGGCAACATCTATTTTGTAGAATTTCGGTGCTTTGCCTGTTATGACTTCAAGGTATTTTACTATCTGCGCGTCGCTGTTAGAAAGGTCGTCGGCGATGATAACGTCATAGCCGCTGCTCAGTAGCTCCACAGCCGTGTGCGAGCCGATATAACCTGCTCCGCCGGTTAAAAGATAAGACATATTTATGACCATTCCTTCCCTTGGGGAAATTTAGAACGTGTCGGGCATGAACCAGAAAATTGGAAGCGGAAACCAATCCTTCGGAACAGAAACTTCGATGCTCTGCCCATGACGTGTTAAAAGCAGCTTGTCGGCGTCCGCCTTATCAAGTCGTATCGCCCCATCGCCCGCCTCTTCGGTTACGGTTACGCCGTTTTCCGAAACGGTAGCAGTGACGCTCTGCCCGTTAAGAACCGCCTGAAATTCGCCGTGAGATATCGGAATTTTCTCGTTTTTCAGGGTTAGATATGCACGCAAAACGTTTGCGTAGTTAATAATGTTGTAGTTACCCGAAGAGGTGAAGCTTTCCTTTTCTGCAAAAGAGGACAGGCAGTCATTTGCGAAAATGTCATACTCGGGAACTGTAATTTCAATTTCCTCCTTTTGCGAAAACGCTATATAGGCTTTTATAACGGCAGGGAGAATTTCAGGGGTGTCAAGTCCAATTTCAGATATATCACCAGTTTTAGTTCTGACTACAAGATAGCCTATTCGTTTTGTGCCCTTCATAACGGCTAGCGCGCTGTGGCAAAAGGTTACCAGAACGTCCTCCAGCGGTCTGTTTTCACGATTAACATGGAAAGGACGGGAATTGTTCAAGGCTAATGCGTGCTCTCGCCAGCCGTGTGTTTCAAAAAGGGGTGCAAATGACAATCCGCTTACGTCAACATCACGCAGGGCATGTCGAATATTCGTAGGGTTTATAGTATATTTTACACTTGTTCCTCCCATGACATAGCCGTAATAGGCGTAGCGCTGGCGCTGACCTGTAAGGATTGCAAGGTCGTAGCCCTCATCCTCCATCTCCTTTTGCCAGTCCGCCATGATGCGCTTCATATGCCCCTCGCCACGGCTTTTCGGGTGAACGCAGACAGTTCCGATGTATCCCGTTTTAAGCGTCACGCCGCAGACCTTTGCTTCATCGGTTAAGAGGGCGATTGAGCCCCTGATTTTCCCATTTTCGTCAACCGCAACACGGTGCATCCGGGATGAATCAACATTCGGGCTGTAGACCTTGGGGCATTGCTTTTCAAAATCGTGCTCGCCATAGGTGTAGTTAAAAACGTAGTTTGCCAGATCAAGGTATGCCTCCTGCTCATCCGTGCGGGCCTTGCGGTATTCTGTCATAATTTTGCCTCTCCCCTGTTCAAGTTTTATCTGGAAATGTTTCTTAGAATAAGGTCGAAATCTCCACCGCTTGTGGCGGTGTACACGTCGTGCAAATCGGCATTATTTCCCGATAGATAGTATGTCGCATAAGGCAATACCATGACTTCGTACAGGTCGTTTGTTATTAGCTTTGGGATGCTGTCTTTTCCGACCTCGAACAGCCCTGCGTTATCGTCACGGTATAGCAAAACATCTTCGTGCGTAAGATAAATCCCGGCGCAGCCTGTTGCGATGAGAGTACGTTTGTCGCCTTTGATGCTATAGAGATTTTTGTCGCTTCCCAAATAATATAAATTGCTGCTGTTTTTCATAACGGCATAGCTTATTACATTTTCTGCTGCAAGCTTTTCTTCAACGTCTCCCCCTGTAGTGACGGTGTAGATTGCGCCGTTTTTGGAGAAATACACAAACTTTTCGTCGCTTGACATATGTGCGTCCGAAACATTGTCCGAAACTGTGTAAAGCGTTGCGTTTTTACTAAGATAGTATAGCGTTGCGTTGTCCGAATCCAGAAACACGGAGTTTAAGAAGCTTCCTGCGAACCGCCATGCGGTATGCGACGAAACGACTTTGAAGGAATATGTGCTGATTCCAAGAGGCCGGGGGGATTCGGCAGCTTTTTGATAGTAGACCTGCCCGTTTGCGAAGAAGATTAATTCTGAATTAATCATATTTGAGTTCGACGAGAAATAGTTTTCGGCAAGGCTTTTAGTATTCTGGGTTTTACCCGAGTACACAAAAAGCTCACTGCTTGAGGTGTAATAAAGGAAATCGGCACTGTTTGAAACGGCGACTATTGCACTTGCGTTTGCAACGAAAATGTCATCCTTTCCGTCCATTGCTCCCGAAATGTAAAGCCCCATGTCGTTTTCACGAAATGCTATGGTTTCTCCGTCAGGTGATATTGCAACGGTACTGCAATTATGCGACAGCTCGAAGGTTTCCCCGTTCGAAGGCCTGTATGCGAAAAGGTCACCATCCCGTGTTCTGTAGGCTATTGTATTAAGCTTATTGTCGGCAACACAGAATATGACATCTTTATCGGTTAAAAGCGTTACAGTCCCGTCATTGTAGTACCAAAGCCCGTCATTTGCGGCGCCGCGGATAACGCATTCGTCCTTTTGCGAGGACTGATTGGAAATTTCGGCGTTCCCGGGGATTATGACTGTCTGAACTATGCCGTCCACCACAATGTGGGATTCGTTTAAAGCTTCGTCGTAAAACAGAGTGATGGAGCTGCCGGCTTGCAGATAGTCGCCGGCGCTGTTTTTTATATTATTCGCAATCGTGAGAAAAGCAACAGCAAGAATTACCAGCATGATAAGCGCTGCTGCAAGCCTAGTATATTTATTGCCGATATGGCGAACGGGTTGGTTGCATTTTGGGCAGAATATTTCGTGCTTCGGTATTTCCGCACCGCAGGAATTGCATTTTATCATAGGTTCTCTGCCTCGCTCGCATAGTTTATAAAATTTTATCATGCGGCATAATTTATGTCAATAATTGCAGACGATACTATTTTTATAATTAAAGTAAAAAAATGAGGGCATGACGGAAAATTCGCCATGCCCCGCATTGATATAAAGAATAAGTGTTATTAAGTGACTAATCAACTGTCCAGCCCGGTTCCATAACCAGAGTTCCGCCGCCTTGGCCATAAAGAGCAGAGTTGTAGTCTGCGGTGCCTGCGCCTTCCTTTCCTGTCAATAGATAGGTGCTGCCGCCTGCGATTGCTCTATCCGTATCAGTGCTCTGAACCGCAGCCTTTTCGAAAGGCTTGTCGAGGTCAAGCTTTTCACGTTTCATTTCAGATTCACGTGTTTGTGATACAAGCCATTTATGTGATGCCGTAATACCGTGGCTGTAAATCCATGTTGCCATGTGGTTACCGCCATCGAATGCGTACCAGTACATACCAAGCTCATTATCCTGTGCAACAAGCTTTTCAAGTGCGGCATTCTGCGCTGCTACTGAAGTTGTCAGCGGATTCCATGAAGCATAAGGAATTGTTGCACCTGCAAGATCCAAGTACAGGTATTTCAGCTCTTTCCAAACGCTTGTTGAGAAGGCATCTCCAATGCAGTTTGTGATAAGGATGTTATCATCAGAAACCATATAGTACCAGTTGCGATAGTCGACTTCGTTTCCGTCAGAGTCCTTAGTCCAGATGATAGTGCCGTCAGCCGGAGCTTCAAAGTAACCTGTGCCGCTGTTATAGGTTGGGTCTTCAAGATTGAAGTTGTTTCCCCACTGGCAGCCGTTTGCCCAAAGAGCGGCAAAGTAGTTATCACGCTGGGCAGCCATTGCGACAACCTGCATACCGCCCATTGACTGTCCCTCCCCATAGATGCGGTTTTCGTCAATGTTATATTTGTCTGTCAGATAGTCCATAAGCTGCCATGTTGCAGGAACTGCTGCGCTTAGGGAGTAATCATCACGGGTGGAGCGCAAAGAGGACTCAACCTGAGGCGTAACAACGATTATGCCGCCAAGTCCGTCTTTCTTGACTACATCCTGAATCTCCTTGGATGTATAGTTTACAGGGCCCTGTGACTCGGTCAAAGCGATCATCGGGTCTGTTCCCAGGAAGCCTGCGTCCTCAATGTGCAGTACAAGAGCATACTTTTTACTTGCGTCATAGTCGTCGGGAACATAAAGTGCATACGGCAGGTTTACATCAACATACTCGCCTGTTGCTTCCTCAAAACAGTTTGTTGCTTTGAAAGCTGTTCCGTCCTCTACTGTGAAAAGATCAAACTGCTCTGCATCAGGCAGAGAATAAGTTCCCTTGATAGCCAGCTTCCATTCGGTAACAGTGGTTTCGCCATTTCTGGTGCTTTCTTCGCTAACTATTTCATAGTTTGAAACCTTCTTGTTGTCTGCAGTAATTGTGCCGTCTGCATAAGAAACTTCGCCTACCTGTGTGACGGAAGCTGCTACCGATGCAGGATACTTTTTGCAAACAGATCCAAGCTGATAATCGGTATTAATCTCGATGATGACGTATTTTCCTGTTGCGGTGCCGCCGGCTGATGAAACCTCAGGCTTGTCATTAACATATACCTTAAGCACCTTACCGGGATCTTTGCCGATTTCGCACTTTTCATCGCCCTGAGAAAGACCATAATTCTCAACAGCAAAGTCGTCCATTGCAACGCTCTTAGCATCAAGCTCTACGTTGTATTGTGCTACAATTGTTGCGGTCTTGCTTCCGTCGGTGTCGATGAATCCGATTGTGCTGACTGCAATTATGCCCTTCTGGCTAACGCTGTCAATAATCTTCATGGCTTCTGCACGAGTAAGCTCACCCGCCGGGTCAAAGACGTTGCCGGGCTTCCCGCTTATGTAGCCCAAACGCTGAAAAGCGTTTACATACGGTTTGTATTGTGCAGAAATGGACTCATCATCGGCAAATACAGTGTTCGAATTAACCGGAGCGATTCCAAATGCTTCAGCAAAATACTTGATAGCAGCTTCACGGGTAAGAACGGTTTCATAGTCCTTTTCATCCGCTTCAATTTTGTCGTCCGTTTCAAAATATCTTTCAAAAATCTTTACTAGCTCACCTAGCTTCAGACCCTTTTCCGGGGCAAATGCGCCTTCGCCAACACCCTCAAGGGCGTTGTAGTTTTCGCCTGACCACTTGATGATAACATCATGTGCCCAGTGACTGTCCGGTACGTCAGCATAGCTTGGGTCTTCCGCAAAAGCAGAAATGCCAATGCCTAATACGAGTGATAGTGTCAGGAGAAATGCTAGAGTTCTTTTCAGTTTCCTCATTGAACATGCCTTCTTTCCATTTACTACGCATTTGCGTTTTTATTTGCACCCAGATTCTAACACAGTGGCATGAATATGTCACTACTGTCACGCATTTTCTCAATTCTATACAGAAAATATTCAATGTTTTTTGTGCTTTTTGCTCATTTATTATATATGAATTGCAGAGTTTTCTGTAAAAAACGCCATTGCTCGCTAATCTACGATTATGGCAATTTCCCAATAAAAAAACAGAGAACATGGCGGTATTTACCGTCATGTTCTCCATTGGCTGCAGGGGGCTATTTTGTGACTTCCATAAAGGTTTTCAGCATCTGCGCAGCCTCGGCACGGGTGGCTGTTCCCATCGGGTCAAATACGCCATTGCCCTTGCCGTTTAGAATTCCTGCCTTGTACATAGCGTCCACAGCTTCCTTTGCATAGTCGCTGATCAGCGCGCTATCGGTAAAGCTGCCGCTTGTGCGGGTAACCGGAAGCATTATGCCCTTGTACTGGCAATAGCGATACAGCATAACCGCCATCTGCTCGCGGCTGATTTCCTGTAATGGAGCAAATTTTCCGTCGCCGACGCCGAGAACAATCTCGTTTTCGCTTGCCCATGCAACCGCTTCAGCATACCATGCGTCTGCTGCAACGTCGCTGAAGCTTGCGCTTCCGCTTGCTTTTCCGCCGTCAATGTTGAACAGAATCTGAATCATCATTGCACGGTTTATGTTTGCGCTTGGATCAAATTCTGTGCTTGAAACGCCGTTCATGATACTGTTTTCGTAAGCATACTTAACCGCATCATAGTACCAGCTTGAATAATTCACATCTGTGAACGGAAGTGTGCTTCCTGTGATTGTGGTGTTGGTGGCAGCGCCTGTGTTATTAGATGGCGCAGTGGTGATGCCGGTGGATAAATCAATGTAGTTTGGAGTCAGTATCGAGCCTTTGGTTCCGTTCAGGGTTGGGCTTGCAATTGAGGCTTCGGTAATAACCGTTGTCCTCTGGTAAACCTCAACCGTTGAAGCTCGCGAGCTTGTGTCGAGCTCTACAATGATATAGCTTCCCGAGCCGTCGCCTGTGCCGACGTTCTTTTTTGTCAGCGGGGCATTATTAATATAGTAGTTTGTCTGCTCGGCTGTAATAAGGCTGCCGTTTGCATCGTAGAACTCATATGGTTCAACCATTACGAACAGGCCGTTTCCGTCAGCGGTCGTTGTTTCGTCTGCCCTTGTTACAAAGCTAGCTGCGTTTGTAGGTCTGTCAGTGATTTCGTCGCCCTTCATATTTACAAGTGCGCCTGTCATATCCTGATTATATTTAATTGCAACTGCGGACAGCACGCCGTTTGTCAATATCGGAGTTACGCTCACAATCTTTGCAGCGCTAACAGGATGGCTCATGCCCTCAGGCAGCCAGCCGGGGATTTGATCGGCAGTGCCGGGGCTCATGTTAAGCCAGCAGGTGTTATAAAACTGTGTTCCTGAGCCAAATGCTCCAGTTTTATAATTGATAACATCGGTCGACCCATCGGGGCTTGTATAGCTGTTTGACGAATCAGTTGCCCTAACCGGTCTGATCTCCTGAACCTCAGCCTCTTCGAAAGGCTTGTTCAGATCGAGCTTTGGACGGGTCATAGTGCTCGTCCTTGTCTGGGACAAAAGCCATTCATATGGCTCGTCAAAGCTACGTGCCCAGGGACCGACAGAGCTGTTGCCGCCGCCCTGACCGCCGAAGGAAATCCAGTTGAATCCCATATCCCAGCCGTCCGGCTGATTGGTGCCATCAAGAAATTCTGCTATCAGCGCCTGCTGTTCTGCTTTAGCTGAGTTGGTAACAGTGGTTACATTGCTGCCAATGTTCATGAGAGCGTTAGTAGCAGTAGACAGTCTTGGAATTTCGTAGCCGGTGAGGTCTTTAAAGAGGTAGAACTCCTCCAGCCAAGTACACATGGAAAGCCCGTTGTTCTCGCCATTAATAATCAGGACGTTATCATCCGATGTCAGGTAATACATGTTATACGGGTCGTGGTTTTCGTAATCCTTGTCGCCGTTGTCATCCCAGTGGAAATTCCACACTGTTTCATCGGTTGAAGGATAGTGGCGGTAAACAACGTTATTTCCGGTACCATTTCCGGTTAATGCGCGAAGGCCTCTACCGAAAATCGTGTCCTTATAGTAGTTCTGCGCCCACTGGTTTTCATACATGATAATTCCGGCAAAAAAGTTATCGCGCTTTGTGTTAGTCTCCATCAAAAGCATACCGCCGACAGACTGGCCAACGCCATAAATATGGTCTTCATCTATGCTGTATTCTTCAATGAGATAATCCCAAAGCTGCAAAAGCGCTGGAAATCCGGCAGGTGTGCTGGCGTTATCCATAACGCGCCCTGTCATTGTCGGAACAACAACGATTATACCATCAAGACCGTACATATCCTTTACAAGCTGCTGTGCCTCCTCGGAAGCGAAGTATGCGCCGCTGCGAGACCTGAAAAGCTCAACAAGCGGATGGTTATTTGCACTGTCGTGCGGGTGATGAATCGTTACCATTGCATAGCTTCCGGATGGATCATAGTCCTCCGGCACATAAAGAGCATAGGGCTGTTCAATAGTTCTGAACATACCAAGCTGCTCGTCCCAGCAGTTAGTAGCTGTGAAAGCGGCTCCGTCGGTCTGTAAGGCCAGCTGCGCTGCTGTGCTTGTTGTGCCGTTGGCGTTTGAAGTCCAGTAATACTCAAATCTGTCAATGTCAAGGATTGTGTAGTCCTCCCAAGCGGCGACACTTGTGCCCTGGTAGTTTGCATGAAGTGTCAGGCTTGCTTTGATAGTATCGCTACCCACTTCTATATCCTCAACCTGAGTAATTCCTGCACGCATATAGGTCGAGTGGGATTCAGCAAATTGAGTCAAATTCCACTCATAATCGGTGTACAGCTCGATAATGACATAGTAAGACGGGATGCTTGACGTGCCATATCCGGTGACATTGTCAGCGCCTGTTGCCACTTTGACGCTTTCGATATCACCTACCGCTCCTGTGCCATTATTGCGAATTTCAGCAGTTGTAGGCAAGGTGACTTCATATGTATTATCATCAATTACAGCGTCTGTCATATCGACATTGTACTCTACGATGATATGAGAAATCTGTGGGCCGAAGCCGCCCACAAAGCCTACGGTGTGTACGTTGACGATTGCAGCATCGGCATCAATTTCCTCCGCAAATACGGCTGGCAGCATGCCCAATACGAGCACAAATGCCAATATCAGCGCCAACCCCTTCTTTTTCTTCATGAATTTTCCTCCCTAAAGTAAATATGTTTTCGGTTCTTTTTCCTTATAAATTATTAACATTAAAATGTGGACAAAATGTGTCGAAAGAATGAGTAAAATCGCACAATTTGAAAAGTGGTGTTTTCTCCATTTTTGTGCTTGTTGCGCATACGTTTTTTGTGGTATAATGTGGCAAATGTTAATAAGGGGTGATAAGTATGGGCAGGGCAACTGTACTTATTTGCGACGACAACGCGGCGGTTCATGAAAGTTTGGCAAGCTACCTTCGGGAAGAAGAAATTGCGGTTATCTCGGTTTATGACGGAGAAACTGCGCTGCAAAGGCTTCTCGCTGGCGGCATTGATTTGGCAATTTTGGACATTATGCTCCCGGGCATTTCGGGAATTGATGTTTGCCGTGAAGTAAGAGCGGTCAGCAAGGTTCCGATTATTATGCTAAGCGCCAAAGGTGAGGAGCATGACGTTATCATCGGGCTGAAGCTGGGGGCGGACGATTATGTTACAAAGCCGTTCTCTCCTCGGGAGGTTGTAACTCGGGTTAATACGATTTTTCGCAGGCTTAGCCCAATAATTGAAGATAAAAAGCTGTTCCTGCAAGAACTGACCATAATACCTGACGCCTATGAAGTATATGTGAGCGACAAAAAAATTGACCTGACACCCAAGGAAACTGAAATTCTCATATATCTTGTCAAAAACACAGGCAAGGTTTTAAGCCGCGATCAAATTTTAAGCGCAATATGGGGCTATGAATATTTTGGCGACACAAGAGCGGTTGACACACAGATAAAGCGTATACGCCAGAAGCTCCCAACGGCAACTCACTTTGCTATCCGCTCAATCTACGGCGTCGGATACAAGCTGGAGGAAACGAAATGAAAAAACCATTGCCGCCATCAGTTAAAGCATTGCTCATGCTTGTTTTATATGTTGTGGGCTTTTTCATAGGAACCTTTATTGTGTGCATAATCCCAATTTTGGACAGCAAGCCTTTTCTGACAGACCGCGCCGAGGAGGCGGCGCAAGACTATGTTGATGGCAACTGGATACAAGACAATATTCACCCCAACATTCTGTTTTTAGCCTACGATTTAAACGGTAATCTTTTGGCGAGGACTAATCCGCCGTATGCGCAAATGACCTTGGATTTTCAGCCATGGATTGACAAACATCTCGCATTTATCGCAGAATCAAAGCCGTCCTACGAGCAGATTTTCACGATTAACCCAAAGGGCAGCCACAGCTACTTTGATATATTGACCTTTCTCGGGGTTCCGATTATCGAGGAAGGCGAAATAATAGGCGCAGTATTTCTTGCAAGAAGATTTGTTGACCTTCCGCTGACCATCATCGCATTCTCTATTCTTTACACCGTAGTTTTCGGGATCGTAACCCTATATATTGTCATCACCAAGAAAAAGG
>Ga0153972_1000640_pt1 | contig 11352 bp, 7 predicted proteins | sample TSGA056MetaG_FD_104732 | JGI IMG/M metagenome (GOLD analysis project Ga0153972, IMG submission 104732) | Attine ant fungus gardens microbial communities from Georgia, USA - TSGA056 MetaG | ecosystem: Host-associated > Fungi > Mycelium > Unclassified | place: USA: Georgia, George L Smith State...
CATTGTGGCCGTCGCCGTGGTGGTGGTCATTCTGGGCTGGCCGCAGATCGCCGCGGGCAGCCGCGGGGGGCTCTTTGTCTTCCTGTTCGCGCTGGTGTTTGGTATCATCGGCTATCTGGACGATTATATGAAGGTGAAAAAGAAGGAAAATACCGGTCTGACCACCGGGTGGAAATTTCTCCTTCAGCTGGCGGTGGCGATTCTCTTTACCGTTCTGATGCGGTATGAGGGGTATCTCCATAACGACCTGTATCTTCCGTTTTTTAATGTGACCTTTCAGCTGCCGTGGCCGGTCTATATGGTATTCGCCGCGTTTGTGATGGTGGGCACCGTTAATGCCGTGAATATCACCGACGGGGTGGACGGACTGGCAGCCGGGGTGACGCTGCCCGTGGCGCTCTTTTTTACCGCGGTTGCCGTGTACTGGCAGCACACGGAGCTGAGCATGTTCTCCGCGGCGCTCTTTGGCGCGCTGCTCGGCTTTCTGGTGTATAACTATCATCCCGCCAAGGTCTTTATGGGGGATACCGGCTCCCTGTTTCTGGGGGGCGCGGTTTGCGGAATGGCCTTTGCGCTGGATATTCCGCTGGCGCTCATTCCGGTGGGAATCATCTATATTTTGGAGACCCTGTCCGATATCCTTCAGGTGGGCTATTTTAAGCTCACCCACGGCAAGCGCCTGTTCCGGATGGCGCCCCTCCACCACCACTTTGAGATGGGCGGATGGAGCGAGGTAAAGCTCTTTTGGGTCTTTACCGTCATCACAGCGGTCACCAGCCTCCTGACCTTTTGGGGGGTTATGTACCGCTACCCGGTCTAACAGACCGGGACGTTCAATCCCCGTATACAGGAGGTGGATGCAGTGGCAAAAAAGCGCAGGCGTGACCTAACAATGGAAGAACAGCTGGCGCGCGGGCCTGTGGATCTGCCGTTTTTGCTGCTGGTGGTTCTGCTGACGGGGGTGGGGCTGATTATGATCTTCTCCGCATCCTACGCTACGGCCTTATACGACAAAACGGTAGCGGGGAACGACCCGACCTACTACTTTATCCGGCAGACGCTCTTTGCCGTGGCGGGGTTTGCGGCGATGTTCGTAATGTCCAAGATCAATTACCAGAGCCTGCGCGGCCTCTCGGTGTTCGCGCTGGTGCTTGCGTTTATCTGCCTTCTGCTGGTCTTCACGCCCCTGGGCTTCGGTGCGGAGACCGCAGGCGCGCAGCGCTGGATTAAGATTGGCCCTGTCAACTTCCAGCCCTCTGAGCTGGCGAAGCTGGGGGTGGTGCTCTTTTTTGCGGCCCGGCTGTGTAAACGGGACACCCGAAAACCGTTCCGCCTGAGTCCCCGCTCCGTGCTCAGCGGGCCGGCGGCCTTTCTGGAGAAAATCGGAGCTATGGAGCTGGTGCCGTATCTGCTGATTCTGGTCATGATCGCCTTCCTGATGCTCAAGGAGCCGCATATGTCGGGAACCATCCTGGTTCTGGTGGCGGGGGCGGCGGTGCTCTTTGCCGCGGGGATCAAGCTCTACTGGTTCATTGGCGGCGGCGCGGCAGCGGTGGCGGCGCTTGGGTTTATCATGACGCAGACGCCCTATATGACAGCGCGCATCCAGCTCTGGCAGGATCCGTGGTCGGATCCCCGGGGAGACGGCTATCAGACCATCCAGTCCCTGTACGCCATTGGCTCCGGCGGCCTGCTGGGTCTGGGGCTGGGGAAGAGCCGCCAGAAATTCCTGTACCTTCCGGAGCCGGAAAACGACTTTATCTTCGCCATTGTCTGCGAGGAGCTGGGGCTGGTGGGCGCCATTGTGGTGCTGGTGCTGTTTGCCCTGCTGATTCTGCGGGGGTACTGGATCGCCATTCACGCCCGCGACCGGTTCGGCTCGCTGCTGGTGGTGGGGTTTACCACCCTGCTGGCGGTGCAGGTGTTCCTGAATATTGCGGTGGTGACCAATCTTATCCCCAACACCGGCATTTCCCTCCCCTTCTTCAGCTATGGGGGGACGGCGCTGCTCTTACAGCTCTTTGAAATGGGGATTATCCTGAGCGTATCACGACAAATTCCCGCCCCAAAGCAGGGATAACCCGCGTTGGGGCGGCACGGAAGGAGGGGGCTTTTTGAACATTCTCTTTACCTGCGGCGGAACGGCCGGGCATATTAACCCCGCCGTAGCGCTGGCGCGGATGTTTCAGACGCGTCACCGCGACTGCGAGGTGTTCTTTGCCGGGGCGGACGGCGGCATGGAGTGCACTCTGGTGCCGAAGGAGGGGTTTCCCCTGCGCACGGTGAGCATCACCAATTTCCGCCGGTCTGTTAAGCCAAAGGCGATGGGGCACAATCTGAAAACCCTGCTGAACATGGGGAAATCCAGGCGGCAGGCGGAGAAAATTCTCGACGACTTCCAACCCGACCTGGTGGTGGGAACCGGCGGTTACGCCTCCTACCCCGTGGTGCGTGCCGCCGCGGCGCGGGGCATCCCCACGGCGGTGCATGAGGCCAACGCCCTGCCAGGACTGACCACAAAGGCGCTGGCTAAGGTGGTGGATCGGGTGATGGTGGGCTTTCCAGAAAGCGCCGCCCACTATGACCAGAAGGAGAAGGTCGTGGTGACGGGGACGCCGGTGCGGGGGGAGTTTTTCCGCGCTACCCGGCGGGAGGCGCGCGCCGCCCTGGGCATTACCGATGAGCGCCCTGTTCTCCTCTCCTTTTTTGGCTCTCTGGGCGCCGATGTGATGAACGGCTATATCACAGAGTTTTTCCGCATAGAGGAAAAGCACGGCTGTCCCTATCACCATATTCACGCCGGAGGGCGCAATTACGATACCCTGCGGGCCGCCTGCCCCGACGACCCGGCGCTGGATCTGCGCAGCTATATCTACGATATGCCCCTGGTCATGGCGGCGGCGGATCTGGTGATCTGCCGGGCGGGCGCCTCCACCCTGGCGGAGCTGGCCGCCATCGCCAAGCCCTCCGTGCTAATCCCCTCCCCCAATGTGGTCGCCGACCACCAGACCAAAAATGCCCAGCTGCTGGCGCACGCGGGTGGCGCGGTGCTGCTGCCGGAGGCGGACTGCTCGGCGCAGGCGCTGTGGGAGACGGTGTCCGGCCTTCTGGCGGACGCCAATGTCCGGGAGGGAATGAGCCGCGCCCTGCGGGAGATGGGGGTGCCGGACGCCGCCGAACAAATTTATGAGACACTTTCCGGCCTTTTAGAGAGAGAACGGTCAGACCAGTAGCCTTTTCTCCCGCATGAATGAAAAACTGACCCGTTTCCGCCTCCCCGCATAGTATGGGCGTGAGGAATCCTTACCATTACTGTGCGGAGGATGGGTATATGAGTGCTTTTATTGTTGAGGGCGGAAACCGCCTGACAGGCCAGGTCGCGGTACACGGGGCGAAAAACAGCGTGCTACCGATTTTGGCCGCTACCATTTTAGTACCGGGAGAATGTGTCATACATAATTGTCCGGCGCTGAGCGATGTAACAGCCTCCCTGGAAATCTTGCGCCACTTGGGCTGTAAGGTCAGGCAGGAGGGCCAGGACGTCACGGTGGACGCCGCGCACATGTCCTGCTGTAACGTACCCGACCGGCTGATGCGCCGGATGCGCTCTTCGGTTATTTTCCTGGGGGCGGTACTGGGGCGTATGGGTTGTGCGATGATGTCCTTTCCGGGGGGGTGCGAGCTTGGCCCGCGCCCTGTGGATCTGCATTTGGCGGCGCTGCGCACGATGGGCGCGCGCATTGAGGAAAACGGTGGCAGTATCCAATGCAACGGGGGGCTGAAGGGCTGTGATATTACCCTGGGGATGGCCAGCGTAGGCGCCACGGAGAACGTCATGCTCGCCGCAGTGGCGGCGGAGGGGACGACCACCATTATCAATGCCGCCCGCGAGCCGGAGATTGTGGATTTACAGGCTTTTCTGACTGCCATGGGCGCGAAGGTGCGCGGCGCGGGCAGCTCGGTGATTACCATCGAGGGGGGGCGGTCCCTTCATGGCGGGGAGCACACCATCATCGGCGACCGCATTGTGGCGGCCACGTTTTTGGCGGCAACTGCCGCCGCGGGGGGCGAGGTGGAGCTTACCGGCTGTGACTACCGGCATCTGTCCACGGTTCTCTCTACGCTGGCGGAGGGTGGCTGCGCCATTCGAAGCGGGCGCGACCGGATTTCCATCGTCAGCAAAACGCCCCTGTCCGCCGTGCCCCCTGTCCGCACCGCGCCATATCCCGGCTTTCCCACCGATGCGCAGGCGCCCCTGATGGCGGCTTTCGCCAGGGGGAAGGGAGCCACGGTGTTTGTGGAGAACATCTTTGACAGCCGCTACCGCCATGTGGATGAGCTGATGCGCATGGGCGCGGATATCAAGGTGGAGGGTCGTGTGGCGGTGGTGTACGGGGTTCCCCGGCTCCACGGCGCGGCGGTGCAGGCCACCGACCTGCGGGGCGGGGCGGCGCTTGTGGTTGCCGCCTTGGGCGCGGAGAGCCGCAGCGAAATTACAGGGCTTCACCACATGGATCGCGGCTACCAGAATTTTGATGACAGCCTGCGCAGTCTGGGCGCGGAGATTCAACGCATCTAGCACTGGCTGTGGTTACGATATGAAAGGCGATTCTCCCGCGCACAGCGCGGCGCGCTGTGCGCGGGAGAATCGGTGCACACTACAGAAAAGACGGGAGACCGGGTGTATGGCGGCGAGAAGAAACAGAAAACGGCGTCGTAGAAGCAGGCGAAGCTCCGGCGCACTCTACAAATTATTTTCTATCCTATTGATCTGCGTGGTTCTTCTGGTGGGCTCCGTGGTCTTTTTCCGTGTGGATACCGTTGTGGTGGAGGGAAATGTCCGCTATACGGCGGAAGAGATTGTCGCCGCGTCGGGGGTACGGCAGGGGGACAACCTCTTTTGGCTCAACAAGAACCGGATCGCCCCCGATATTCTGGGCGCCCTGCCCTATGTGGGCAGGGTAACCATTACGCGCAAGCTGCCGTCCACCCTGCGCATCGCCGTGCAGGAGAGCACGGCGGTGGCGGTGGTGCAGAGCGGCGACGAGTGGTGGCTCATCGACAGCGCCTGCAAGCTGCTGGAGCGGGGCGACCAGTCTCTGGCGGCGGGGCGGGCGGAGGTTCTGACCCTGACCCTTCTTGTGCCCGCGGTGGGCACGACCATGGCGGTGAGGGAGGAGGATCGGGACAATCTGGAGCGGCTCTCCGCGCTGCTGGAGGCGCTCAATGAGTATGATGTGGCCGACCGGGTGACCGATTTCATCGACCTGACCTCGGAAAATGAGATCCGCTTTGGCTTTGGGGAAAACCTAACGGTGATTCTCCCCCGCAACGCCAATTTTTCCACGAAAATACACGCCCTTTGCCGCGCGCTGGAAACCCTCAGTGAGTCCCAGGGGGAGCTGGAGGGAACGCTGGAGCTCACCTTTGGTGACAGCGAGGCGCACCTGCTCCCCGACCGGTGGATGCCGGACACCGCGGTAAGCGAGACGCCGGCGGACGAAGAAGAGGAAACAGACGCGGCGGAGCTGCCGCCAGAGGAAACGGCATCCGGCGAAATAGGAGATATGTAGGAAAAAAGGGAAGAAATATAACACATACGGGGTAAATCTTTGAAAACTTTATGGGAAATCGGAGATGGGGTATTGACCTCACGGCAAAAGAGGGATAAAATATAACAGAATGCACGCAAACCACGCAGAAGCACGAACGAATGTGCTTATTTTAGATAGAAATCAACTTTTCTTGATACATAGGAGGATCAAACTATGGGGTTTGGACTGGATACGGGGCCGGACAATGTTGTTAACATTAAGGTGATCGGCGTCGGCGGCGGGGGCAATAATGTTGTCAACCGCATGGTAAAATCGGGGACAAAGGGCGTAGATTTCATTGCCGTGAATACGGACAAGCAGTCACTCGCGGTTTCCAGCGCGACCTATAAAATACAGATCGGGGAAAAGCTTACTGGCGGGCAGGGCGCCGGCTCCGACCCGGATGTGGGGCGCAAGTCTGCGGAGGAGAGCCGCAACGCCGTATCCAAGGTGCTGGAGGATGCGGATATGGTGTTCATCACCGCCGGTATGGGCGGCGGCACCGGCACCGGCGCCGCGCCGATTGTGGCGGATATGGCCAAGGAAATGGGACTGCTGACTGTGGGCGTCGTGACCAAGCCCTTCAGCTTTGAGGGGCGCCGCCGCATGCTTCAGGCGGAAAAGGGCATTGAGGAGCTGCGCGAGCGGGTGGACAGTCTTGTCATCATTCCCAATGAGCGGCTGAAATTCGCCACCGATCAGAAGGTGACCTTCGCCAACGCCTTTGAAATCGCCGACGATGTGCTGCGGCAGGCGGTACAGTCTATTTCCGACCTCATTAAAAACACCGGCTTTATTAACCTGGACTTCGCCGACGTGACCGCCGTGATGCAGAACGCCGGTATGGCGCATATGGGCGTGGGTCGTGCGGGCGGCAAGAATAAGGCGGAGGAGGCGGCGAGGCTCGCCATCTCCAGCCCCCTGCTGGAGACCTCTATCAACGGCGCCCGGGGCGTGCTGGTCAATGTCACCGGCTCCATGGACATCGGACTGGAGGAGGTGGAGACCGCGGCCAATCTGGTACAGCAGGCCGCCCATCCGGAGGCGCTCATTATCTTCGGCGCCACCTTCGACGAGACCCTGGAGGACGAGATCCGCGTGACGGTCATTTCTACCGGCTTTCAGGAGGGGGGGGAGAAAATCCCCAACACACCCTTTACTGCCGCGGGGGAACGGGCTGCCGATGAAAAGAAGGGGCAGGAGGATGTGTTGTCGGATCTCGCCGCGGGTACGAAAAATCCCGACGACGATCCCTTTGACGCCATCTTCAAGATTTTTAATCACGAATAAGATACTTGTCGCGGGGCTGCTGCAATGTGCAACAGCCCCGCGATTTTTTAGATTGCAATTCTAAAAGGTTTGCGATATAATAAGCAGGATATCGGAATGGGATAAGCGATAGGAGGTGAGCCCACCGTGAGCAGTGACCCGGGAAGCCGATGTTTTCATTTTGTAGCGGTGTGCCTCATCCACGGGGGACTCTCTTGAACGGAGAGGCCCTCGGTTTGGTCACGCCGGAAAGGGCGTGATTTTTTGTTATCCATCCAAAAGACAATTGGTGGAAAGATGACCCGCATGGATGCGATTGAGGATGGCTGCTGGATTAACCTCACCCACCCCAGTGGGGAGGAATTGACGCAGGTGGAACAAGCCCTGAACCTTGATGCGGCGTTTTTACGCGCGGCGCTCGACGAGGAGGAGAGCTCCCGCATTGACGCGGAGGACGGGCAGACCCTGATTATCATCGACCTGCCCGCCGTGGAAAAGAGCGACGCGGCGGTGGTGTATTATACCGTCCCGCTGGGCATTCTTGTGGCGGAAAAGCATATTGTAACGGTCTGCCTCAAGGAATCCTCCATTCTGGAGGATTTTGAAAACGGCCTGGTGCGCAATGCGCAGACAAAGAAGCGAACCAGCTTTATTTTCTATATCCTCCTTCAGGTGGCAAAGCGCTACCTGCAATACCTGCGCCAGATTGACAAGCTCTATAACCACATGGAGCGGCAGCTCTATAAGTCCCAGCGCAACAAGGAATTGATTCAGCTGCTGGATCTGGAAAAGTCTCTGGTCTATTTTAGCACCTCCCTCAAGGCCAATGAGGTGACGCTGGAAAAAATCCTCCGCGGACGGATTCTCGCCCTGTATGAAGAGGATCAGGATCTGCTGGAGGACGTGCTCATTGAGGTGCGGCAGGCCATTGAGATGGCCAATATTTACTCCTCCATTATCTCCGGGATGATGGACGCATTTGCCTCAGTTATTTCAAACAATCTCAACGTCAATATGAAAGTGCTCACCTCCATTACCATTCTGCTGACGATTCCCAATATTATTTTCAGCTTTTATGGAATGAATGTATCGGGGCTGCCACTGCACCAGTTTTTCTGGATTCCACTGGTGATTACAGGCGTGCTCGCTCTGGTGGCGGCGCTGTTTTTGAAACGCAGGGATTTGTTTTAATTGGGGAAACGCGGGCGAACCGGCCTGCGTTTTTAATTTTGCAAGAATCTTATGACCACGATTCATATTTTTGACACATTTTTATGTTACCCTAGGAAAAACAAAATGACGAAGGAACGGAGGCGGTTCTATGGCTAGCAACCCGGATTATGGCAAGATGACCCCTGAGATACAGGCGATGATGGAGAAGGCGAGGAAGAACAGTTCCATTGACCCGGAGGACTATGTGCGCTACGATGTCAAGCGCGGCCTGCGCGACCTCAACGGCAAGGGCGTGATGGCCGGACTGACGGAAATATCGAACATTATTGCAAAAAAGGTGGTAGACGGCAAGGAGATGCCCTGTGAGGGGAAGCTCTATTACCGCGGCGTGGATGTGTCCGACCTGGTGGGCGGCGCACTGGACGAAGGGCGCTTTGGGTTTGAGGAGACCGCCTACCTGCTGATGCTGGGAACACTGCCCAACCAGCAGGAGATGGAGAGCTTTCAGCGCCAGGTGGGATATTACCGGTCCCTCCCCAACAACTTTGTGCGGGACGTTATTTTGAAATCCCCCAGTCAGGATATCATGAACTCCCTGGCGCGCAGCGTACTTGCGCTGGCGCCCTATGACAAGCGGGCGGACGATACCGCCCTGGACAACGTGATGCGGCAGTGCCTGCAAATGCTGGCGGTGTTTCCCCTGCTCAGCGTGTACGGCTACCATGCGCACAACTATAAGGAGGGCAACAGCCTGTTTATTCACTCGCCGGATGAGACGCTGTCTACCGCGGAGAATATTCTGGCGCTGCTCCGGGCGGATTCCTCCTACAGCTTTTGGGAGGCGCATGTGCTGGATATCTGCCTGATTCTCCATGCGGAACACGGCGGAGGCAATAACTCGACCTTTACCACCCATGTGGTGACCTCCTCCGGAACCGATACGTATTCCTGCATGGCCGCGGCGCTGGCCTCTTTGAAGGGGCCGAAGCACGGGGGCGCGAACATCAAGGTTGTCCAGATGTTTGAGGATATGAAACGAGCCGTCAAGGATTGGAAGGATGAGGACGAGGTGCGCCGGTATCTTCAGGCGCTGCTGGACAAGGAGGCCTTTGACCGGATGGGGCTGATCTACGGCATGGGTCACGCGATCTATTCTCTCTCCGACCCCCGGGCGGATATTTTGCGCACCTTTGTAGAAAAGCTATCCATAGAAAAAGGGCGCGGTGAGGAATACGCCCTGTATTCCATGGTGGAACGCCTTGGCCCGGAGCTGATTTCCGGCGGGCGGAAGATGTATAAGGGCGTCTCCGCCAACGTAGATTTCTATTCCGGCTTTGTCTATCACATGCTGGATCTTCCTCTGGAGCTGTACACCCCCATTTTTGCGATGGCTCGCGTGGCCGGGTGGGGGGCGCACCGGGTGGAGGAGCTGATTAATATGGGCAAGATCATCCGTCCCGCCTATAAATACGTGGGTGGGGAGCAGCTCTATGTGCCTCTGGGACAGCGAGGGTAATTCCAAAAAAATAGGTTTGCTTAATTTTTTGGAATGTAGTACAATAGGGCATAACCTTTTTCTCGCCTTCGGCGTATGACAAGGCCGCACTAGTCGGGGAGTCAGCGGTGCCCTGTACCTGCAACCCGCTATAGCAGGGATGAATTCCGGTTCCCGGATTCGTGTTGTGTTGTCGTCCCAGGTAAGCAGTAATGACGAATTGGTCCCGCGCAACGTCGCCCCGTGAACCGTGTCAGGCGGGGAACCGAGCAGCACTAAGCGGATCGCTTCGTGTGCCGCGGGGGTGCCGTTTCTGAGCCGGCTGCCTGGATAACGGATATAATACGGGCTTCAAAAACCGGTGTGCGGTCTTGTCATACGCCGTGCAGGCAGATTGACTGAGGTGATGATCACGTATCAGGCGCTCTATAGAAAATACCGCCCACGCACCTTCGATGAGGTGGTGGGGCAGGGACATATTACGAATACGATCAAGCGACAGGTAAGCATGGGACGGCTCTCCCATGCTTACCTCTTTACAGGTACCCGTGGGACGGGCAAGACCACCTGTGCCAAAATTCTTGCCCGGGCGGTGAACTGCGAGCATCCGGAGGACGGCAATCCCTGTAACGCCTGTCCCTCCTGCCTTGGGATTGAAAACGGCTCCATCCTGGACGTGCTGGAGCTGGACGCGGCGTCCAACAACGGGGTGGATCAGGTGCGCGCCCTGCGGGATGAGGCGGTCTATACTCCGGCGGCGGTAAAAAAGCGCGTTTATATCATTGATGAGGTGCATATGCTCTCTACGGCGGCGTTTAACGCGCTGCTAAAGATATTGGAGGAGCCTCCGGCACATCTGATGTTTATTTTGGCCACCACGGAACAGCACAAGGTGCTGGCCACCATTCAGTCGCGTTGCCAGCAGTTCGCCTTCAAACGGATTCTTCCCGGCGAGATTTCCGCACGCCTGCTGGAGGTGGCGCAGAAGGAGGCCATTTCTCTCACGCCGGAGGGCGCGGATCTGCTGGCGCGGCTGGCTGACGGTGGATTGCGTGACGCCCTCTCCCTGCTCGATCAGTGCGCGGCCGCCGGCGGCGTTGGAGAGGAGGAGATTCTCGCCACCCTGGGGCTGATGGGAAATCTGGAGACCGCCGCCCTGATGGAGCGGGTGGCGCAAGGGGATATCCCCGGCGCGCTGGCGGCGGTGGACCGTCTCTATGCGGCGGGGAAGGACATGGGGGGCTTGCTGGGCGAGCTGTCCGTGCTGGCGCGGGATCTTCTCATCGCGCATACCGCCCCGGAGGGGGGCGGCGTATTGCTGACAGGGGGCTACGACGGGGCGACCATGAAGCGGCTGGCGCGGCTGCTCACGCCGCCGCGCCTCATTCAGATGCTGGAGCAACTCCAGCGTACCCAGGGCGAGCTTGCCCGCAGTGCAAACCGCCGTACGGAGGTGGAGCTGTGCCTCTTCCGCCTGTGTGATGAGACACAGGACGCCTCGGCCGCCGGAATTTTGGCGCGCCTCACCCGGCTGGAGGGGTTGATCGCTTCACCCCCAAAGGCGGAACGGAGCGAAAGGACGGAGCAGCCGCCCCCGCCCATCCCGCCGGAGGCGGCAGAGGAGCAAGACGAATTACCTCCCTGGGACACAGCGCAACCGGAGCCCTCCATCCCAAGCAGGGCGGAGCCTGAGGAAGCGCCGCCCGGAGCCCAACCCGTGGAGCCGACGGTCAAAGAAGCCCCCCCACCCCCCAGCCCGCGGCGGGCAGAAGTGCGGCAACGCGCCGGATGCCTCTGGCCCGCGGTTCTGGCGGCGCTCAA
>Ga0153972_1000641_pt1 | contig 11347 bp, 9 predicted proteins | sample TSGA056MetaG_FD_104732 | JGI IMG/M metagenome (GOLD analysis project Ga0153972, IMG submission 104732) | Attine ant fungus gardens microbial communities from Georgia, USA - TSGA056 MetaG | ecosystem: Host-associated > Fungi > Mycelium > Unclassified | place: USA: Georgia, George L Smith State...
ATATCTTAAGAACTACTTAATATAATTATTTGCTTCAATGACCATTGTAAAGCTCTCTTCAATGTACTTTTTTAAGTTATAAATAGACCTTAAGGCAATAAGATCCCATGGAGACACAAGGTCCTCAATGTTTGTATATAATACTGATCTTTATTCATAGATTATTATCTGTCCTTAAATAGAACAAAGAACTGCCCTAAGATAGCTAGGTTATCTCTATTTCAAGAACAATAGGACTTCTATATATAAAACAATAGGTAGTAATTATGTGGTGGTCTATTCTGGTAGACAAACCACTACAATTATATATTTAAGGACTCTATGTCTGAGAATAAATCTCAGACTTAACATCTTCTGCTACTGTTTAAACTTCACTTTTTTGAGCCTTTTGATTATTAAATCATCAACTCACAAATCAGTAAGTGGCCATTTGTAATATCTACTGTGACCTATACCAAGTCTCTATGTCAATGTCCTATCCCTCATCACTGTATAGCAGTCTCTTTTATCTCTCTTGCTTTAATATCTGATACCACTACTGCAAACACCATCAATCTAGTTCCACCAGCTATATCCCTCCCAACTCCTAGTAATGTTACTACTGGAGAGATCAGTATTGGTTTTTCTAAGGTATCCATATCAATACTTTTGCCTGTAATTCCAGTCTTTCCAACTGGTACTCCTAGGTATAGTACCTCTACTGGCAGGCTTTTCTTATTTCTATTTTATATATATATTTATTTGTCTTCTTATTTCACTTTGGCCTTGTTATTTTAGCTATTTCTACTGTTAGTCTTTGCTTTTAAGTATTCTCTTGTGATTATCTTCCTAAGCAAAAGCTCTGCTAATACTCTATTGCAATCTATATAGCCTCTCCTCACTGATGCCTCTATTCTTGTTATTACCTATTTACTTTGTCTTTGGCTATCAACTCAAATCTTACTTTTGAGATAAAGTTAGAGAACATGGTTTGATCCTCTCTACCACCACTATCTTCTTCTAGAGTTCTTTGTTCAAAATAGGCTACTAAATGCTCTTTTTTTACTGATTTCTCTTCTACTATTGGTATTCTTTCAAAAAAATCTAAGTCTTCTACCATTAGTTTAAGCTATTGCTAGGCTTTTTCTCCTAGACTGGCTACTACTAGTAAGTAGTCTCTATTTGGTTTCTTTCTTTTTATACTTTACTAACCATATTTTATTTCTAGATCATAATATTGTTTCACTTTATGGTCTTTCTGCTAGCTATTCTTATCTTAATTTCATACCTATATTGTTTTCTTTTCCTTTACAAGAGGATTTTGTAAGTTTTCTTCTTTATTTGTAATAGTATTGTCCTTTACCCTTTTATATTCTAGGACCCTACTGGATATCTTAAGTGCTTGACTTGCCTTGCTTTTGGTCATCTTACTTGTTACCCTTAGCCTTTTATTTCTTATACTACTTGTTCTTCTTTTATTGCTTCTTTGTTCCAAGCTTTGTAGGGAGTGCTTGGCCTTCTATATTGTATATTGTACTTATTAGTAGCCTATAGCCACTTGTTAGTTCTAGGCTAAACAAATACGTGCTTTTAGTTTCACCAATACTTAGTGTATATCTTAGATTTTCTAATTTTTCTTGATTTTCTATCTAATATGTCTATTTCTACTATTTAGACATTGGTTCTTGTCTTTACAATCTTACTTCAGCCTAAAACTGTGTTTTAGTTGCTTATAACACTCTTAAGGCAGTTTTATTATTCTATCATTATCAAGTTTCTGAGTTTGCTAATAAACTACTTGTTGCTTGTTTATATTTTGAAGATAATCTAGTGTATTGGGTTGAGAGTGACCTTATCTTATCTCTAATCCTATAGCTAAGAATCTTGTATTTAATGCTATTCAAGCTACTTGTGATCTATTGGAAGATTTTTCTCCTCAAGCTGCCATCTCTTGTTTCTTCCAGTCTTATCTTTCCTTTGTTTGTACTTTCTGTAATAGGATATTATCTTTCAATTTCAATAGATGACTTTCCAATTTTCTAACTTTTGAGGAGTATTATTAATGTATTCTTGCTGAGTCTAGTCTTAACTCTTCTATTTATTTCCAGTCTTAGAGGTTAAGTAGGAGCAGAGGAAATGTTAAAGGCAAAAGTAAGGGAAAAGGGAAAGGTTGTAGTACTTAGTGTTTTCTATTCTCAGAATCAACATCTATATCCTTGTTGTTATTTAGTTATACTTTTGTTTTCTCTGTTTTTGTTTTTCTATCTCTAGACTAACTAAAAAAATTCATATATCCCATGTTTTCTGGGTTTACTACTTGTGTGACTAGGTGTGACTATTTGTTCAATATACTCTATAAGGTTTTCATCTAAATTTCTAGCCTAACTTGAACTCTCTACTAATTTTAAGTAAAGTTAATATTATATTATTTGTTAGGTCACTGTACTCTCTTTCTTTAACAGTTTTAGTATTGTCTATAGTGCACTATACTTTCTTCCTCCAATACTTTGTCTACAATGTATACAGTAAGTAGGTTATTTCCAGTCCATTATACTATTTTCCTTCAATAGTTTCCAGTTTATTATACTTCTTTCCTTCAATAATTGGTAGTAGTATTACCTGCAGTCTACTATACTATTTTTCTCCAATATTTTCCAGTTTGCTATACTTCCTTCTTCCAATAACTGCCAGTAGTCTTGTTTCTAGTCTGCTACACTATTTTCCTCTAACAGTTTCCAGTTTGCTATACTGCCTTTCTCTAATAACTTCTAGTAGTATTGTCTATACTGCACTATACTTTTTTCCTCCAATAGTCTACAGTACACTATACTTTCTTCCTCCAATACTTTGCCTAATTTTCTGTACTTTTTTCTGATTTTTCCTGAATTTTTTCTAATTTTCAATGAATTTAGTGGAATTTTTAGAGAAAAAAAGAGAAAGTGTGCTGACAAATGCTTGTAAAGCATTGGCTAAGTATTGGCTCAGCAGGCATCATCCCATGTTTGGTCTTGCATACTTAATAGATTCTATTTCTGGTTTGTTAAAATTTTTGTAAATTTTTGTAAGGTTCTTTTTTCTTTTTTTTGTTTTATCTCTAAACAGAGATATTGCTATTTTCTCTTTGCTATTCAAAGTTGGTGTCCTCACCATTATTCCATTCCTTTCCATGTATTCTCTAGAATATTCTTTTACTCCACTGGTTATGGTTTTTTGCTTTACTAGTTGTTTCTATTATATGTTTTGTTTTTATTTTTCTTTTCTTTATTGAGTTTCTTCTAGAAAAGGTTTAATGTCTCTTGTCCCAGTTCCTGTTCTTTTTCAAGAGTTTCACATGTGAGGTAGGTTATATATTTTCTATATAATCTACCTTAGTTTTTTCTCTTTTTCACTATCTTTCTCTCTATGTCTATAGTTGTCTTTAGGACTATTCACAACACTTTTCATGGATTGTCTAATACTTATACTTCTTTTTCTATAACTGCTATTATAGTTAAACCAAATATTTGAAATAAATTGTCTGCTACTAATACTCATCCCCCTGGCCCTCAGGCTATCCCTCCTAGTACTGGTGAGCCTTTAGACATACTCAATGTTATCTCTCTTACCAGTTCTAGAGCTGGCAAATGGATTTATCCCAGAGAACACTCACATACTCATTATACTGTTAGGTACTCCTTCAGAAGTGTCTCTGCTGCTGAGAACTCTAAGAAAGTATCTCTTGAGCTCTCTTTTACTTCTGAGAAAAAGAAAAGTAATAAAGAAGAGGTTAGTTCTAGTTCCAGGATGTTTATTGTTTCAAAAGTTACTATAGACAAGCTCTCTCATAGAGTTGTCCCTCTCTAGCTCTCTTTAGGAGCTGTCTCTAGATATGGAGATGACAGTTGATAAACTACCAGTAGTAAAGGAAGCTTTCTTTACTACTGTAACTAACAAGAAGGACAAAGGTAAAGAAAGGCCCTTTTCCTTTACTAATACTCCTACACCTTCTTAGAATATGTCCCTACCAGCAACAGTAGTCTCAAGAGTGCTTTCCTTTCCTCAACCAGCCAAGATAGCTACTATTAAGTCTACTCCTATGAAGGTAGCTACTGTTTTCAAGTCCTTTGCCCAAGCAGCACATAATAGAAACTTCCAGTCTACTTCAAGGTTTGCTCTGGCCTTTGTTCATCTAGAGTATGAGAGCTTTCTCTGTTTCTATGATATGTTCTCTAACCTTTCTATAAAAAAGGTCCTAACTATGTATTAGTCTGAATTTGATACTATTTACTCTAGTATCTCAAGGGCATTTAAGATGATAATATATAGGTCTACAAAGTACCAAGTGTTGTGTTAGCATGAGGTCATGAAGACTTAAACTCAACTAAAATGGTTGTTCAGAAAGAATTTAATAGAGTTCTCCATTGAATTGTCCTAGTTACTTATACAAATATCTGTTGGTCTGTACACCTGTCTTTTATGATCACATGACTCTTACTAATAACTATATATATCTTATATAATTGTTTCTATGCTATTTATATCTTTCCCACATTATATTCCTAGATATTTCCCATTAGATTAATAAATATATAGGAAATAGTTTTTTCTTTAGAAATTGTTTCATAATATAGCCCTTTCTTCAAGTTTCTTTGTTCTAAGGAATTTTTCTATTATCTCTAGTTCTCTTCTCATCTTTTCTCCCTTTGTCTTTTGTATTCCTTATTTGACTATCCCTATAGAATTTTAGCTATAAATCTCTTCAGTAGTTTTCTTAAGAACATCTTTTTGTTTTTTTCTTCTTCTTGTTGCTATACTTCTTCAATCTCTTCCCCATACTCCCTTTCAAACTCTTTAACCATTCTTCAGGTTTTCTCTACTTTTCCAAGTATCTTCTTCTATTATATACTCCTTCCATTGTACTAAGAACTTTTTCTTTTCTTTAACTACTCTTTTATTTAGTATTTTTTCTACCTTAAATTCATTCCTCTTCTCTCTCAATAATAACTGGTTTTGGTGGAGTTTTCTTTTGTTTTTCTACCTGGTGTTTATACAACCATACTCAACTTACGTTAACTACAGAATGTATCTTAATAAAACTAGATAGCTCTAATTCTATAACATTGATTAAGACAATTCCCTTGATCCTGTAAGGCCTTAGAAATTGCTCTGTCAACTTCTCTGATCTCTTTTCTACTATCTGCCATTTGAGATCCTTTGTACTTAATAGTACTAAATTTCCAATTTTGTATTCTTCTATTTCTTCTTGTTTTCTGTTTACATATCTCTTCATTTCCTTCTGCACTTTTTCCAGTGCTGCTCTTGCTTCTTCCTAGATTTTTTTCATTTTTTCTATAAACTTTTTTACTGTCTCAAATTTTTCTTTTTTTTTTCCTTCAAATTCTGTTTCAGTAGTCTCCGGCCACTCTGGCCACTGCTCCTGTCTATGATCAATAAAGACCCTCAGGTACTGTTCTAGTTTTTAATTGATTTTCTCCATCTGTCTATCTGTTTGAGGATAATAGGCTGTTAACAGCTTTGTCTAGATTCTCAACAATTGGTTCAACTCTCTTATTATCTCTACTACAAATTGTATTCCTCTGTTTGATATGATACTTTCTAGAAGTCCATGCAATTTCCAAATATAGTCTCTAAACAGTCTAGTGAGTTCTTCTACTAATGTTTTTTCTATAGTTGGTATAAAGTAAGCCATCTTACTGAACCAATTACAAACTACTAAAATTGCATTATAGCCTTATGCCAAAAGTAGCTTGGTAATGAAGTCTACTGAAATATGACTCTATGGCTTTTCTAAAATTGTATTGGATATTAGTTTTTCTACTAGGATCTCAGTTTTATTTTTATATTGTTGACAAGCATTGTATCTCTCTACATATCTCCCCATCTTCTTTGTCATCTCTAGCCATCAATAGTTTCTTGTAACTAACTCTATTGTCTTTTATCTTCCTCCATGTTCTTCTACTAGTGTATTATGATATAAGTGTATCACTTTTCTTTTTAGTTCTTCTTCTAGGACATATATTTGTTCTTCTTTTATGATTAGCCCTTCTTTAACCATTTATTTTTTTATCTCAGTGTTTTCATTCTTATTTTCTTTAGTTTTTTCACTGCTTTTACTACCTTTTTATGTTTTTTCTGTGCTTTCTTGATCTTTTTCCTTAGATTATTTTTCTTTACTAATATTTTCATCCTTTTTATCTACCCTGGCTTGATTAGCATCTGGTCTTGGTTGTTGTTTTTCACCCTCTCCTACTAATCTAGTTTCCTGCTCAATTTATTTGCCTTTTCTATACTCTTCTCTAGGATGTGCTTAAGAGTGAAGTCAAACTGTAATAAATACAATACCTATCTAGTTTGTCTTTGGTTTAACTTTTGACTAGTCATAAAGTATTAGAGGTTTTTATAGTCCATCTAGAATTCAAACTTTACTTTCACCCCTTTCAAGTAGTACCTCTATGATTTCAAACACTAAATTACTGCTAGTATTTCTTTATCATAGATTTCATAGTTTTATTTAGTTATATTTAATAACTTAGAGATAAAGGCAACCAGTTTTCACTTTTTATTCCTACATTTTATCAATAGTACCCCTCCTGTCACATAGTCTGAGATATCTGTTTGCACTCTCATTTCCTTATCTAAATCTGGGATAGCTAAGACTAGCTCTATTATAAATATTTCTTTTAATCTCCTAAATGCTTTTCTCTACTCTTTTCTCTACCTCCACTTTTCCTCCTTTCTGACTAGTAGGTGCAAAAGGGCTGCAATCCTAGCAAAGTTCTTAATAAATTGTCTATAGTAGTTTGCAAACCCTAGAAACTTTTGCATTTTCTTTATATTTTTTGGTACTGGCTAGCTTAGAACTTCATCTACTTTCTTCTTTTGTATTTTCACACTCTAATGTCCAATCACTACACCTAGGAATTCTATCTCTTTTACTTTTTACCAACACTTTTCTGGTTTGACAAACAGGTTGTTTTCTTTCAGCCTCTTCAATATCTTCTCTACCAGCTCATCATGCTCTTTTTTAGTGTCCATGACTACTATTATATCATCAATGAATGTTGCTGTATTTCTTTGATTGATCATATCTTGGAATAGATTATTCATCATGGTCTGAAAGATGGCCAGGGAATTTGTTAGTCTGAAATATATGACTATTAGTTCATATGTCCTAATATATGTTATGAATGCCACCTTTTATTTATTGTCTTCCTTGATCCTCACATTATTGTATCTCTATTTAAGATTAAGTTTTGTGAACATCTTTTTTTTTACTCCATCTAGGATATCTGCAATTAGAGATAAAAGGTATCCATTCTTTACTATTTACTGATTTATATGGTAATAGTTTTGTACCATTTTCCTCTTTCTATCCTTCTTTGCTACAAAATGGACTGGTGAGGTTTGTGGCAGTTTTGATAGCCAAATATATCCCTTTTGTAGTTGATCCTCCATGAATACTTGTATCTCCTCTCTTTTCTCCCTTGACAGTGAATACATTTTCCCTTTCCTTGACACAAATCTCTCTTTCAACTCTGTTGCATGGTTCTATAGCTTTCTAGTGGGTACTCTTTCTGATTCTTCCTTTCCAAATACCTTTTTCTACTTCTAGAATCTCCTAGATACCAATTTCTCTACTGTTTTTTCTTCTTTTATCTTTCTTATTTATCTTTTCTCTTGTATTTCTTGCTTCCTCTTTCTATATATCAGTAGACACCATGTCATTTTTACCTCTCCTTTCTTCTAGTCAATCTCTGGGTTATAGGCAGCTAACTATAGCATATCCAATATCATCTCTGTTTTTCTCAAATTGTATACATCCATTTCTTTAAAGAACATATTGCACTCCACCTGATGAATAATTGCTTCTTCTACATTTATAGTCCCATCCATATTTTGTACCAGCAGGGGTTTTTTTAGTTTTTCTAGCTTAAATCCCTTTTCTTTTACAAACTTTGTGTTCATGAATAGGCCTGTTGCCCTACTATCCAATAGTGCTTTTACTATTATCCCTTTATGATTTTTCAGTTTTTCCAACCCTACTTTCATCCACACTTCTTTTAGTAACTGTAGTATATGCCACACATCTTTCACTTTCTCAATATTACCTTGACAAGAAACTTTATTTTCTAGCTTTTCTAGACACAATATACTGTACATATTTGAGGAGACCAGCTAAAAGCTCTTCTATTGTCTTTTGCTAACTCTTGTGATATTTTTACTACTCTCTCCTTTCTTCTCTTTCTTTGCCAATAGTTTTTGGCTATATGGTCTCACTTTCTACATATATAGCACATCCTATCTTCCCCTCTTTCTCTATTGATATCCATTGCATTGGGGTCTTTTATTAGCCCCTATTCCTTTTAATTGTTCTATGCTTCTCCTTTAAAGTTCTAGTCCTCTTTCCTTTATACAATCTGTCCTCTTCTTCCTTTATATGATTCTTTACTAAAGCCTCCCCTAGGCTATATATTTCTCTATGGGTGTACTGCATTTTTCTCTAATATTCTCTCTTGTGCTTTACTCTGCCTTTGGTTTCTATTCAACCTTTCTTACCATTCTTCTATTGTGCTAGAGAGGCTTTTTGCCTCTGCTAGCCTCCTCTTTGTTAGATTTGGAACAAAACTCCTCTAATATACAGGAAATGGTGCCTAAGACAACATACTGAAGCCACCAATTACTATCCAGTACTACTATTTTAATTTCAATCACTTCCACCAACTACTACCAATTTCTGCCTACATCCACCAACTAACCTTTTACTACACCCACTATAGACCTGGTAATAACCACGCTATAGTAGATAGAACTAGTAATTAGATTACCAAGTATCTAAAAAAAAGAGTATAAGAACTCTAATAAAATGGAAGAAACCTCAAACATTAACTAGTAAGTCAATAGCTGAGATAATTAACTTACTTTTGTGTTATGGACTCTGGCTCTAAGCACTAATAACCCCAAAAAAAACACTTGAACAAAATACTTTAGTACTATGTCATACCTAGCAGAACCTATATCTACTTTTGCAAATGAAGACAAATTTGATAAAACCAATTGGCTGTTCTAGAAACAAATGATCAAAGTAGCAGCAATCTCAAGGGGTGTATATAGATATCTTGATAGATCTATAAAGCAACCATTATTAGCATTTATATCAACAAAACCACCTATAGAAATCCTATAGAATTCTGACTTATTGTCTCTAAAAGAATAGACCATTTGTAATGTCTGGATACTTGGACTACTTATGTTCAATACCAAGAATCCTATAGGTCAAGGAATTAATATTGACAGCACTACTGCACAAGCTTAAACATCATACATTGACAACTATGAAAAGGCATTAAATATAGCTAGGTTGAATACTAAGCAAAACCTACAAAATATGATATATACTGACAACTTTGACTTTGATAACTACATTACTAGCATGCAGAACAAATGGTTGAGTGCAAAAGCTCTAGAGACTAATATTTCAGATCAGAATTTCAAGAACATTGTCATAAACTCACTATTGAGCTCATAGAACTCTGCTATAGCTACACTCTATAATATCAATATGACATCTTCAGAAGCTATCTTTAGACTTTAGATCTGGAATACAAGAGTTAAGAGAAACTATTCCACTTATATAGAATAGAGTACTATAGTATTGCAAACAGAGACCCCAAGACAATGACCAAGAACCTCTCTTATCTGCTCAAATCCCAAATATAAAAAACAAGGTTATACTATAGAGATGTGCTACTAGAAGGGAGGTGGAAAGGAGGGGCAGTTCTTATTTGGTTTTGGCAAAAGAGAAGAAATTAAAGAAATGATAATAGGTACTAAACAGAGAGATTTCAAATTTGGCACTACAGCTAATACAGCTACTACAGAAAAGAAAGGAAATAAACCAGTCTTTGCTTTAATGATGACAAATGACAACAAACTCAAGGTACTCACCACTCTATTCCCTGAAGAAACTTCATTTCCTAACAAAAACTCGACCAATAGCTCTAGACAAAAAGTTGAACAGAAACTTGACAAAATAGGGATAAGAGTAGATAGAAAAGCACTTGAAGAGCACATTATTTGTTGTACAGAATCAAATAGCGGAATAGAGGCTCTTACCTTACTGGACTCTGGAATAAATAACTATTGTTTTATTAACTGTTTATCATTTATATCATATACCCCAATAAGCCAACCTATTACTGGACTAACAGCTAGAAAGAGGGCTACTTTCAACATTATTAGTAGAGGAGATGTTATCTTCAATGCAATGGTAGGAGGTATTAACAGAAAAGTAACTCTGAAAGGTGCATTACATATACCTAGTCTAAGATCAAATCTTATTTTAATATTACTTCTGGGAGTAAAAGAAATTAGCATCAATTTTGACTAAGATAGAGTAACTGTAAAGCTACCAAGCAGAATTTACTATATATGTAAGAAGAATATGGGAAATAATGGCACTAAATAAGCATAACAAAGCTTCACCTAATTATGACTAAAATTTATCTAATAGCACTCTCTTTACTCAAATATTCCAATAAATTCATTAAAAATTAGAAAAAATTCAGGAAAAATTGGAAAAAAAAGGCAGAAAATTAGAGAAAGTATTGGAGAAAAGAAGTATAGCATACTGCAGACTATTGGAGGAAAGGAGTGTAGTGCAGTGCAGACAATACTATTGGAAGTTATTAGAGGAAAGCAGTATAGTGAACTGATAACTATTAAAGGAAAATAGTATAGCAGACTATATATAGTACTACTTACTTTACACACTAAAAACAAGACTACTGGAGGAAGAGAGTATAGTGTACTGTAGTGCATATACAAGACTACTTACTATTATACTTATATAGACTGTTGGAGAAAGAGAGCGCAGCAATCTAACAAATAATATAGTGTTAACTTCACTCAGAATTAGTAGAGGGTTCAAGTTGGACTAGAGGTCCAGATGAAAATTTTATCTATTATATATATGAAACCAAATATAAAAATGATATCTACTAATTAATTGTACCTAATTATTTCTATACCTTTTCTTTTTACTCAAAAATACAATAAATTTATTAAAAATTAGAAAAATCAGGGAAAATTGGAAAAAAAAAAATTGTGATTTATTTTATTTTTTCTTTTATTTTAAAAAATTTGAAAACAGTAAATTCAATTATCACAACCCTTCTCTTTTCATATTCAACCCAAATTGGATGTATGGGAGTAAAACAAATATATACAAATATACAGTAATAGTACCATGCCAGCTCATTAACTTTTTTGTCTTCAATTACTATTCCCTGTTCTCCCTCTTTGCTCTTTTATCTCTCTACTTTTTCTATACCTTGACTAGATACTAGATCCTAGGTATAAAGGGGACAAT
>Ga0153972_1000642_pt1 | contig 11347 bp, 9 predicted proteins | sample TSGA056MetaG_FD_104732 | JGI IMG/M metagenome (GOLD analysis project Ga0153972, IMG submission 104732) | Attine ant fungus gardens microbial communities from Georgia, USA - TSGA056 MetaG | ecosystem: Host-associated > Fungi > Mycelium > Unclassified | place: USA: Georgia, George L Smith State...
AATTTCGCAGTGAGATTCCACCAGATCGCCGGGAAGGACGCTATTTTTCCAGCGAACCTTGTCCATGCCGGTGAAAAGCGGGGTCGCCCCCTCCAGCTCCTCGCCGGTCACGAGGACGCTTGCGGCCTGAGCCATCATTTCACAGAGGATGACGCCGGGGACAATCGGGTTGCCGGGGAAATGCCCCCGCAGAAACCACTCGTCACCCCGCACACGGTATTTTCCGTGGGCGACGCCGTCAATGACCTCTGCCTCTTCAATGAGGAGCATGGCATCCCGATGGGGGATGTGTTCCATGATTTCCTCTTGATTCATTGCGCATCCTCCACCTTGCGGAAGGCCAGACAGGCATTGTGGCCGCCGAAACCGAAGGAGGTGGAGAGTGCGGCATCCACCTGTACCCGGCGCGCCTCGTTGGGGACGTAATCCAAATCCAGCTCCGGATCCGGTTCCCGATAGCCGATGGTGGGCGGAACGATGCCCTCTTTCACTGCCAGAAGCGCGGCGATGCCCTCAATTGCGCCCGCGGCGCCCAGGGTGTGGCCGGTCATGGACTTTGTTGAGCTGATGAGGACATTCTCTGTCTCATCGCCGAAGGCCAGCTTGATGGCCTTTGTCTCCATGACGTCATTGAGGGGCGTGCTCGTGCCGTGCGCGTTGATATAGATGAGGTTTTCAGGGGTCAGCCCCGCCTCCTCCATGCACAAGGTGATGGATCTGGCGGCCTGCGTGGCATCCGGATCGGGGGCAGTCTCGTGATAGGCGTCCCCGGTGGTGCCGTAGCCGCAGAGCTCGCCATACATTTTGGCGCCCCGGTTTTTAGCGTGTTCATAGTCTTCCAGGATCAGAGCCCCTGCGCCCTCGCCCATGACGAAGCCGCTGCGCCTGAGATCAAAGGGGATTGAAGCGGCATCAGGGTCATCGCTTGTTGTCAGCGCTGTCATATTGCCGAAGCCACCGAGGGCAATGGGGGTGATTACGGCTTCGGCGCCGCCTGCGATGATGGCGTCGAGATAGCCGTGGCGGATTGCGCGGTAAGCCTCGCCGATGGTGTTGGCACTGGTGGCGCAGGCTGTCACCACGGGGATATTTGCGCCCTTGGCGCCAAAGCGGATCGCGATATTCGCTCCGGCGGCGTTTGCCATCATCATGGGCGTGAAGTGGGGCGAGACCCTGCGCAGTCCCTTTTCATTGAGCTTGCCGATCTCGGTAGACATGGTTATCATACCGCCGACACCGGAACCGAAGTACACACCCAATCGTTCGGGATCCACCGCGCCCTCAATGCCGCTGTCCGCCATGGCCTGGGTCGCGGAGGCCAACCCATATTGAACGAAAAGATCCGTTTTGCGGATCTCATTTTTTTCAAAGTATTGCAGGGGGTCAAAATCCTTGACCTCTGCCGCCAGACTCACTTTATAATCTCCAGCGTCAAACCGTGTCAGATTCCCAATTCCGTTTTTCCCCGTGATGAGGGCCTGCCAATAGGCCTTGGCGTCATTTCCAATGGGGTTTACGGTGCCGATACCGGTTACAACAACTCGTCTCATACAAATGGTCATCCTTTCCTATTGATGCACTGTTCCTTTTATATGGCCAGTCCGCCATCCACACGGATGACCTCGCCGGTGATATAGCCGGCCTCGGCCAGAAATCCGGCCAACTCCGCCACATCCTCAGGCTGCCCGAGCCGCCCCAGCGGGATGCTTTCGAGCATGGGGGATTTGTCCAGATCCTCGGTCATGTCTGTTGCAATGAAGCCGGGGGCGATGGCGTTGCAGGTCACATTTCGGCCCGCAAGCTCGCGCGCCACCGACTTTGTCAGACCGATGACGCCCGCCTTGGATGCCGAATAGTTGGCCTGACCGGCATTTCCCATGAGACCGGAGATGGAGCTGATGTTGATGATGCTGCCGCTCCTCTTTTTGAGAAAATGACCATAGCAGTGCTTGATCATATTGAATGTGCCCTTCAAATTGATGTCCAAAACCGCATCAAAATCGGCCTCCTTCATGGTGAAGATCAGGCCATCCTTTGTGATACCGGCGTTATTGACCAGAACATCAACGCCACCCATATCCTTTATGATCGCGGCGACGGCCGCCTTACTGGCGGCGAAATCGGATACGTCGCATTGATAACAGCGGGCGTTTACGCCTTTTTCCGTCAAATCCCGGCAGGTGGCCTCGGCTGCGGCCGTGTTTCCGGCGTAGAGAAGGGCAATGTCGCTGCCGCGGGCTGCCAGCTCCAGTGCGATGGCCCGGCCAATGCCCCGGGAGCCGCCTGTGATGAGGGATACCTTGCCCGTCAGCATTGCGCCACACCCTTCAGCGTCTCCTCCAGGCTCGCCATATCCTCGACGTTGTAGATGGCGACGTCGGAGGATAAGCGATCGACAAAGCCGCTGAGCGTCTTCCCGGGCCCGCATTCGATAAAGGTGTCCACACCGGAGGCGATCATGTGCTCCATAATATCCTGCCACAGAACCGGATTGATGACCTGCTCCGCCAGGAGTTCCTTAAAGGAACCCTCATAGGGGCGTCCCGTCCGGTTGGCATAGAGGGGGATTTTGGGCGGTTCAATGTTGACGTCCGTCAAAATCTTCTCAAAGCCTGCGGCGGCGGATGCCATAAAGGGGGTATGGAAGCTGCCGCTCACCTTGAGCTGAACCGCTTTGCCGCCTGCGTCTTTGACATCGGCTTTAAACATCTCAAGCTCATCCGGCGCGCCGGAGACGACGATCTGGCCCGGACAGTTATAATTGACGGGGAACACATTTTCATACGCTGCCGCAAGCGCTTCAACCTGGGCCCGCTCCAGCTTAAAAACGGCTGCCATGACGCCGGGGCGCTCCTCCCCCGCCGCCTGCATCAGCGCGCCGCGCCGGGTCACAAGGTCAAAGCCCGTCTCGCGGTCCACCGCGCCGGAAAATGTCAGGGCTGTAATTTCACCGACGGAAAAACCCGCCAGCACATCGGCCCGTACCCCGGCGCTCTCCAGCGCCGCCGCCGCCGCAAGAGAGACGGTATAGATATCGGGCTGCGTATTTTTTGTCTCCTTCAGCTCCTCTGCTGTCCCCTCAAAGCACTGGCGGAGCGTGTCGGGGCGGAGCCGTTCAGATACATCGAATATTTCTCTGGCGGCAGGGCTGTTTTCATATAAATCCTTGCCCATGCCGGAGTATTGGCCGCCCTGGCCGGAGAATATGAATGCTACTTTACCCATTTTGACGCTCCCCCCAATACCTGCTCCGCCTCTTTGAATAGTTCACAAATGATCTCCGCAGAGGGTTGCTCCTTTGTCACCATGGCTGCCGCCTGGCCGGCCAGAAAGCTGCCGTTTTGTTCGTCGCCGTCTTGAACGGCCCTGCGCACAGAGCCGACGCCCATCTCCTCAAGAGCCTCGTCGGAGACACTGGCGTCGTATTCGGCCTTGAAATACGCGCGCGAAAAGGGCGTTTTCAGGCTTCGCACCGGGTGGCCCAGCCGCTTGCCGGTGGTTATGGTGCTGATGTCCTTGGCCTTGAGAATCTTCTCCTTATAAACCGGATGAATGCCGCACTCCTCCGCCACGAGAAAGCGGGTGCCGACCTGGACGCCCTGGGCGCCAAGCATGAGCGATGCCGCGATGCCCCGGCCATCGGCAATGCCGCCGGCGGCGATGACAGGCAGGTCCGTGCAGTCCACAACCTGAGGAACCAGAACCATGGTTGTGATTTCACCCACATGGCCGCCGGATTCGCCGCCCTCGGCGATGACCGCCGCGGCGCCTGCCCGTGTGACAAGCTTCGTCATGGCGGTGGACGCCACGACGGGGATGACCTTGATCCCCGCGGCCAGCCACATCTTCATATATTTAGATGGATTCCCCGCGCCTGTGGCGATGACGGGAACCCGCTCCTGGGCGAGTCTTTCGGCCACTTCATCCGCGTGGGGACTGAGAAGCATGACGTTGACGCCGAAGGGCTTTTTCGTCAGCTCTCTGATTTTTCGCACCTCGCCGATGACATAATCCGCATCGGCGTTCATCGCAGAAATGATGCCAAGCCCGCCCGCCTCGGATACGGCGGCGGCGAGCTTTGCATCTGATATCCAGGCCATGCCGCCTTGGAAAATGGGATAGTCAATCCCCAACAGATCACATACAGGGGTTCGAATCATCGTTTCCTCCTTCGTCCGTGTGAAAGAGACTTACGCCTCGATTTTACCCTCAATGAATTTGGCCAGCTCGCCGACGGTGCCCACCTTCTCGTCCAGCTCCAGCTCGACGCCCATCTCCTCTTCAAGCTCCATGACGAGCTCCACCGTGTCCAGAGAGTCGATGCCCAGGCTTTCAAAGGTCGTGTCCGCCTTGATGGTCGAAGCGTCCACTTCGGCGTGATCCGCCAGTAATTGAATAAGTTTTTCGAGAATCATGATGATTACCTCCTAAGTTAATTGGTTGGCAATTCGCCACCGACCCGGGGCCGGAACCGGCCCCGCGGCGCTGGCGAATTACCAGCGCAAAATGCAGGCGGCGCTTGAAAGTCCGCCGCCGAACGCGGCTAAAGCCACAAGATCGCCTCGATTTAGGTCGCCATTTTCCACAAGTTCATTTAAAACAAGCGGGATACTCGCCGCCGAGGTGTTGCCATAGCGATCAATGTTCCAATGGAATCGGTCATCCGGAATGTCCAGCCTCTTTTTGGCCGCGTCAATGATCCGAAGATTTGCCTGATGCGGAACGACACAGTCGATATCCTGCTCCGTCAGGCCCGCCTTGGCGATGACATCCTGCAGATCCTTGACCATGGACTTGACGGCAAATTTGTAGGTCTCCTGCCCGTTCATATGCGTGTAGGGGCGAAGCTGCTCCCGCTTATAGAAGGGGGAATTCCCATTGAAATTTGGAATTTTGATCACATTGTCTCCGCCTGCGGTAACGAGCTTGGAGACAAGATAGTTGTCCCCTTTTTCCAGCAGCAGGGCCGCGGCGCCGTCGCCGAAAATGACGCAAGTGCTGCGATCTGTCCAGTCCGTGACGCCTGAGAGCCGCTCCGCGCCGACAATAAGTATCTTTTTATAGCGGCCGGTCATGAAAAATGCCTCTGCAGTGTCCAGCATATAAATGAATGCGCTGCATGCCGCGTTGATATCCAACGCCGGACACGTCGCGCCCAGATAGTTCTGGAGCATGCAGGAAACGGTCGGGGTCACATACTCGGGGCTTACAGTGGCACAGAGGATCAGATCCAGCTCCTCCGGCTTTGTATTCCCCCGCTCCAGGCAAATCTTGGCCGCTTCATATGCCAGGTCTGATGTTGTTTCCATCTCGCAGACATGCCGTTCCCGGATCCCGGTGCGTTCAACAATCCACGCGTCTGTCGTGTCCACCAGAGACTCCATGTCGTCATTGGTCACGACCTTAGGCGGGACATAGCCGCCTATCGAAACGATGCGAAAGCTCATTTTGATTCTCCAATGCTTTTTCTGAAAAATTCGTTTAGCTTGTCAAGCGTTTTAATGAGGATACCTTTCTCCTCATCCGTCAGGTTTTCACTGACCTCCCGCGCCATCATCCGATGGTAAAAGCGATGGTAGGCATAGATCTGCTGCCCGCTTTTTGTCAGGAACACGTGCACCATTCTGGCGTCTGTTTCCCCTGGGCGCTTTTCCATATAGCCCTTATTCTCCAGCTTTTTGACCGCCACAGTGACCGACGGCGACTTGATCGACAGTGCCTCGGCAATTTCGCTGATGGTGCGTCCGTTCATGCTTTTGCCCACGCACTCGATCATATGCATCTCGCTGATGGACAAATTGAGCCGGCCTGAATTTTTCAAGGTCGTCTCTTCCAGCCCTAAGACGCTGTGATAAACATTCTCCAGTGCGTGGTTCAGTTTATCCTGAAATAGATCCATCGGACGCTCCTTTTGTCCTATTAAATAGATAGCCTAACTAACGAGAAGATTATATCCCTCTCCGCCCCCGCTGTCAAGAGAAAAGAATGGTGGATTTTACCGAATGCATGCCGAAAAATAATCGGAGCAGCCCGATTTCATCATCGGTTCCTTAAAAATTTAGTGAATTAGGCGTTTTTTCACATTTATGGCAGTCCAATAAACCGCAATCTGTAAAAGTTGATCAAAAAGATTGACTTCCATATTCAATTAAAGCATAATGAACGCAGTTTCTGAGATGGCAAATTTGATTGAGAGCAGCGCTTCACTCCTGGTCATCATGACCAGGAGTTCCGTATGGGCGGATTGGAGATTTACATGGACCTAAACAGCAACGAATTCAAGGCGGCGTGTCGGGGATGCCACGGCGGATGTATGCACATCCTGACCGTTGAAGACGGCAAGGTCGCCAAAATTCGTCCCGACCCGGACGGCCCGCTGAATAAGGGCCGGGTCTGCTCCAAGGGCGTCAGCATCATTGAGCAGATGTATCATCCGGACAGAATTATATATCCGATGAAACGCAGCGGTGTGCGCGGCAGCGGCACATGGGCGCGCATCTCATGGGACGAGGCGTATGACACCATTGCGGAGAAGCTGAGTAAGCTCATTGAGGAAAAAGGGCCGGAGAGCATCTCCATGCTTACGGGAACGGGCCGCCACCATATGGCCCACTATTGGCGCTTTTCCCACGTACTGGGAACGCCGAACGCCACATCATCCGGGCCGCTCGTCTGCCTTGATCCACGCGTTCACGCGGGGCGCTGGACGTCCGGTTCCTATGCGAGTGTGGACTATTATGGGGAGACAAAGCCCGGCGGGATTTTGGTCTGGGGCTCCAATCCGGCCATCAGCGGCGCGGACGGAGAGCTGCAGTGGTTTGTGAAGGACGCCCTCAAAGCGGGGACGCCATTGATCGTTGTCGATACGCAGCCGACAGAGCTTGCAAAGCGGGCAAGGCTTTGGCTGCGCCCCCGTCCCGGCACGGACGGCGCACTGGCCCTTGGCATTATGAATATCATCATTCAAGAGGAACTCTATGACAAGGAGTTCGTCGAGAATTGGACCCACGGGTTTGACCGTCTGAAGGCCCGCTGTGCGGCTTATGATGTGGGCCTTGTGAACAAGAACACCTGGATTCCAATCGAGCAGATCAGAGAGGCCGCGCATCTGATCGCCTCGATAAAGCCGCTTGCTCTGGAGTGGGGCTGCGCCATTGAGCAGGGTGTGAATTCCACACAGACATGCCGCACACTCTATATGCTGATGGGCATCACGGGCAATTATGATGTGCCGGGCGGTTTTGTGGAGAGTCAGGAGGTCGCGCCGGGGGCGGCGCAACTCAACGACCGGATTTCGCCGGAGATGAAGGCGAAGTGCATCAGCGGGGGCTTCCCCCACACGACGAATGCGCCCATGGCCCACCCGCTCGCGATTATGGACGCCATGTCCACCGGCAAGCCCTATCAGATTCACGCACTCCTTGTGCACGCCAACAACTCTCTCCTGTCTCTGCCGGAGAGCCAATATGTGCGCGACTGCCTGATGCATTTGGATTTTATGGTCTATATGGACTTCTTTATGACGCCGACAGCGGAGATGGCGGACATCTTCCTTCCCGCCGCCTTTTGGCCCGAACTCGATGAGGTCTTCTGTATGCCCGAATTCAGTGAGCAGACCGCACTTTGCATGCGGAAGCTCGTCCAGGTCGGGGCGTGTAAATCCGATGAGGAGGTTTTTCTGGAGCTCAGCCGTCGCATGGGCCTCGATTATGGTGCGGAGAGTTTAGAAGAGATTTTTGACGGGCAATTGGAGGAGATGGGCCGGCGGCGGCCGGAATATGCCGGCATCCGGTTTGAAGACTTTAAAAAAATGGGCTACGTTGAGCCAAAACGGACGTATTATAATTATAAAAAACGCGGCGGATTTCCGACGCCAACCGGTAAATTTGAGCTGTTTTCCCGCGCCATTAAGGAAATTGACGGCGAACCCCTCCCCTTCTGGCAGGAGCCGCCGGAAAGCCCTGTGAGCCGTCCGGATGTGTTTAGAGATTATCCGCTGATCCTCACCACGGGTGGCCGGAAGCACCCCTATTTCATTTCAAATAACCGGCAGATCGTCTCTCTGCGCAAGCAGTCTCCCTTTCCGCTGGTGCATATCCATCCCGATACCGCAGAGAAGTTCGGCATCAAAGACGGTGACTGGGTCTACATTGAGACCATGCGCGGAAGGATCACACAAAAGGCGAGGCTGATGGACGGACTGGACCCCCGGGTGATCAACTGCGAGCTGGGCTGGTGGTATCCCGAGGCCGGGGCGCCGACGTATGGCTGGGACGAATCCAACGTGAATATGCTGACTGTCAGCACGGGTTCATGCGATCCATTCTTCGGCTCCTATCAGCTGCGGGCACTGCTCTGTGCGATCTCGAAAAATGAGAACTGCAAAATTGAGGAGCGTTATTACAATTCGAAATATTTCCGCCAGCTGCCGGTGGACAGCAGCTCGAACAGCATCATCCTCGATCCCAACAAGTGCATGCTGTGCGGCGGCTGTGTGGAGACCTGTCATCAGGTTCAGTCCGTGGGCGCCATTGAAATCGTCACAAGAGACGGCGACACGCTCGTCGTCCCAAAGGGCGCCGCCTGCATGGCGGAGACCTCCTGCGTCGGGTGCGGACAGTGTACGGCCGTCTGCCCGTCAGGCGGCATCCGGCTGAAAAGCAGTGTGGATAACGTCAAGGAGGCTCTGGGCAATCCCGATACCTTTGTCGCGGTTCAGGTTGCCCCCTCTGTCCGCGTCGGCGCCGGCGCCGCATTTGGCCTGGCGCCCGGCGAGAACGCAATGCCGAAGCTTGCAACGGCTCTGCGGCGGCTCGGATTTGACGCCGTGTTCGACACCACATTTACCGCAGATCTGACCGTGGTGGAGGAGGCAAACGAGTTTTTGGAGCGCGTCTCCTCCGGGAGCGGCCGGCCGCTGTTCACCAGCTGCTGCCCCGCCTGGGTGCGGTTCTGCGAAAAAAGATACCCGGAGCTCGCCGGCTGCATTTCTACCTGCCGCTCTCCCCAGCAGATGATGGGGGCGGTTTTGAGTGAATATTACCGTGCGCCTGAACGTCTCGGCGGCAGAAGGCTGATGCAGGTATCCGTTATGCCGTGCACGGCGAAGAAGGATGAGATCATGCGGGATGAATCCACCACCTATGGACAGCAGGATGTGGACATTGTCCTGACGACCCGTGAGCTTGTGGCGCTGTTGCAGGAGGCGGACATTGACCTGGCTGCCTGCGGCGCGGGGGTGCCGGACTCACCGTTTGAGACCGGCTCCGGAGCCGCCGTCATCTTCGGCGTGACGGGCGGCGTGACGGAGGCGGTGCTGCGGTATCTGCTCCCTGAATTCGGCGACGCGGAGGAGGCATTTCTCGCGGGCAGCGATGTGCGCGGGACGGACGGCATCCATGAACTGACCCTTGACTTTCAGGGGAAACCGCTTAAAATAGCGGTGGCAAGCGGACTTGCCAATGCGGATGCGCTGATGAAAAGGGTTTTAGAAGGCGAACACTTTGATTTGATCGAAGTTATGGCCTGTCCCGGCGGCTGTGTCATGGGCGGTGGTCAGCCTGCCGACCTTTACAATTACAGCGCCAAGGCCAATCGCGCCGCCCGCACCGACGGCCTGTACGCGGCGGATGAGGTCAGCCTCATGCGGCGTACCAACGAGAACCGGCGTCTGGATGAGAGCAGCGCCACCGTCCTGATGGGCAAGCGGCATGATCTGCTTCACCGAAATTTTGAGGCGTTTCCAAAATATAGAGACTGACGCATAATTGTGATATTCCACAATTATGCGTCAGCCCCTGCATTTTTGCTATGCATCCGTTTTCTGTTTCCCCGGCGATAACTTTTCGAACTCCTGCTTGAGCATCGCGGCCGCTGCTTTAATCAGCTCCCCGTCCTCCCGGTCACTTTTCCAGACGCAGTAAAGCGACTCACGGACGGGTGTATCGAAGCGGGCGAGGTTCGTATTCGCAGGCAAGTATGTCAGCGTCGTGGCGATGGTCACGCCGCGGCCAAGGTCTGCCTCCATGAACGCGGTGTCCCGATTTGGCAGAAACAAGATATCCTTCGGGGTGAAGCCGTATTCTCTGATTTTGACCAGCCATCTGCGCGTAGCGGCGGAGGGTGGCTCGCCGGGCATGAGATCGACCAGCATGGTTCGTTCAGCCAAGGCCTTGTAATCCGTTCGCGCCCGCGCGCAGATTGGGTCGTCTGCGCTGGCGATCAGCTGCGTATTTGTCTCCAACAGGAGATGCGTTTCATAATCATAGTTCTCAGGGAAAAAGCGCTTGACAATGACGATCAGGTCAAGGTCGTCCCGCTCAAGCATGGTAAAGAGCACCCCAGGAGAAAACACCTGTCCCTCGAAGATGACCGGGGTTTCCCCTTCGCTCAGCCGCTGCTTTACGCCCCGAACGACCGGATTGATGTTCAGCCAATTCTGAAAGCCCGCCCGCAGGCATTTCTGCGAAATGTCCCCACCATCGGCGGTGACCTCGCTTTGCAGGGTCTCATAGCGCATCTGCATGTCTTTAAAAAGCGCATAGAAACGTCTACCGGCCTGGGTCAGCTCCACATTGTTGCGTGAGCGGATAAAAAGCTGTACGCCCATATCGCTCTCAAGCGCAGCGATCTGGCTGCTCATCGCCTGTTGCGTCATATACATGAGCCGTCCGCCTTCTGTGAAGTTGAGGGTTTCGGCCATTGTCAGGAAACAGGTCACTTTATGCTCTGTAATCAAGATTGTCACCTCCTGGGCAACACCTCACAATACACGCACCACATCCGCACGTCATATTCACTTGTCTATTCCGCCCAAAATCCTTGGCAATACACAAAGTATTGCCTGCGAATTTTGAGCAAAATATCCAAGTAAATCTGCCGCACGTCTGCGGCACGCGGATTGCGAGGTGTTGCCCAAGCCTATTTTAGCATATGTCAAAGAATATTTTCAATTTCTTTTTTTGTTTGGTGTTGCCTAAGTGCATTCTGACAAGCGGATAATTGTCAACGGGGTGCACTTTTTTGTTTCCTGAATTGGTGTTTTTATGGTATGATCTTACCATACAACAAAACGAGGAGGAAAGAAACTCATGATTATCGATGTAAACATGCACCATCTGCCGGAAGATCTGTTCGACAACGAAAAAGTCCTGAACGGTTTTCTGTCAACGGCTCCCCGCGGCTACGGTGAAATTGCGTCCCTGGGAACCACCGCGAAGGGTCAGCGCCAGATCATCGTTGAGAAGCCGAAGGGCTGCCAGAACCTGAACTATGTTGAGGGCGATTATTCCCTCGAAATGAAGCTGAAGGCCATGGACGAGAATGGTGTTGACAAGGCGATCCTGCG
>Ga0153972_1000645_pt1 | contig 11340 bp, 10 predicted proteins | sample TSGA056MetaG_FD_104732 | JGI IMG/M metagenome (GOLD analysis project Ga0153972, IMG submission 104732) | Attine ant fungus gardens microbial communities from Georgia, USA - TSGA056 MetaG | ecosystem: Host-associated > Fungi > Mycelium > Unclassified | place: USA: Georgia, George L Smith State...
CGGCCCTGCGGCAGCAGCTGATCCGGGAGTTTGTCAAGCTGTATCAATTCGCCGGACCGGAGGACAAGCGATTTCTGCTCTATCACGTCCGCAAGGCGGAATATGAAATAACCCTGCATAGGCTGCGGACCCTGCTGTCCGGCACGACCGGCGAGCCAACCGTCCCATCGGAGTTCTTGCTCCGGAAAATCGCCTTGGATTTCGCCGCGCTGTCCCAGGCCGGCAGCTGGCGCGAGATTCTTGCCGCCGTCACGGACACGATCTTCCACAAGCACCTGCTGCGCGTTGACGTATCCCTTTCCACAGGACTTCCCGACTATACCGCCGTCAGCGTTCTGCTCCAGGGAATCTATTATGCTTCGCTGCATAAATTTGTACTTCAAACGTACCGGGGCGCCATGCAGCAGATCTTCCTCGCGAGCCTTGGTCAGGAGATCGACCTATTGAACCTGATCCACATTATGCGCCTGAAAAAGTATTTCCCCAAATCGCCTCAATTATCGGAGGATATGCTGTTCCCCGTTTTCTATAAGCTTCGGCCGGATTTTTTCAGGGCATTGATCGCCACACCCGACTACGCCGGCGCGCTATACCTGCTTCAGGACAGCAGCTATGGAAAATTTTTCAGCACCTATAATTTTGCGTATATCGATCAATATTATGCCCGCAGGATTTATGATTTCAATCGGAAGCAGTTGGCGTCAGGCAAACCGACGCCCTATGTTTCCGCCGCCTATCTCTCTTTGAAGGAAGCGGAAATGCGGCGCCTGTTCGGCGTCATCGAAACCGCCCACTACCGCAGTTGACCCGGATTCACCCCGGCTGAACCCGTCGAAAGGAATGGTTGCTTCATGGCAGTTGAAAAATTGGCCCTTGTCGTCCTGTCCGGACCTGTGGATATGGTGGATCTGTCGCTTCAGACCTTCGTGATCAATCGCGAATTTCATCCGGTGAACGCCATCAACCACCTGCAAAGCGCAAAAACGCTACTCCCCTTCGACCTTTCAAACCCCCACGGGCCGCTGCTGGAAACAGCGAAGGAACTGGCCCGTGACCTGGAGATCCCCCTGGACTACCAGGCTTTCGACCTCAGCGCCATATCTGAGGCGGAGGTGGATGCCTATCTGCGGGACTTGTCCGCCAGGGTGACGGTTCTCAAGGATGAACGGAACCGGCTCAACCTGACGGTGGCAGACAACCAAAATATGATCCGCACCCTCACCCACATCCGTGGTGTGGACAAGGATATTGATGACATCTATTCCATGCGCGCGACAAAGTTCCGGTTTGGCCGGATGCCACGGAACGTCTATTACGACGCCTATCAGCGCCTGAACGCCCGGGCTGACGCCTTCTTCATTCACACCAGCATTGAGGACGACTATGTATATGGCATGTATTTCACCCTGCCCAGCGCAGAAGAGCAGGTAGACGCTTTCTTTGCCTCCCTGAAATTTGAACGCATCTGGATCCCCGAAAAGATCCACGGCACGGCGCAGCAGGCCATGGCGCAGCTGACAGAAGAGACGCTGACAGTAGAGCGGCAGGCGGCGCAGCTGACCAACAAGCTGGGTGCGTTGCGGGAAATAGAATCCACAAAGCTCCTTAGCGCTTATTCCTACCTGCGCTTCCTGCACGACGCCTTTGCCCTGCGGAGCTTTGCCGGACACAGCGCGGAGCGGTTTTACATCGTAGGTTGGGCGCCCAAGTCTACGGCCCGGGAATACGCGGAGGCCCTGTCGGGCGTGGAGGACTTCTCCTGTGATATTTCCCTCGGTCGGAACCTGGCGGGTATGACACCGCCGATCAAGCAAAGGTCTGATCCGCTGATCAGGGTTTTCGCCCCCTTTGTGGAGATGTACGGGCTCCCGTCTTATCGTGAAATTGATCCGACCCTGTTCATGACGATCACCTACACGCTGCTGTTTGGCGTTATGTTCGGCGACGTGGGGCAGGGCGTGGTACTCCTGCTTTTCGGCCTTTTCCTGTACCGGGCAAAAGACATGTGGCTGGGCAGGATCCTGGCCTGCGCGGGTGTCTCCGCCACCGCCTTCGGCTTCGTATACGGCAGCGTGTTCGGCTTTGAGGAAATATTGCCCGGCTTCCATGTCATGGAAGGAAGCAATATCCTGACCATGCTGCTGATCTCCGCGGCGATCGGGGCCGCCATGATTTGCTTCTGCATGGTGCTGAACATCCTAAACGGCATACGGGAACGGGATATCGGAAAAATCCTCTTTTCCCCCAATGGCGCCGCGGGCCTTGTGTTTTATGCCGCCGTGCTGGCGGGCGGCATTGCCCTGCCGTTCTATCAGGTGAACCTATTTTCCACCCCTTACGTCGCTTTGCTGATCGTCCTGCCACTGCTGCTGATCATGGGCAAAGATCCCCTCTCCAAGCTCCTCCGGGGCCAAAAGGACTGGAAGCCCGAATCCGTCGGCGGGTTTTTCATCGAGGGCTTCTTCGAGCTGTTTGAAACCATCCTGTCCTACATCTCCAACACGATCTCCTTCCTCCGGGTGGGCGCGTTCGCCATTGTCCACGCCGGGATGATGCAGGTCGTGTTTATGCTGGCGGGAACCGCCTCCGGCGGCTATAATCCGGTGGTCCTGATTATCGGCAACCTGTTTGTAATGGGGCTAGAAACCCTTCTGGTCTGCATTCAGCTGCTAAGATTGGAGTTTTATGAAATGTTCGGACGGTTTTACACCGGCGGCGGCGAAAAATTCGCGCCGCGGATCATAGACTACCGCTCCGGCGGATAATCCGGCGATCTCCCCGTGTTTCCCATACGAATCGAATAAATTGGAGGAATTTGTAATGGACTATCTTGTCATGCTTCTGGCCGTCGCCTTGCTGATGGCCCCCCTGCCGTTGATTTACCGCCGCGTACAAAAGGGAAATCGGAGCAGACGGCCCTTTGTGGCCCAACTGTGCGTGTTTTTTGGCGTCCTGCTGATTAGCGCCGCCGCCTGTCTGGGCGGCTCCGCCTCGGCAGCTGCGGCTACGGATACCACCGCTGCGGCCACCGGAGGCCTTGCCACGGGCCTCGGCTATATCGGCGCGGCCCTCGCCGTTGGACTGTCCGGCATCGGCGGCGGCATCGCCGTCTCGGCGGCGGCCAGCGCGGCGCTGGGCGCCATTTCTGAAAACGACAAGGTATTCGGCAAGGCGCTGATTTTTGTCGGTCTGGCGGAGGGCGTGGCGCTGTACGGCCTGCTGATCGCTTTCATGATTATTACAAACCTGTAATCAAGGTGGAAGGTATGCGTTATTTCCTTATTTGCGACAACAATGATACTTACGTTGGGCTCCGGATGGCGGGGATCGTAGGTGCGCTGGCCCATACCGGCCCTGAGGTAGAGTCGCATCTGGATGCCGTCGTCCAGACCGGCGATACCGCGGTGATTATTATAACCGAAAGCCTGGCGTCACTTTGCCGTGCGCGGATCGACGCCCTCAAGCTGGGCGCCGCCGGCCCGCTGGTTGTGGAAATCCCGGACAGGAAGGGTACGAAGCGTCCGCCGGACTCTATCACCCGTTACATCCGGGAGGCCATCGGCGTAAAGCTATAGCGTCCGTCCATTCCGGGACACCAGGAGGAGAACCGATGGATACAGAAAAAGCAAAGCTGCAAAAATTTACGGAAGCCCTTTTATTGGAAGCATCCCAAAGCGCCGACCAAATCCTGCAGAAGGTGGAGGCGGACAGGACATCCCTGCTGGCGAAAGCGGAGCAGGAGCTGCGTGCGGAGGTAGCCGCCTATATCAAGAAACGCACCGGTGAAATCCGCACCCGGGAGGGCAGCCGCGTTTCGGCCCATCTTTTGGAAAACAAGCGCCAGCTATTCGCATTCCGGGCCGAGTGCGCCGCTGAGATATCCGGCCATGTAGCGGAGCGGCTCGCGGCGTTCGAAAAGACCCCCGCCTATGGCCGGCACCTGGAAGCACTGCTGGCAAATGCGCTGGCCAAGCTGCCCGGGGACGTACCGGTCACGATCCTGCTTCGGCCCGAGGACGCGCGGCACCAGAACCCTCTGCGCCAGGCGGCAAATCGCAATGGTATCTGCTTCCAGGAGGGCGACTTCACCATGGGCGGCCTGGTGGTGCTCTGCCCCGCTAAGAACCTGCGGATCGACCTAAGCTTTGATACCGCCTACAGCGATATCGCGAATCATTTCGCGGAGCTGTCCGGAATCGATCTGGAGGACTGATAGATAAACGCCGGGATTACGGCAAGCAGGAGGAAGTGGGTGATAAATTTGAGCGATACGATACAAGGCGTCAACGGCCCCGTTATAACGGTACGGGGCGGGCGCAGCCTGAAAATGCTGGATATGGTCTACGTCGGGGCGCAACGGCTCCTGGGCGAGGTGGTGGAGGTGCGGACAAATACCGCCACCGTGCAGATTTACGAGGACAGCACAGGCCTGAAGCACGGGGAACCGGTGGAATCCGCGGGCATACCCATGTCAATCAAGCTGGGCCCGGGCCTTCTGGGCAATATTTTCGATGGCATCGCCCGTCCGCTGAAAACAATCGAGGCCGCCGCAGGACCTTTCATTTCCAGAGGCATCCATCTACCCGCACTGGATCCGGAGGCGCGTTGGCCGCTGGAAATCCTGGTGAAAACCGGGGACACCGTGACCGGCGGGCAGATTTTTGCCCAGTGCAGGGAGACGGAGGCCATTGTCCACAAGTGCATGATCCCGCCCGGTGTAACCGGTGTGCTTACGGAAGTGGCCCAGCCGGGCGCATTCCAGGTGGATGACCAAATTGCCATTCTGCGGGATCCGCGGGGCAATCTGATCCCGCTCACAATCGCCCAGGTTTGGCCGATCCGCCAACCACGGCCCTTCGCCCGGCGTCTGCCCACCGATCGGCCGCTGGTCACGGGCCAGCGGGTAATCGATACGCTGTTTCCCATTGGCAAGGGCGGCTGCGCCGCCATTCCCGGCCCCTTCGGCGCGGGCAAAACCATGGTGCAGCACCAACTGGCCAAGTGGTCCGACGCCGATATTATCGTCTATCTGGGCTGCGGCGAGCGGGGCAACGAAATGACCCAGGTGTTGGAGGAATTCGGCGAGCTCAAGGACCCGAAGACGAACCGCCCCCTGATGGAGCGCACCATTCTCATCGCCAATACCTCCAATATGCCGGTGGCGGCCCGGGAGGCCTCTATCTATACCGGCATGACCATCGCGGAATACTACCGGGACATGGGTTACGACGTGGCCCTGATGGCCGATTCCACCTCCCGCTGGGCGGAGGCCCTGCGGGAGATCTCCGGCAGGCTGGAGGAAATGCCGGCGGAGGAGAGCTTCCCAGCCTATCTCCCCTCCCGTTTGGCGGGCTTTTATGAACGGGCCGGCTGTATGGAAACACTCAGCCGCCAGACAGGCTCCGTAACAGTGATCGGCGCCATTTCTCCCCAAGGCGGCGACTTCAGTGAGCCGGTCACCCAAAACACAAAGCGGTTCACCCGCTGCTTCTGGGCTCTGGACCGGGCCTTGGCCTATGCGCGGCACTTTCCTTCCATAAACTGGCAAGGCTCCTATTCTGAATACTACCCCGAGCTTGCCCCCTGGTACAAGGAAAAGCTGGGCCCGGACTATCTGGACTGCCGCCTCCGGATCAAGGCGCTTCTCCACGAGGAGGGCGCGCTCTTGGAGATCGCGAAGCTCATCGGCACGGATATCCTGCCCGACGATCAGAAGCTGGTCATTGAAATTGCCAGGGTAATCCGGGTCGGCTTCCTGCAGCAAAATGCCTTTCACAGGACGGACACCTATATGACCCTGGAAAACCAGCTGGCTTTGATGCAGACAATTTTGCATTTGTTTGATCGGGCAAAGGCGTTGACGGATCAGAGCATTCCCCTGTCACAGCTGAAGGTAACCGGCATCTTTGACGCCCTTGTGAAGCTGAAGCTTGAGCTGGGCGACCATCCGGAGGAGGCGGCGGCCTTCCGGTCGAAAATCGACGCGGCCGTTCAGGGCGTACTGGAAAACAACAAGTAAGGGTAGGCGATTTCCTTGAAAATAGAATGCACAGGCATATCCAGGCTGTCGGGTCCGTTGCTCTTTCTGACCGGCGTTTCCGGGATCGGGTATGACGAAATGGCCGAAATCACGCTGGATAGCGGGGAACGGCGTTACGGGCGCGTCATTCAAATCGACGGCGACATGGTCGGCATCCAGGTCTTCCAGGGCACGGAGGGCATTTCCCCTGTTAACGCCCACATCTCCTTCACAGGGAGGCCCATTGAGCTGGCCCTCTCCGGTGAAATTCTGGGCCGGATCTTTAACGGCGCGGGCAATCCCATTGACGGGCTCGGCGATGTGTTCCCGGTGGAGCGCCGGGACATTAACGGCGCCGCAATCAATCCCGTCTCCCGTAAATACCCCCGCAGCTGCATCTATACCGGCATCTCCACCATCGACGCCGCCGCTACGCTGATCCGAGGCCAAAAGCTGCCCATCTTTTCCGGCGCGGGCCTTTCCCATAATATGCTGGCGGCTCAGATTGTCCGTCAGGCAAAAATCGGCGGCGAGAAGGAAAATTTCTCTATTATATTTTGTGCAATGGGCGTCAAAAATGACGTGGCGGACTTTTTCAGGCGGAATTTTGAGGAGGCCGGGGTGTTGAGCCGGGTTTCTATGTTTTTGAACCTGGCCAGCGACCCAATCATCGAACGGATTCTGACGCCCCGGTGCGCCTTGACCGCAGCGGAATACCTGGCCTTCCGGCTCGGCCATCACGTTTTGGTGATCATGACGGATATGACCTCCTATTGCGAGGCGTTGCGGGAGTATTCCTCCTCCAAGGGCGAAATCCCCTCCCGAAAGGGTTTCCCCAGCTATATGTACTCGGATTTGGCCTCTCTCTACGAGCGGGCGGGTATGATTGAAGGCTGTGACGGCTCCGTCACGCAGATGCCCATCCTCTCCATGCCCAACGACGACATCAGCCACCCGATCCCAGACCTGACCGGATACATTACGGAGGGTCAAATCGTTTTGAGCCGGGAGCTGGAACAGAAGGCCATATATCCGCCGATCGCCATCTTACCGTCCCTGTCCCGGCTCATGAAGGACGGCATCGGAGAAGGCTATACCCGAGCCGACCATCCTTTTGTCTCCAACCAGCTGTTCGCCGCCTATTCCAAGGTGCAGGAGGCCCGTTCCCTGGCCTCGGTAATCGGAGAAGACGAGTTGGGCGACACAGACAGGCGGTACCTGGAATTCGGCAGGCGATTTGAATCGGAATTCGTAAACCAGGACCTGATGGAAAACAGGAGCCTTGACCGTACCCTACAAATCGCGTGGCAGCTGCTGTCCCTGCTGCCACGCGATGAGCTGGACCGGATTGACGAGGCCCTTCTGGATCAGTATTATAGGGGGTAGCCATGGCTGCAGTACTGCCTACAAAAAGCAATCTAATGGCCGCGAAAAGTGGCCGAGCACTTGCGAATACCGGGTTTTCCCTGATGGACAAAAAAAGAAGCATCCTGGTTCGGGAGATCATGAGCCTGATTGATAAGGCGGAGACGCTCCAGGCCCGGATCGACACGGTTTTCTCCGAGGCATACCTTGCCCTTCGTGTCTCTAATATTGCCCTGGGCCAGTGTGACCGGATCGCGGAGGCGGTGCCGCCGGACAACGGTGTTTCTGTCCGATACCGCAGCGTAATGGGCGTGGAACTGCCCGCCGTCACGTCGGAGGACGGCGCGCTTTCCCTGCCTTACGGCTTCCTGGAAACGGGGGCCATGCTGGACGAGGCGTATATTCACTTTAACAAAGTGAAGGATCTGATCCGGGAGCTTGCGGAGACGGAAAACACCATTTACCGGCTGGCCCATGCCATAAAAAAAGCTCAAAAACGGGCAAACGCGCTAAAAAACATCGTTATCCCCAATTATGATGAAACGATCAAATTCATTACGGATAGCCTGGAGGAAAAGGAACGGGAGGAATTTGTCCGGCTCAAGGTCATTAAATCTCAGACACGCGCCGACGCCGCCTCCGATTGATTTGGGATGTATAATATTCGCCCGAATGGTGCATATTAATGCCGTAGCAAAAAAACGGACCTCGTTCCGCGCTTTAGGGCCGAAACGAAGTTCGGTATTCGGAGGAATATTTAATGATAATGGATCGAATCGCTCTAATACTTGCGATTGCCGGCGGACTGAACTGGGGCAGCGTCGGAATATTCGGGTTTGACATCATCGCCTACCTTTGCGGCGGTCAGACCGGCGCCGTCAGCAGAGTCATTTATACACTTGTCGGTCTAGCCGCAATCTGGTGTATTTCCCTTCTGTTCAGAGAACGTGACAGGGCAGATGAAGGCGCATAAGGATACCTGCTAAAAAACGGCTGTCAAGTCATGACAGCCGTTTTTTTACGCACCCCTCATGTTGCGCGGTTATAAAGAAGCTTTTTTCTACAGCCCTCTCATGTTACGCGGTTATAAACCTCACCGGGTACAGCGCCGGCGCTTCGAAGAGTCAGCAGCTGGGAAACCGTCACAAAGCGGTAGCCCTCCTGCGCAAGCATGGCCAGCAGCTGATCCACGGCCTCAACGGAAACCTCATAAATATCGTGCATCAGGACAATACTGCCGTCCGCTACACTGTACGCCCCACTGTGGAAGGCGGTATCTAAAATCGTTTCCACATCCCGGCTCTTCCAGTCCATGGTATCCACGGACCACAGCACAAGGGACTGTTCGTTTTTGGCGCAAAATTCCTGAATCTCCGCGTTATAATACCCGCCCGGCGGGCGAATCAGGGTAGGGCGTATCCCGGCAGCGTTTTCCACCACATCAACCGCCTTGAGGATTTCGTCCCGGATGTCGTCCAGCTTGGTCAGATCAGCGTGACTGTAGGTATGGGTTCCGATTTCATGACCTTCCTCCACCATGCGCCGCAGCGTCTCCGGATAGCCCTCCGCCCGGTTCCCGACCACAAAAAAGGTCGCATAGGCCTCATGTTCGGCCAGTATGTCCAGAAGACCAGCGGTATAAGCGCTCGGCCCGTCATCAAAGGTCAGTGCAATCAGTTTTTCACCGCCGTCCGGCAGATTTTGCTCCGCCGGGCTTTCTTCCATTGCCGGACTCTCCTTTGCCGAAACGGGCATCAATCCCGACATGGCGGCGCTTTCAGACGCATCGTTGTCCGGCGCCCTTGCAATCACCCCCGGATCCGGCGTCTCCCGGTAGCGCATCCCAAATAAAACCAGCGCCACACAGGTTGCAAGCATCGCGATCAAAATTACCCCCATCTTCACAACATGCCTTTTCCACATAACAACACCCGGATTTCGAAGAATTCAGACAATAACATGTTCATTTTATACCAATGCCGCAAAAAGATCAAATGTATTTAGGAACAGTCTGGATACAATCCGGGAACATTTTATGTAAATCAAGTAATTATTTGTTACACTGGTATAAATAGGGATTTCCTCGGCAACGAACTCCCTCGTCAAAATGAACCGGCTGTGCACATTCCCTATATCCCACACAAAAAGAAAACGGTCAATGCAATTAAGCATTGACCGTTTTCTTTTTGTGATTTGACGAAGCAAGATAAAAGCATATGCGTCCCCCTTCCCGCAAGGGGGCGCGTATGCTTTTATTCTCGTCTATTCGCTGATAAAGACGATATAACCGACGCCGTTCCATGTCACGTCGGCACCAAAGCTTTCCGCAATGGCACGGGCCGGAACCATGGTGCGCCCACCGATGGCCTGCGCCGGCACATCCAGGGTTTTTGCAGTTCCGTTTACATACAGAGTGTTGCTGCCGATTGCGAGGGAAATTGTCGTACCACCCCGGGCGGCTGTGACGATTTGGGTATTCGCATCCCAGTCCACGCTTGCGCCCATAGTTTCAAAAATCGCCCGCAGGGGTACCATGGTGCGCCCGTCGATGACGGCCGGGTTTACGTCGAAGGAGATACGCTTACCGTTATATACGACATGGATGGGGCTGTCGCAAGAGTTGTCGATGATATAGGAGCGATTCCAACGTGCGCAGTTCTTTGCAACAAACGAACCCTCTGGCGCATAGCTAATCATATTCGGGTAGTTGTCTTCATACATTCCCCACATGCTCTTCTCAAGAATCGTTGATGGCAAATATACGGCCACAAGGGCAGAGTTTTTATCGTTAGCAAGTCGAAAAGTACTGTTATTTATGCTTTCCACCCCATATGGGATGATTATTTCTTCAATCGGGCAATTTCCAAACGCTTGATACGCTATCGATTTTACCGTTATTGGTATGATAACGGATTTTAGCGATGTGCATCCTCCAAAAGCGCTGTTGCCAATCGTTTTGAGGCCTAAATTCATATTGACATCAATTAGCGATGTACAACCGTAAAACGAACTACCATCAATTGCTGTAACAGTAGCCGATAAAGTTACAGTGGTCAGGGCAGTGCATCCAGAAAATGCACTGGCCCCAATTATTTCAACGCCATACGGTATTGACACATTTGTGAGACTTGTGCATCCTTCCCAAAAGCCAACACTTCCGGCACCAGTCGGGATTTCAGTTATCCCGCTTGGAAAACTTATATTTGCAAGGCTTGTACAATCTCGAAAGACTCCGCTACCTATTGATGTAATACTGTCTGGCAGTTCAACGTATTCCAGCGAGGTACATCCTCGAAAGATCCCATTGCCGAGCACTGTCACGCTGTTCGGAATAATTACAGACGTCAGGTTCACACAACCTTCGAATATCCCATGACCAGACATATCTGTTACTGTTGATGGAATAGTCACGGAACGTATCGCTTCTCGCACTTCTTTGGATACTCCTCGGCCTGAAAGAACTGAATAACCAAACGCACCGTAGGATCCTATCTTTGTAACTGGCTTGTCTTTGATCGACGACGGAATGACAATATCCCTGTCAGTACCAAGATATCGCAAAATAGTGACTTGATTATCCAGTAACTCGTATTCATAATCCCCCCACGTCAGCGCGGACGCCGGAGGCGATGGGATCAGTGTAAGGCTGATCACCAGCGTCAATAGCAAGCTTACGATTTTTCTTTTCATACAATCAACTCCTTTTTATTTTATGTACGCCCAAGGGTGTCCGCGATGATTTTACCATACATAACCTGTAATGTAAAGACTTCACTGACCGGCACACACCCCTTATCAATGCCCCACACAAAAGGGAAGGCGCTCAATGTGTAAACACATTGAGCGCCTAAAGTGTTGGCATTGTCCTATCTTCCCGGGCCGTCGCCAGCCAAGTATTTTCAGCGCAGGTGAGCTTAACTTCTGTGTTCGGAATGGGAACAGGTGGACCCTCACCG
>Ga0153972_1000646_pt1 | contig 11332 bp, 8 predicted proteins | sample TSGA056MetaG_FD_104732 | JGI IMG/M metagenome (GOLD analysis project Ga0153972, IMG submission 104732) | Attine ant fungus gardens microbial communities from Georgia, USA - TSGA056 MetaG | ecosystem: Host-associated > Fungi > Mycelium > Unclassified | place: USA: Georgia, George L Smith State...
AAAGAACAAAAATGTTCCTGTTTTCAATCAATTATTGTCGTTACAACTCTCAAAAACGGAAGAACTGAGCCACCAACACTTAAAACGTTGGCGATTATGACGAGAATTAGATTGACGTGAAAAAGCAAATCAAACGCTTGACTTCACTCATTTCTCCTGCTATACTGTTAAGGCCGCTTTGAATGGGCTTTTAACCAATGGCAATTCTGCCAGCCCCCGACAGCGAGTCCGTACATGAAGGAGTTGAATACAATGCATGCAATCATTGAAACCGGCGGAAAGCAGTACAAGGTGACCGAGGGTGACACCCTGTTCATTGAAAAGCTGCCTCAGGAGGCCGGGGACGCAGTGACCTTCAGCAAGGTTCTGGCTGTACTCGACGGCGACAACGCCACCATCGGCACCCCCGTGGTATCGGGCGCGAAGGTGGAGGCCACCGTGGAGAAAAACGGCAGGGGCAAGAAGATCCGCGTTTTCAAGTATAATCCGAAGAAGGGCTACCGTAAGCGCCAGGGTCACCGTCAGCCTTACACCAAGGTGACCATCGGCAAGATTTCCGTCTGATGACCACCGTATCCTTTCGAATGGACGGCGCCCGCATCACTGCGGTAGCCGTATCGGGACACAGCGGCTACGGCGAGGCGGGCGGGGACATTGTTTGCGCGGCCATTACCAGCGCCGTGCGCCTAACCGAGTGCGCCATCAATGACGTGCTGGGGATCGGCGCGGCGGTGAAGGTGAAGCAGGCGGACGCCTCACTTTCCCTCAAGCTGCCCGGCGGGCTGGACGCGCAAAACGAGACGGTCTGTCAGACCCTGCTCACGGCACTGATGGTCTATTTGACCGGGCTGCGGGAGGAATATCCCGCACATATTATGGTTTCGGCGGAGGATTCCAACGCCGAATGAGTTTATACAGGCAGGAGGTATATACAATGCTGAACATTGGTCTTCAATTTTTCGCCCACAAGAAGGGCGGCGGATCCACCAAGAACGGGCGGGACTCCGAGTCCAAGCGTCTGGGCGTCAAGCGCGGCGACGGGCAGATGGTTCTGGCGGGCAATATTCTGGTGCGCCAGCGCGGCACCCGCATCCATCCCGGCGTCAATGTGGGCAAGGGCAGCGACGACACGCTGTTTGCCCTGAAAACCGGCACGGTTAAGTTTGAGCGCATGGGCAAGGATCGCAAGCAGGTCTCCATCGTGGAGGCCGCCCAGTAATTGAGCGATTACAAAGGCTCCGAACGAACTGTCGTTCGGGGTCTTTTCCATATCGCGCAACGCACAGTAGGAGGTGCAAGCATGTCGCAATTTATTGACACCGCAAAAATTACGGTGAAGGCGGGCAACGGCGGAAACGGCGTGGTCTCCTTTCACCGGGAAAAATATGTCGCCGCGGGCGGTCCCGACGGCGGCGACGGCGGGCGGGGCGGAGATATCATCCTTCAGGTGAACGACCACATGTCCACCCTGATGGACTTCCGCTATAAACGAAAATACAGCGCACCCGCCGGCGCCGACGGGCAGGGCAAGCGTTGCTCCGGGCGGGATGGGGAGAGCCTGACCATCCGGGTGCCCCGGGGTACAGTGGTGCGGGACTTCGAGTCCAGAGAGATCATCTGCGACATGTCCTCCAACGAGCCCTTTGTGCTGGCGCGGGGCGGCAACGGCGGCTGGGGCAATAAGCATTTCGCCACCCCCACCCGGCAGGCGCCCCGGTTTGCCAAGGCGGGTCTCCCCGGCGAGAGCCGCGAGGTGCTTCTGGAGCTCAAGCTGCTGGCGGATGTGGGGCTGGTGGGCTTCCCCAACGTGGGGAAATCCACCCTCCTGTCGGTGGTGAGCAAGGCGCGCCCCAAAATTGCGAACTACCACTTTACCACCCTCTTCCCAAACCTGGGCGTGGTGGATGTGGCGGACGGCGTCTCCTTTGTGCTGGCGGATATCCCCGGCATTATCGAGGGGGCGGCGGAGGGCGCGGGTCTGGGGCATGACTTTCTGCGCCACATCGACCGCTGCCGTCTGCTTATCCACGTGGTGGACGTCTCCAGCAGTGAGGGGCGGGATCCGGTGGAGGATTTTAACGCCATCAACGAGGAGCTCAAGCAGTACAGCCCCGCCCTTGCCACACGCCCCATGCTGGTAGCGGGCAATAAAGCGGATATCGCGGAGGATCGCACGGGGCTGGAGGCATTGCGCACCCATGTGGAAGCGCTTGGCCTGCCCTTCTTTGAGCTCTCCGCCGCCACCGGGCAGGGGACACGCACCCTGATGCTGGAGGCCGCGGGGCGGCTGGAAACCCTTCCCCCTGTCGTCGTCTACGAGCCCACCTATGTGCCGAAGGCGCCGGTGGTGGACACCTCCCAACCCCTCAGCATTACCCAGGAAGACGACCTCTGGATCGTAGAAGGTCCCTGGCTGGAGCGGCTGATGGCAAACGTCAACTTCAGCGATTACGAATCCCGCAATTGGTTCGACAAGATGCTGCGGGGGGCGGGACTCTTTGCCCGGCTGGAGGAGATGGGAATCCAGGACGGGGAGATTGTGCGCCTGTACAATCTGGAATTTGAGTATCAGCGGTAACACCAATGCCCATAATTGGCACGGCTGGAAGCGAAACATTGCAAAAATATCCTCCGAACCTGCAATTTGCTCTTTTTTATTGGCGCAGGGTGTGCTATACTTTAGGTTGAATTTTAAAGCACCCAGCGGTGTGAAAGGTGAACTGGTATGAACCTGCTAAAGAAAATACTTGGAACAAACTCCCAAAAAGAGGTCAAGCGCCTGATGCCCCTCGTTCAAAAGATTGAGGCGCTGGAGGAGTCCTATAAGGCACTTTCGGATCATGAGCTTCAGGCGAAGACGCCGGAGCTGAAGGCCAGACTGCAAAACGGAGAGACTCTCGACGATATTCTGCCGGAGGCCTTCGCCACCGCCCGGGAGGCGGCGTGGCGTGTGCTTGGTATGCGGCCGTATCAGGTGCAGCTCATCGGCGGCATTGTCCTGCACCAGGGGCGCATCGCTGAGATGAAAACCGGTGAGGGCAAGACCCTTGTGGCCACCCTCCCCGCATATCTCAACGCGCTGGCCGGCGAAGGAGTGCATATTGTCACCGTCAACGATTATCTGGCCAAGCGTGACTCGGAGTGGATGGGGAAGCTCTACCGCTTCCTCGGCCTGACGGTGGGTCTTGTGATCCATGCGGTGCCGCCCAAGGAGCGCCACGCCTCCTACGCGGCCGACATCACCTACGGCACGAACAACGAGTTCGGGTTTGACTACCTGCGCGACAACATGTGCATCTACGCCACCGAGATGGTACAACGCGGACATGCCTTCACCATCGTCGATGAGGTCGACTCCATTCTGATCGACGAGGCACGTACCCCCCTCATTATCTCCGGGCAGGGAGACAAGTCCACCCAGCTGTATACCCAGGTGGATTCCTTTGTGGGCGGGCTGGCCTGCTACCGCGTGGCCTCCGTAGACACCAAGGAGGAGGAGGATCCCGACATCGACGCCGACTATGTGGTCGATGAGAAGGCGCGTACCGTCACCCTGACGGCGCGGGGGATCGCCAAGGCCGAGGCACACTTCCATCTCGAAAACCTGGCCGACGCGGAGAACACCACCTACTCCCACCATATCAACCAGGCCATCCGCGCCCACGGGCTGATGAAGCGGGATATCGACTATGTGGTGAAGGACGGCGAGGTCATCATTGTCGATGAATTCACCGGCCGCCTCATGTATGGCCGCCGCTACTCCGAGGGACTGCATCAGGCCATTGAGGCCAAGGAGCGCGTGGAGGTGGAGCGGGAGTCCAAGACCCTGGCCACCATTACCTTCCAGAACTATTTCCGCCTCTACGGCAAGCTCTCCGGCATGACCGGTACCGCCATGACCGAGGAGGAGGAATTTAACCAGATCTATGAGCTGGACATCGTGGAGATCCCCACCAACAAGCCGCTGGCTCGTGTGGATAACTCCGACGTGGTGTACAAGAATACGGCGGGAAAAACCCGCGCCATCCTCACCCAGATTGAGGAGTGCCACGCCAAGGGGCAGCCGGTGCTGGTGGGTACCGTCTCCATTGAAAAGTCGGAGACGCTGGCGGCGCTTCTGGCGAAAAAGGGGATTAAGCACAACGTCCTCAACGCCAAGAACCATGAGAAGGAAGCGGAGATCATCGCCCAGGCCGGTAAGCTCGGCGCCGTCACCGTGGCTACCAACATGGCCGGACGCGGTACCGATATTATGCTGGGAGGTAACGCCGAATACCTGGCCAAGGCGGATCTGCGCAAGGCGGGGCTCACCGATGAGATGATCGCCGAGGCCACGGGCTTTGCCGATACCGACAGCGAGGAGATTAACGACGCCCGCCGCCGCTACAGCGAGGCAGAGAAAAGGTACAGGGAAGAGATTCAGGTGGAGGCCGACAAGGTACGCGGGGCGGGCGGCCTGTTCATTCTCGGCACCGAGCGCCACGAATCCCGCCGCATTGATAACCAGCTGCGCGGCCGTGCCGGTCGTCAGGGCGACCCCGGTGAAACCCGCTTTTTCCTCTCGTTGGAAGACGATATCATGCGTCTGTTTGGTTCCGATCGGGTCATGAACATGATGGAGACGCTGGGCGTGGATGAAGACACCCCCATCGAGCAAAAGATGCTCACAAACGCCATTGAGTCCTCCCAGAAGCGGGTGGAGTCACGCAACTTCCAGACCCGTAAAACCGTGCTGGAGTACGACGACGTGATGAACACCCAGCGGAAGGTAATCTATGAGCAGCGCCGTCAAGTGCTGGATGGCGAGGATCTTCAGAGCAGCATTCAGGCCATGCTCGCCTCCACCATTACCAACGAGGTGAATGGGCAGGTCGGGGAGCATAGGCACCTCACGGCGGAGGGGCTCCATGTCGCCACCGCGCCCTTCCGGGGCATGTTCCTCACACAGGAGGAGCTGGTCTTTACCGATGAGCAGCTCCAGGGCTACACCGCCGACCAGCTTATTGAGATGATACAGGCGCGCGCCACAGAGGTGTACCGCAACAAGGAGCAGGAGCTGGGTGAGCCGCTGATGCGTGAGCTCGAGCGGGTGATGATGCTGCGCACGGTGGATGAATACTGGATGGATCATATCGACGCCATGACGGAGCTGCGCCAGGGTATTGGCCTGCGCGCCTACGCCCAAACCGACCCGAAGGTGGAGTACAAGCGCGAGGGCTATGAGATGTTCGAGCGGATGATCGCCGCCATTCAGGACGAGACGGTGCGGCGTGTGTTCCTGGCGCGGGTGCAGAGCAACGCCACCGTAAAGCGCGAGCGGGTGGCGCAGGTCACCGGTGAGAGCGGCGGTGACAACACCGTGAGAAACCAGCCCGTCAAAAAGGGGGAAAAGCCGGGGCGCAACGACCCGTGTCCCTGCGGCAGCGGAAAGAAATATAAAAAGTGCTGCGGAATGAACGAGGAATAATCCAGAGCGTGCATGCCGCGCTGAAAGGATCGATTGCATGAAGGTTACAGCAACGCAGCACAATGGTCTGACCGTTTACACCGCCGACGGCTTCACAGCCGCCGGCGGTGTAACACACGGTTTTTCCACCCGTCAGGGGGGCGTATCCGAGGGGATTTATGCCTCCCTGAACCTGGGGATGAACCGTGGGGACGACCCGGCGCGGGTGCGGGAAAATTACAGCCGCTTTTGCGGGGTGCTGGGCGTAAGTCCCCGGCATCTAGTGTTTTCCAGGCAGGTGCATGAGGCCGCCGTGCGTACCGTCACCTCCGCCGATCTTGGGAAGGGTCTTGACCGCGAGATCGACTATACCGCCGACGCCCTGATGACCGACATCCCCGGCGTGGCGCTGACCATTTTCAGCGCCGACTGTCTGCCCGTGCTGCTGTACGACCCCGTGCGGCGGGTGGCTGCCGCCGCCCACGCAGGCTGGCGCGGCACCGCCCGGGGGATCATAGAGAACACGGTGGGACGCATGGAGGAGGTCTATGGCTGCCACCCCGGGGATATCTTGGCGGCCATCGGGCCGGGCATCTCCAAGTGCTGCTTTGAGACCGGCGCCGACGTACCCAACGCCATGACCGAGTCCATGGGCGCGGCGGCGCTGCCGTTTATCGAGCCGCTGCCGGCGGGAAAATTCCGTGTGGATCTCAAGGGCATCAATGCCTACCGCTTGGAGCGGGCGGGGCTTTCCGCGCAGAACATCGCCCTGTCCGACGCCTGTACCGTGTGCCGGAGCGACCAGCTCTGGTCCCATCGTGTCACCCAGGGGGAGCGCGGCAGCATGGCCGCGGTCATCGCGCTCATCCCCTTACTTTCCTGAGCTGGACAAGCCAATTATTATAAAAATAAAAGGTGTGGAGGAACAAAAATGGGTCAGGTATTTCGCTGTTTTGTTGAAAAAAAACCAGGCTGTGCCGTGGAGGCCGAGGGCCTACACAAGGAGCTTAGGGAGCTGCTTGGCATCAAGGCGCTCACCGGCGTGCGCATCTTCCGCCGCTATGACCTGAGTGGTCTGGACGCCCAGACCTTCCAGGCCGCCCGGGATACGCTTCTGTCCGAGCCCCAGGTAGATCTGTGCTATGACGAGGCGCTTCCCGCCCTGCAGGACACCGCGCTGCTGGCCATTGAACCGCTTCCCGGGCAGTACGACCAGCGCGCCGATTCCTGCGCCCAGTGCGTCCAGATGATGACCGGCGGCACCCGCCCCGAGGTGCGCACGGCCACAGTCTACGCCCTGGAGGGGACGTGCTCCCCGGCGGAGCTGGCGGGCATCAGAGAGTATCTCTTAAACCCCGTGGAAGCGCGGGAAGCGTCCATGAACAAGCCCGAAACCCTCACCATGGACTACCCCGCGCCCGCCCCTGTGGCAACCCTGACCGGCTTTATCGGCCTGGATGAGGACGGCCTCAAGGGTGCGCTGGAGGAATACGGCCTTGCCATGGATCTGGACGATTTGCGCCTGCTGCGGGAGTACTTTAAACGGGAAGAGAAGCGCGACCCCACCATGACCGAGCTGCGGGTGGTGGATACCTATTGGTCGGATCACTGCCGCCATACCACCTTCCTCACCCAAATTGACGAGGTGCAGACCGACGACCGGGAGATTGATATGACCCTCAAGGGCTATGTGGCGCTCCGGGAGGAGGTCTACGGGCCGGACGCCGACGAGACGCACCCCAAAAACCTGATGGATATCGCCACCCTTGGTGCGAAGGTACTGAAAAACCGCGGCCTGCTCCCCGATCTGGACGAGTCCGACGAGGTGAACGCCTCCTCCATCAAGGTCAAGGCCAACGTGGACGGACAGCTGGAGGATTGGCTGCTCATGTTTAAGAATGAGACCCACAACCATCCCACCGAAATTGAACCCTTCGGCGGCGCGGCCACCTGTATCGGCGGCGCCATCCGCGACCCCCTCTCCGGGCGCTCCTATGTCTATCAGGCCATGCGCCTGTCCGGCAGCGGCGACCTGCGCGACCCCATCACCGACACACTGGACGGCAAGCTCCCCCAGCGGAAAATTGCCTCCGGCTCCGCGGCGGGCTATTCCTCCTACGGAAACCAGATTGGCGTGGCCACAGGCATTGTAAACGAGCTGTATCACCGGGGCTATATCGCAAAGCATATGGAGCTGGGCGCGGTCATTGGCGCGGCGCCCGCCTCCCACGTGGTGCGGGAGACCCCCGCCCCCGGCGACAAGATCCTGCTGCTGGGCGGACGCACAGGGCGGGACGGCATCGGCGGCGCCACAGGCTCCTCCAAGGCGCATGACCTTGGCTCGCTGGACACCATGGCTGCGGAGGTGCAAAAGGGCAACGCCCCGGAGGAGCGCAAGATCCAGCGCCTCTTCCGCGATCCCGACGTGACCCGCCTCATCAAGCGCTGCAACGACTTCGGCGCGGGCGGCGTGTCGGTGGCCATTGGTGAGCTGGCCGACGGGCTGGATATTAATCTGGATCTGGTGCGGAAAAAGTACGAGGGTCTGGACGGTACCGAGCTGGCCATTTCGGAGAGCCAGGAGCGTATGGCCGTTGTGGTCGCCCCCGGCGATGTGGACGCCTTCGTGGCGGCTGCTGTGAAGGAAAATCTGGAGGCCTATGTGGTGGCGGAGGTGACGCAAAGCCCCCGGATGGTCATGCACTGGAACGGGGAGAAGATTCTCGACCTGTCCCGCGCCTTCCTTAGCACCAACGGAGCGACAAAGCACGCCGTGGCGGCGATTCCCTACGTGGAACGCCCGGTGCCCGGCTTCCGCATCCCCATGCTCAAGGGTACGGCGGGCGGCCTGCACTACGCCTCCCAGCGCGGCCTGGCGGAGCGCTTTGACTCCACCATCGGCGCGTCCTCCGTGCTGGCGCCCTTCGGGGGCAGGTATCAGCGCACTCCGGTGCAGGTGATGGCGGCCACGCTCCCCGTGAAGCCGGGGCAGAGCACCGATACCTGTTCCGTCATGTCCTGGGGCGGTGACCCGCGCCTCATGGAGCGCGACCCCTATGGCGGCGCGTTTGAGGCGGTGATTGACTCTGTTTGTAAGCTGGTGGCGGCTGGGTGCGACTACCGCACCGCCCGTCTGTCCTTCCAGGAATATTTTGAGCGGCTGGGGGACGACCCCCTCCGCTGGGGAAAGCCCATGGCGGCGCTGCTGGGCGCGCTGAAGGCTCAGATCGGCCTGCGCGTCCCCGCCATCGGCGGCAAGGACTCAATGTCCGGCACCTTCCTTAACCGGAACGTCCCCCCCACGCTCATCTCCTTCGGGGTGGGCACCACGTCGGCGGACAAGATCCTCACGCCGGAGTTCAAGGAGGCGGGACACGCGGTCTACCTCTTCGCCCCGGAGCGGAAGCGCGGGTGCGACGGCATTGTGGAAAGCTGGGACAACTTTCAGAAGTTTTGCGACCAGGGGCAGGTTCACGCCGCCTGGGCGCTGGGGAATGGCGGCCTGAGCGAGGCGGTCATTAAAATGTCCTTTGGCAACCGTATCGGCTTCCAGGTGAAGGCCAAGGTGGGTTCGGAGGAGTTTTACCGCTCTGAGGTGGGCGCCATTCTGGCCGAGTGCTCCGGGGAGATCACCGGCGCGCGGGAGGTGGGCCGCACCGCGGAGGAGCCGCTGGTAAACCTGCCGGGGGATTCCGTCTCTATCGAGGATCTGCTGGCGCTCTCCGAGCGTGCGGCGGAGGAGGCCTATCCCACAAAAACCGCGGATACCGGTTCGGTGGAGAAAATTACGTTTATGAAGCGCTCCCCCGCGGTCTGCAAGGCGAAAACCGCCCGGCCCACGGCGCTGATCCCCGTCTTCCCCGGCACCAATTGCGAGTATGACACCGCCTCCGCCTGCCTCAAGGCGGGCATTGAGCCGGAGATTCTGGTGGTGCGCAACCGCACCGCCGACGAGCTGGCGCAGTCCTCCGCCGCGCTGGAGGCAGCGCTGGGCAAGTCCCAGATGCTGATTTTACCCGGTGGCTTTTCCGGCGGCGACGAGCCGGACGGGGCAGCGAAGTTCATCTGCTCCTTCCTGCGCAACCCCCGGCTTACCGACGCGGTTCACGCCCTGCTCCAGAAGCAGGACGGCCTGATTTTAGGCATCTGCAACGGCTTCCAGGCGCTCATTAAGCTGGGGCTTGTCCCCTACGGGGAGATTCGCCCCATGGACAGCGGCGCCCCCACCCTGACTTGCAACACCATTGGCCGCCATATGAGCCGCTACGTTACCACACGGGTCGCCTCCGTTAACTCCCCGTGGATGCTCCAGTGTGAGCCCGGTGACCTGCACACCATCCCCGTCTCCCATGGGGAGGGGCGCTTCGTGGCCTCCGAGGAGGTGCTGGAGAGCCTGAAGAAAAACGGTCAGATCGCCACCCAGTATACCGATTACGAGGGCAATCCCGCCATGGATATCGATAGTAACCCCAACGGGTCGCTTCTGGCCATTGAGGGAATCTTCTCCCCCGACGGGCGGGTGTTTGGCAAGATGGGTCATACCGAGCGGTGTGGCGCACATGTGGCAAAGAATATTTTCGGCAATAAGTACCAGCCCATTTTTGAGAGCGGTGCCGCGTACTTTAAGTGATGTATACCAGTTGCGCTTATGTAAATCACAAATTCGGGAGGCAGAGTCATGGAAATCAAAAATGTTGTCCTTATCGGCGGCGGTGTGCTTGGAGGCCAAATTGCGTATCAGAGCGCCTATATGGGCTTCAATGTAACAATATACCTAAGAAGTGACGCTTCGATAGCGCGCGCACAGCCTAAAATTGACCGGCTGCACGATATTTATATTGCGGAGCTTACTGCGGCAAAAGAAAATAATGGTCCTGTAAGTCGCGGTCTCGTGTCCAATGCGCAGGATTTATCCGGTATTGATTTTAATGCGCTCATGGAACATGCTGATAACGCGTACAAAAATTTAAAATACACAACGGATTTGGAGGCGGCCGTTAAGGACGCCGACCTTGTGATTGAGGCATTGGCCGAGACGCCCAAGGATAAGATAGAGCTATATACCAGGCTACAGCAGTACCTCCCCGAAAAAACGATTGTCGTCACCAATTCCTCCACCCTGCTTCCCAGTATGCTTGCCGATTCCACCGGCAGACCCGAGCGCTTTTTGGCGCTGCATTTCGCAAATAATATCTGGAAGCAAAATACTGCGGAGGTCATGGGGCATGACAGAACCGACCCGGCTGTCTTTGAGACGGTCGCAGCATTTGCCGCTGACATTGGCATGATCCCCTTGAGGCTAAAAAAGGAAAAGGCCGGGTATATTCTAAACTCCTTGCTTGTTCCCTTTCTCTCGTCCGCGCAGGAGCTTCTCGTTGATGAGATTGCGGATGTGGAAACCATAGACAAGACATGGGTTTTGGCGACAGGCGCTCCATTCGGCCCCTTCCGCATCCTTGATATTGTCGGCATAACGACTGCGTACAATATCATGGTGAACTATCCGGACGCTGTTTCCGACCCCACCTCCATGCATGCCAGGATTGCAAAGCTTTTAAAGGAGGAATATCTCGACAAGGGGAAAACCGGCATCATTTCCGGCGAGGGCTTCTACAAGTATTAATCAATGGGATGGCAGGCCGCAAGCCCTTAAAGCGTCAAAGGATGGCGGACACCGTTGTGTGTCCGCCATCCCAGACTGCGGCTTTTTCCCCCCTGGCAAGGAGGAAGCTATATAAACTGAGGGGGCTGACGCACCATAAAAATGGTGCGCCAGCCCCTTTTCCTAACAGGCTGCTTTTACTCCTTTTTCTTTCTGCCTGTGAACAGGAGAAGCAGGAGCGCGCCGCCGGACAGGCACAGGATGACAACAAGAAGCGTCAGGGG
>Ga0153972_1000647_pt1 | contig 11327 bp, 10 predicted proteins | sample TSGA056MetaG_FD_104732 | JGI IMG/M metagenome (GOLD analysis project Ga0153972, IMG submission 104732) | Attine ant fungus gardens microbial communities from Georgia, USA - TSGA056 MetaG | ecosystem: Host-associated > Fungi > Mycelium > Unclassified | place: USA: Georgia, George L Smith State...
GATTATGTTTATTGGGATACACATTTGGCTTCGGACTTTCTCTTTGCATCGTTCTACATTCATTCAACCATGAATAAATTTTTCATGCCCATTTCGGAGGCCATTGATTTTTCTATGGCACCTCCATGTAGTGTTATGATTTTTTATAGGGAGGGGTCCTTCAAACTATACATCTCATCCAGAAAACAAAAATTCCATGTAGTATAATAGAATGACAGAGTAACTCGCTAATCAACTATATATAAGAAAGCATTTTGACAAAAGGTTGAACATGGTGTAAGAATGAAGCATGCAATGAATATATGAAAACAAAACAGGAGAAAAAAATAAAGGCGGTGGCAGTTTATTACGTGTGCAGAATATCTGCAAATGATATGTCTAGGATATTCAGTGTGGCTAATTGCTGTTCTACCGACTGATCTTGAAGTAGGTACTCTATTATATAAGCAAAACCTGGGAGCATTCTCAGGCTGTCTCCGTAAATCACTCATCATCGGGACATACTCAGAGGAGATTAATATATTAATATATTTCGAGTGAGAAGCTGCCAACTCGGTGCGACGATAACGGAAAAGTTGTGATTATGAGCGAGATCTCCTCCGACCCCGGATAAGATTTAAAGTGAACAATTTCGTCATATGAGACCTCTTCTTCAAGCGAAATAAATCCCAAGTTTAAGAGAAATTTGTCTAGATCTTGTCCTCAGATGATTGTGTAGGACGAGAATAATATTTATCGGAGTTCCCACGGGTCGTTCAATAGCTTGAGCACGATGAGTTCCTCTGAACTGTCCCTTTCGCGTGCACGGGCCAGGTGGAATTCCATACGACAACATGTGCTCTTGCCTGCCCGTCAGGGAGATGCCAGCGACAGTCGGTCTCGGATGTCGACGCCCTCAGAACAGCAGCATCATCGCCAGCCAACCTCTGTGTCTTCTTCTACTACTATTCCCTTTCCCCAGCGTCCGCAACCTACTTTGCAGACACAGAAACCGGGGTCAAGACTCGCTGCGAAGCTGGGATTTCGGAATGTTGTGGACCACGCACGTGAAGCTGCGATCGATGAGAACAGGAAATTTGCTGCTGATGTTTCTCGAGCATGTTGGGCTGCCAGGGTCAATGTCTCTACGAGGGGTTTATTGTCTCCCACAGGAGGAAAGAGTAAATATGGTGATACGCTCAACACGGTGTTGACTGGCGCTTCCAACTTAAATTTACCGTTCTCAAGTAACACGGCGGCCTCGTCCAGTGGGAGCTTTTCTGGGGCTGCTTCAGGTAGCGGTGCTGGATCTTATCCAAAGAAATCAGAGTATCGTAGTCCAGCAAGCCCATACGAAGGACTATTCAATCCACCCTCAGCATCATCGTTCAATGTATCGGCTACCTTTGCTTCTGCCTCTACCTCTGCCTACAATCTCATAACCTCGACATCTCATACCCAACCACATGTCCCGTCGGTCAAGTACCTGCATCAGGTATTGTGGCAAGGTTCGGGTTCGAGTTCTGTATCTCTGCGGTCAGTATATCTACCACATGAGTCATTGGTTCTTTCCGCTTTGTTGGTGCCATTTTTAGGCAGTGGGTATAGTAATGTCAACATGGTTGATGCAGGTAAGGTCGAAGAGGAGAGATGGTTGGCAGTGGATGCGTTTGAGTTAATAGCCAAAACTTGGCCTCCGACGAATGAGGTGAGCTAATACGGGTGTCTGATCCATTTAATCAATTTAATTACTTCTTTGGGTTAGCTTGCAAGTGCAGAACGCTGCTTATGGTGTACAAAGGCTGCTGCAAATCTTTCAACAACACCTCTCCGTAGTCGTATATTGTCCAATCTATGGGGTCTCACAAATCCAAATGAAAATACTCATCTGCTTCTTTCGCCCGACACCATTGATTCCATTGCATGCAGCATTTTCCTCCTCTTCCCTCTTATCTCATCGTCCTCGTCAACCTCGCCAATCTCGCCATCGTGGAAAAATCTATCAAGTGCTCCGCAATTATCCTTGACAATGGACGAGTCGTCTGACGCAAAGATTCTCAACCAAGTTTTGTCTCACTTGTCTACTGGCTTGTTAGACGAAGAAGCTTGCGGAGACGAGTATGGTGGTACTCGTGTGAAATGGAGTGCTGGAGAGGATGACGCAGGAGTGATTGGACAGATGTTGTTGAGCGAATCCCTAGCAAAATGTTTGACTGTTGTTTGGGCATCTGGTAGTGTTCAGGGTTACGACACAGGAAACGTTGCAAGATCCACGGTAGTCAGTGGGTGGTTGGTAGGCAGAAGTATGGATGTGAGTGTTTTTCATCTTAGTATCAGAAGTTTGATCTAAGATGACGCTAGGATCATTGGATCAAATTGGCGGAGAGACCGACACAGTTGCAGATGATGATAAGTGTTCGGAGGATAATCAATTGGTGCAACGGAGTTGTATCATTCCTTTCCCAGTTTTTTCACTAATTCAGTGTTTGCGATACAAGATCAGAGGTCAGGTCCAGAGGATGAATTACGCTAACATACGACCGGATAGAAGCAAGGAATTCTAATGGGGCGATAGCAATGAGGAATACCATGGCCGCCCAGTGTCTGCCTGAGAAAATTATGTAAGTATCTTACGGTAATACAAGTTGAATGACCGAAAAACGTCCGCAGACCTTGGGTTGGAAGGCAACAAAATAAACAAGACAAGCTACGAAAAACCATGGTTTGAAATTTTGTTGTATAGTTGTCACATACAACAGTAGGCACGAAATACTATGTGAAGAATTATACATTTCCATGAAGCTCAAAGCAGAGCTAGTTACGACATAAGCTTGGCTTATTTAGGGTTCGACTGGGGCCTAAGGCATCCGTGGAAAGCTTTGTTTCAACACAACTGGAATTGTGTCCCATTACCTTCTTGGATCCCCATGGGTTCATAGAAAGCAGATAGTCTTCAGGCTGATACCATTAATCAGCAAGTAACTTTAGACAATTCAAAAGGTGATACTTATTTTGAGTCCATCACACTAGGCTAGAGAAGCAATTATCAATCCTTTCTAGCTTTGTATCTATAGGCACCATCGGTTTTTCGACTTGAAGATCACTGCTAGTTATATCATGCTCCGTCAACTTCTCTAAAACAGAGATTAACTTCACCTTTTTTGAAAAAATAAAAAGTTTATAATGCGGGGCTTGATTGCAGTCTACAGTAGCATACAGAGTACACTATAAATCTACACAAACACAAGTGAAAATCAGACCAACTTGAAGAAAGGGAGAACAAAGGGAAAAGAAGGGGGTCAGAAGTTGTCAGTAGACAACGTCGGCTAGATTATGTAGTCCAAGCAAACGCTGAAGGATTGCCGGACAGAATTCTACATGAAGCAGCTACAACCGTTCATGTTGACAGTTTTTGTGACACAGAACTAGGTGTTAATTAGTCTGGTTGATCGGCGGGGCGACGAGGCGAGGTCGATTTGATGAAGGGAAGCGAATGCGAGAGCTCGGGGCTCTCTGTGTTGTACTGAACTGAACCCTCCCCCACAGAACCGTGGGAAAAAATTGAACCACACGTTCGAGTTGTTCAAGCTATGTGGTCATTGTTGCCCCGGTAAAAAGGGCTTGGTATGTCAAATAAATATTCAGCTTTTGCTATGACACCTACTAGCCTTCTTTTCTACACCAATTCAGCAGCTACAAATATTGATCGTGGTCAATGTGATGAAACGACACTCTCCTTGCGGTTGACTTCCTGAGTGTTTGCATTTTCATGGGACTCGGAGTCAGCTTGGATTGAGTATGTCAGAACATCAGGACAGTGGTGAGAAAATACATTTGACGACGGAAGGCAATACTCACCCAAAAGCATGAGATCTCCCATACTTTTTACATGCAGCGAGTCAACCAGTTGTAACTGGAAACCATGTCAGCCAAAAGAAAATGACTGATGCTTCTGATGATCAAATTCCCACCCGTTGGCAGTAGCAGCTGCTTCGGATGGTTCCGCGGCCTTGTTCACCGGATAACATCATATCCCCTTTCGCAACGTTGTTTCTTGCTCCCTCTACCCAAACCCAAAGTTTTATCAATGGCAAACCCAGGTGACACTGATATTCTGGTACCAACTATCCGAATTGTCGGTGAGTATAACTCATTAGCTCAATTTATCAGTTGCCTTAACTGCGTCCAGAATTCATTGGGAAGTTTGATCATGAATTTCCACAATCATTGATTGTCAAGCACTCCGACAAGGCGAATGGTCATCTCCGAGACACTGAAGGGAAACTCAAGAAAAACTTCGCAGCATCTCAAGTTGACAAGTAGATGGTGAATTGAACACCACATGCCTAAGCAGTGCTAAACATTCGCACAATGTAGTATTATCAAGCAAGGAAGTGACCTGGATATTGAGATACACAGAAAGCATCCTCTGCGACGGAAGATCTCCAGCCTTGGGCATTTCTCAGAGGATGACCCTCTGTAAAGCTAGCGTTAAGTTTGATGATCTATGCACAGGAAGGAACCAAATGTAGGTTGATCTTTGCCTCAATTGCTCCAAGCCTGCTCAGAATACTTCAGCAAATTTTAAGGAAAAATTCCCCAATGGAATCGCAGGATGACAATTCTGGATCGTCGCCGAGGTACGCTATCATGGTTGTTGTCAACATGTAGATTGCCTGCTCAAGTCCAAATCTAGGCTTACAACTGTGACCTGAGTGCCCTGGATAAACAAATCAAGAGCACAATTGAGGACCTGAACAATTTCCGGCCTATTATGTATCGTCTCGGTTCTGCGAATGATGTGGGTGGAATGTTTATTGAGTTTGGAATGGCTAGTGGACCAGAAGCATACTGATTCGACCACACACAATCTACTCTCACAGATCCTCTGGTGCACTGTTGCCTGTGATCTTGCCCGCCTGTTCCCTTCCCTTCGCCAACACTTAGCTCAAGGAAATCAAGGGCACGACTCATCTGACATTGATCGACTTTTCAAATCGCTCATCGAGGTACCACTAATCCGCGCTGGATGATGCTATTCCACGAGGAGCTTCCGGTGATTGTGATAGATGCGCTGGACGAGTGTGGTGGCCTGAGGCACGACGCATCTGGGGAGGATTTCCAAAGTCTATTGCATACGCTCAAGCGCTGGATTCAGGTTGATCACTTGAAGAAGCTCAAGTTGGTCATTACTAGCCGGCCAGACGACCGTATTACCTTCTCTGGTTCCACCAGCATCCATGATATTCCTTCTGGTTATGGAGTCAAGCCGGGGGACAGTGTCTCAAATGACATCCGTACATTCCCCAAGTCATGCCTCGAGAGTGTGGGCATGAACAATGGATTGATCAAAAAGGCTCTTGATTACCTGGCTCCCTGTGCTGCTGGGATATTTATCTGGGCAACAGCGGTTGCCAACTTCCTCGAACTCGATCCCGAAGGCCGGTTTGCCATGCTTGAAAAGGGTGATGGAAGGGTTTGACAAGCTTGTATTCCTTGTACTCAACTATTAAAGTATCATTCAGACATGATAACAGGAAGAGATCGGAGCAGTCGCCTTGGTTATGGGTGCAATGATCTTTTCCAAGCAACCGCTTGATGATAGTGTGCTTATCATGCTTCCCCAAGTCAAGATCCTTCATTTTCACCACTGCTCATTCGAGGATTTTCTTCTATCAACCTTCTTTGTACAAGAGCTACCTGAAATTTCCACTGTTCAGGACCGAAGCCATAACGAACGTCAACTGTCTGTGTTGTGTTTGAAAACCCTGGTATCGTCCAAGCTCCATTTCAATATGTGTAACTTGGAGTCTTTGATCATAGAGAACATCAATATTCAGTCTACTGTCAAATCCATTATCCCTCCTCTCATTTTATATTCATCTTTGTGCTGGGTAAACAACCTTATCCAGGCCCCCTCTGACGAGAAGATGACGGAGGCAGTGAAATTTGTGATGTACGAGAAGTTACTTTTCTGGTTGGAAGTCATGAGCCTGACGGGTAATGTATATGAAGCATATCCGATCCTCAGAAGGGCTTCAACATGGCAGGTGTGTTTCCAGATTATTTCTCTGAAATACATCTGATGTTGGCCGGCCAGTCCCTCAACCCTGATCATGAGCTGACACTGTTTATCTACGATGCTCTCCGATTCGTTTCTACATTCATCATTCCGATTTCTCAGTGCGCTCCTCATGTTTATCTCTCAGCACTCCCCTTCGCGCCTGAGCAATCTCATGTTGCCAAAAAGTTCTGTCCGAGGGTCCCCAACACTCTTGCGATCACTCAAGAGAAACCCAGTCAATGACCAATGATGGCATTCACTGCAGAGCACCACAAGGGTGGTGTGAGGCATATGGTCTTCTCGCTGGATGAAAGCACATTTGTTTCCATATCAGGACCATTTCGTGAAATTATGTATGTCTGTGACTCTGAAACAGGCTATTGCATTTCAGGTCCATTCGAGCTGCCTGGTTATGGGTTTGTAAACGACGCCCGCTTCAGTCCTGATGGGAAGCATATTCTAGTCAAATTTGCCACTCATGTAGTAGTCTGGGACATTGAGACGGGTGAGGAGCAGTTTCAAATCCAGGGCTCTAATTACGCCTTCATTCATCAGGGTAAAAGAATTGCCTCCACACATTGGATAGATGAAGATGGAAGCTCCTTTCAGATGATTGCCTTAGACAACTCTGAAGACAATATGGCCTTGGACAGCTCTGAAGATGAAGGTGCCTTGGACGGCTCTGAAGATGAAGTGCCTCGAACGACTTTGAAGGTCGTGTTCTGGTCCGGGTCTGGGATGCTAGCAATGGTACACTAATATCCAACAGGCTGTTGGAGGCGAATGATGGTACCGTCACCCGATTTTCCCCTGATGGGCGTTTTCTGGTCGTAGGAAGAAAATCTGAGAAGTGAACTATAGAACTTGGAAAATGTCAGGGATCCCCAACGATTCACGTATCCTCATGGAAAATTGTCATTCCTCCGCTTTTCTCCAACTAGCGACACTTTGATTTAAGAAAAAACCTCGTCATATTTACCTTTGGAGACAAGAGACGGTATCCTTCAGCCATGATTTCGACTATGCGCCACATGTTATTTATTCATCTCTCACCAATTACCTTTTTATCCCACGATATCACACAGTGGAGATATGGGATGTCTCTACGACTGGCTCAAAAATGGTCTGGGAGACGAAGTTCCAGCCGGTTTATCCGTAGCGAAAATCTGTCTATCACGAGATGGCCACAGACTTTTAGTTGGATATCATGGTGGAAGTGTGAGGATGTGGAGCATAGACTTAACAGGAAATCGGGCTGACACTCAAAATGATACTGATACGCGACAAGTTATTAGAATTTCACCCTCTGGAAAGGTGGCGGTTACAGCATTTCACAGCGTCAAAATCCTAGATACGGATACTGGGAAAGTCGTAGCGCGTACAGATGTCGAGTACGAAGACGGGCCTCAGCGCACCATCTATAACTATCGCTGCCAAGCCTCTATCAAAGTAATTAGAATGAATGATCACAACGTGCTTTAGTAGAATACTGCAACAGGTGCAAAGACGTATGTAAGCAATCCAGGGATCCGGAACTGATTAGTTTCGGCAAGTGGGTGATGTTGGCCCTTCCGTAAGAGGTTTTCTCTTTGAATGGAACTCACATTGGGTGCCTCGTGCCCTGGTTATAAGTTAAACCCAGCCGGTCTGACGTTTGCTGCATGTCCCCAGTCTGTTCTATCCCCATCTCGTCTCTTCTTTTGTCCACCTTCGTGGGCTGTTCGTCTTGAGCAACTCTTGTATCCTATCCTTTGCCTTTCGTTGTCCTTCCTGTTGTTACTTATCCCAATCCATGATTGCTCTCACCTCGACTTCATCCTGCGGTATATGCCTTGAATTTTTTAAAAAAGATCCTGCCAAAATACCTTGCTCGTTGCAGTGTGGCCATATCTTCTGCTATGTGTAAGTCGTCCGCTGTCACTGCATTTTGGAGACTCATGCCATCTCCACCTTTGACACACGCCAGTTGTCTTCCCAATATTCCTACACATCTCTGCCCTTTATGTCGGACGCCATTCACTTCTGTCGTAAAGCTTCACCTCGACGTCGATGATGCCCCGAAGGGGACCCCTATGACCTCACCCCTGAACATCACTCAGTCAGAGCAAGAGGCGCGGAGACTTTTAGGCCTCTTTGATAAAGCTCTCGATCACGGCTGCTCTGAAGTAGAACTCAAGGGGCTTCTTGAAGCGTGCAAAGCATTTCTCAGTAGTCAACCACGATCTGTGGTGGGTGTATATTTGAACTCATTTTTACCGATCTCTTGTTTATCCTGCTTCAATTAGTTCTCCGAGTTACGGACCATCAACCGATTAATGAGCTATTTGTACAAGGTCAAAGGGAATCTTGTGGCCCAGACCCAGAGCAACAATCTTATTCAAAGTCAGATCGACCAGCTGCGCTGAGAAGCAAGACCTTGAACAACATCTGGCAAAGATCAGAAGCACTCGTAAATTGGAGCAAAAGACAGCACATCATGTGGAGAAGATACTCCGAGATCACTGCTCGAGGGCTCACACAGCGTACGAGGCTATCGTTCAGTAAGTAGCTAGTTTTTTGCTGAGCTTCCTGATCTGACACCTTCGATCTCTAGGCAAGTAAGTAACCAATTTTGGCTTCGCCGGCAAGTAGTAACCATCCTCTTAGTACAACTTTGTTGTTCAGGAGTGGATGCGACTTCAGGACGAAATCACGCGAATGTAGACGCTTTCGACTCTCCAATTGGGACCACCAACCCCTGATCTAGACCTTGAGCCTGATCTGGGATTAAACACTGATCTGGCGGAGACTCCGCAATCTCGCTTTTTGACCGAGCTCGACCAAACAAACCTGAAGGAGGCAGCTGTACAACATCCCTTCAGCCTGTTGATATCACCCCTACCGCAGTTTACAGGACAATTGCCTGAGGCGCTTCCCCTTCCTAGCGACGATAAAGATCGGGAGATACAATGCGGAGTTGACCCAACAGCCGCTGTCTCCATTCATCAAGACCAATCCCCCGCTCCTTTGCCCTCTGAGGTCTCACCCACCCCTTTGACAGGGTGCAATGCTCCCAACGGACACCCCTCAACATGTAATTGCGAGGAAGTCAGTTTCTTGGGCAACGGTATACATGAAACACCTCGACCCACAATCACAAATTTTGTCCCAACTCCTGTCCTGCCAGCCAAAGCAGGGTCTTCTCAATCATCAGGCCTCTCTGATACACCCCTGAGTCCCGGAAGGAGTAGGTCACAAACTATTCCTGCCTCTTCAAATCCTCCTAGTTATGGTCCGTCTCTTCAATCCTATAACAACGCTCCCGACGCCTATAATACCGGCCAGAGTAGCCTTCGAAACCGGGAGCCTGAGTCGTTAAAATCCCGATTACGCGATCTTCTCCAGGACGAACCTAACACTTCAACCTCTCTTCCTAACGTGTCGTCGAATTACTTCCCCTCCTCTTTGACCAGAGAGATTCCACAACAAGACTCTCGACAAGAGGCCTTGCGAGTCGACTCTGATTACGGAAACGCGCATCCACAAGCCCGAATGAACTCGGTGGTTTCGCCAAAGTCAGGTGAAGAGCATGCCAGAGTCTCTCCTCCAGGAGTGATAGGTTATGCAGGAGCTGCCACCCCTTCTGCATACTCATCAATATCAGCGCCTGTCATATCTCGTGCCAGCAATGCCGCTATGGCAATGGAAAGGGAACGTAAGGAGAAGAAGGAGCAAGAACGCGAACGTCGACGGACAGAGAAGAGACTTGCTGAATCTGAGTCACTCGGTCGATCCAACTCGACTGTGTCCACTAGCACCACGGGTATCTCGTCCACTAGGATTAACGCCCGGGAAGCACATAATATACGCACCCCGGTACCTTACTAGTGACAGAACAAACCGCAAACCTATCCCAATCTCCAATTCTTCTACTAGTATTCTGACTTGATACAGTTTGCAATTCGTTTGCTATGTTTTAGTGCATATTGCTTTGCTGGATCAGTTTCTCCTAGGTTAAAGCAAATAATTTGCTTTGTTCATCGACCCGTCTTCCCTCCCCTCCCCCTTTCTAGTTCTTCGTCGTTCCTCTTTGTCGATAGTCGATATGATGATCACATTTTCCAAGTATGACATAGTTTGTTTTGATTTTATCGTCTTTGAAGTATATCATGCTGCACTGATCTCTTGTACTCACTACACACATATCTTGTATATTATCTTATTTAACTCTATGCATGGTTTCCAGCTCGTTTGGACCTTTACTGAGAGTTGGCAAAAAAACAAAAAAAACAAAAAAACAAAAAGTTCAACGGTGTTTCCAGCTGGGTAGAACACTTGGCAAATTAACGCTCCACCTTTGTACAAGAATAGAAGTCACAATGAGACAGCGAGCCTGGTATAGATCTGGGAAAAATATGTTTCATTATGTACAGCTCAGCTGCCACGCCGTGAGCTATAGGAAGATCACCCTAAATCGACTTCTGAAAAAGAAGTATTGTCCACCTGTCTGTGGTCTATTTCTTCCAAGAACAAGATAGTTCGATCGTGGAAAAAAGCAACACAACCACTAATTCTATCTCGAAAAAAAGAAGTCCAAATCAGAAAAAAGTTTTCTCTCTCTCTCCTTCTAGATACTTAATCCCACCCGCTGACAGAATGGGCGGTGTATTGTCAATGTCAGAGATGATGATGTATTCTGTACATTGATAGGGTACAGATGATCAGAGACGAACAGAAAGACTCGAAGCTTGGCCAAGTTACCCCCGCTATTAATAGGACAAAGTTGGGAGACTTTAACACTCGTCATCATATCAAGCTGATGATACAATACACCACCAAATAGGCCGTAAAGATAGAGAAGAAGGAAAATCTACATACAAGTCCAACCTAGGGGAGAAAGACGAGTAGGTTAGGTCGGATCAAAGCGCGTCTTGGGAGAAAGCGTAACATCTTGAACAGTGAATAAATAAGCATAGACACTGGTGAATAAAAAGACTACCAGACTCAGTGCAGTGAAATAAATTAGTTCAGATATGATCAGTTACGACCACAATGATTTAATCCAGCACCACAAAACTCGGCGGCAAGCATCCAGATCAAGAGCTGTCGATTTGTCAGCGGCCGCCGTGCAACAACCTCCGTTGACAACTCACTAGTGCTACAATCACCGAAAAACCAACCATCTTCTTGTTCCTCCACCAAATTTGACGTCGGATGCTTCGAGCACCTCTCCTAAATGCCGTCGCTTGTCCAGCCATGACATCCGTCTTGTCAACAAGCAACTCGATTCGTTCGCCCCTGCTCA
>Ga0153972_1000654_pt1 | contig 11250 bp, 10 predicted proteins | sample TSGA056MetaG_FD_104732 | JGI IMG/M metagenome (GOLD analysis project Ga0153972, IMG submission 104732) | Attine ant fungus gardens microbial communities from Georgia, USA - TSGA056 MetaG | ecosystem: Host-associated > Fungi > Mycelium > Unclassified | place: USA: Georgia, George L Smith State...
ATATAGTAGCATAACCCTACGCTTCATGCAAAAAAACAATTTCCATAGCCTTAGGAAATTGTTTTTTGTTCATATTATAAATGTCCTCACAAAATATTGTCATTTTGGCTTTACTGTTGTATAATCTGAATTGCATAAAGATAAAAATTGATGAAGAGGTTCAATATTTATGATACTTAACGTGGAAAATTTAAGCCCCGGCTTTGGCGACCGGGCCATTTTTAATAATGTTTCATTCCGGTTACCTAAAGGCGAGCATATCGGCCTTATCGGCGCCAACGGATATAGCATACCGCAGCCATCGACTGCGATATGCTATATTGTAATGATTTCTACCTAAATGAAAGCCGCCTTAACCAAACTAAGCACAAAAGGCAACATAAGAGAATCATAAGAAAGTAGCCATAACTGATGCAAAAATTGTAGATCCTATCGTTATACATACAAAACCTGCTACCAACATTGACGGCATAATCTGGTTTGTAATATATTTTCTTTCCTCATCTGTCTTACACACAGCATTAACAGCCTCCGTTGTCAGCATAAAATTCATTGGGAATCCTAATAAAGCATTTAGCCCAATCGCAAATGAAAATGAAGCTGAAAAGCCAAGTGCCTTGCCGCATAATATACTGCCGATAGAAATTCCAATAAGTCCTAAAATAATAAGGATAACAAGACTGGCTAATGCAGAGATAATATCGCTCGGATTTGTATTCGCCAAGCTTGTAAATATGGATATCATTGCGCCAAACATTAAATATCCGCTTGAATTAGACTTTTTCATAGAACCTACCTCTAATATTCCAAAATGTCTACCTGCGATACCAAATAAAAGGCCAAATACTGTAGGTGCAACTGCATTCTTTATTAACATCGAAGTGAAGAATGCAAGCATCGCAAATATTGAAAGTGAGCCTAGAAAAAAAGCCGATGTTTTCAATGACGCAGGGATCTTGTCAACAAGTTTGACCTTTTCCCCTTCTTCCTTCGCGTTAATATCTGAAACATTTTTAACTTTTCCTGCTCTGAAATCTTTTAATAAGAAATCCCCCTGTTTCTTCACTGAATAAGGAAATGCCAGATATGCAGGGAAAGAATGAAGTACAAATATAAGCGCCGGCAATGTCGCCAAATGTTCTTTACCTGCATTTACTGCTGCCTGTGTCATCTGAAGCACCGCTACAAACCCACCTGCCACAGTTGGTGCCGCTATAATTGCCGTATCATAGCCACAAATAACCCGTCCTAAAGTCAGGATCACTAATGATGAACCAACTAAGGTACATAAACTAACGACAACAACCTTCCACTGTTTGATAAATTGTCCAATACTAATTGACGTTCCCATGTCAACCAAGAATATCAGAATAATGTAATTCGCAAAGCTTGAGGTAAACCCAGGTATTTCAATTATATTTTTAGGTAGCATACCGCCCCAAACTCCAATTAGTAATAACACTACAAAAACCAATAATGCCGGTACATATGCTTTTGTTTTATGAGAAATGAGATCACCGATAAACATCATACAAATCAGTATCCCAAACGCTATAACCGGAGTACTTTCAATTAGTCCCATTTTATTATCCCCTTCCTTTTCTTTACATTATTTAAGAGTTTAAAAAATCTACCGCAAATTGTGCATATAGTGCAGCCGTCGTTTCCAATGCCTTCTCATCAATTACGAAATACGACGAATGCAGCGAATATCTTTTTGATTCATCCGCAATCCCACTCCCGACAAAAGCATAGTAACCCGGTGCTTTGTGGGTAAAATAAGCAAAATCATCACTACTTGTAAGACTCTTTGCCTCTAGAACCTTCTCATCACCAGCAACTATTTTTTGAGCACTGCCTTTTATTATCTTTCCTACTTCAGCATTATTCATGACTGCAGGTACATACATAGAGAACTCTACCTCTGCTGTTACACCATAAACACTCGCTGTATTTTCTGCAATCCTGACAATAGCTTCTTTTATCTTATTTTCTACCTTTTTTGTATAACATCGATATGTACCGGCCATTTCGGCATAGTCCGCTATAATATTCGCTCTTGTCCCACTTGAAAATTTTCCTACCGTTACTACAGCAGATTCCTGTGCATCTATCTCCGTAGAAACAATTTTTTGGAGCGCAATCAAAATATTACTTGCAGCCAACATTGCGTCTTTTGCCAAATGCGGCGTGGATCCATGCCCGCCCTCACCGTTAACTTTGATTTTAAACCCTTCACCGGCGAACATAACTCCCCCATCTTTTAGATAGATGCTCCCCGAATCATATATTGCAAAATTATGTACACCAAGTATCGCCTTTACATCATCCATAAAATTATCTACAGCCATCATCTTAGATGCACCTGTTACCGTTTCCTCACCGGGCTGGAATATGAATTTTACTGTACCGGACAATTCATCTTTAATCTCATTTATTATTCTAACGGCTCCCAGTAAAGATGCTGTATGCATATCGTGTCCACAGGCATGCATGATGCCTTCATTTTTAGACTCATATTCGACACCTGACAATTCCTTTATTTCAAGAGCATCTATATCGGCTCTTAAAGCAACAACTTTACCTGGTCTCCCACATTTGATCACAGCAACCACTCCGGTATCCAGAACTTTTTTGCATTCAACTCCCATTTTTTCAAGTTCCTCTATAATCCTCTTAGAGGTCTCAAATTCTTTAAATGACAGTTCTGGATTCATATGAAATTCTCTTCTAAGTTTTACCATATAGGCATAATTATCTTCGGAAAGCTTCCTTTATATTCCACATAATGTTTCTCCCTTTACTTACTCTGAGTCATAGCTGTTTTAGAAACGTCACCCCTTGTACGTAATAAGATATACGCAGTCCAAAACAATTACTTATTAGTTTACGGTATCATCTTATTATACCCTGCCTTATACCTTTTTAAGTATACGCAGTCTGCGGCACGCTTCATCCACCGTTGCCGGATTCAGTGCGTAACATATCCGGAACCATCCTGGTTTATCCGCCGAGAATATGCGTCCTGGGGATATGCTGACCTTTAAATCACCAAATATTTTTTCCCACAGCTTCATCTCTGCTTCAAAGGTATTCTCTTCTATAAATTCCGAAAAGTCAGCAAAGATAAAAATTCCACCCTGCGCCGGAAATGCCGTGACCCCAATTTCCTTTAGTGCATTTACCATTTTCACATAGCCCTTATGCAACTCTATCCTGTTATGCTGTAGTAGTTCTGCTAATTCCGGTGCTTTTAGCAGCTCTGTCAGGAGCAGCTGGGTATGAGTGGATACACCTGAATAGTATGATAAATTATGCATACCGGCCAGAAGGTCAGCATTAAAAGATATTGCAAATCCTGTACGAATACCTGAGAGTGCAAAGTCTTTCGCGAAGCTGCTTGTTACGTGCACCCGATGTAAATATTCATCCGGAACGAGACTTAAGGTACTGCACCACTTAGCTTCAGAATCATGAATTGTTTCTGCATAAATCTCATCTGAAATAATTTCAAGGTCATGTTCCATGCAAAAGGAAATAACATTTTGCATATGTTCCGGCTTGTAAACGGTTCCCACCGGGTTGTTCGGTGAAGAATAAAGAACTCCGATTACCTTTTTACCATTTTTCTTCTGCTTTTGATAGATATCTTCAAAAACAGATTTTGTTAATTCCGGCCCACAGTAGACAGGAACCAGATCTACTTTAGCTCTTTCGGTAAAATCATCTTCAAATCCAGAGTAGTAAGGCGCCGGAACAAGTAATACATCACCAGGATCTCCCAACATTGTGGCCAGCATTTCAAGTGCCAGAGAACATCCTGAGCCAATTACAATGTTTTTTGCGGCAATCTCTCTGTCTGAACTTTTCCCGAAAATCAAGTTCTGCCAATGATTGGCAATAGCTTCACGGAATTCATTGCTTCCGTAAAAGTAGTCATAATGAATATGCTTAGGTAAAAGGGTCATCCGATTCTGAACTTTGCTCAAAAGTTCAATTACCTCATTATTGATAAGGTGTGTTTCTGCTGTTCCCATATTAATATATCCATCCGCTCTTACTTCCGGGTCGTACAAGATCTCAGCCGTGCTGTAATGAGCATACATCAAAGGTGTCATATCTCTTACGTGCTCTTTACCTCTGTTAGAGAGATATTGTTTCATATTATAAAACCTCCATTACCATTATTTTTCGATTTATAAATGTTGTTTTTTAGTGACTTAATCCTGCCTCAGTGATAATACCAGGACGTACTCCAAGACCCATTGTCGCATCAATGCTAGAACCATGAAGGAGCGTTGATTCATCATGAAGAAGTACTTCTAACCAGTAAGAAATCTCTTCCGGATGAATCAGACGCTTTTTAGCCTGTGCGTCTTCAAACGTTTTACGCTGTTTCGGAGTCATTGGATTTAATGTACTCGCTTTGAACATTGGTGTTTCGGTAGCCCCAGGGCATACTACAAATACATCAATTAGCGTATGCGTGTTTTCTACAGCCAACTGTTTTCCCAGGAAGCTTACTGCACTTTTGCTCATACCATCGCTTAATGTAAAGTATGGGAATGCCGCAATTCCACCGCCTACTGAAGAAAGGAATATTAATTTAGTTTTTTCTGATCTCTTTAACAGATCTGCCTGAACTTTTTTATAAATCCATAATGGTCCTAACGCGTTTACACGCAGCATTGCATCATCTACTTCAAATGCAAGGTCGTCTGATCCGGGAGCGTAATCCTTTACGGTGGCTGAACCTAGTGCAGCATTAAAGATAATCCCGTCCCATGAATGTTCATTCAGGAAATCTGCCTTTTTAACCGCCTCCGGATTTCCCTGGTCAAGCTTATATGCATAAACCAGACCTGGATATTGCTCGCAGAAATCATCAGCCTTTTTTGAGGAGCTTCTATAAGTAATATGTACTTCGTATCCCTTTTTTACTAACAAATGAAGTGTTGTTTCTCCAATTCCCTGTGTGCCGCCTGTGAGTAAAATCTTTTTGCGTCTGTCAGCCATATTCTTTCCCTCCAATTCTGTTTGTGTTTTAAATCCTTGATGATTTTATCGTAAGTTTAGATTAATTCATAAATGTCTGTATATTCCATTGAAAACCCTTCAGCAACCTCTTTGCAAGTTAATTTTCCATCATAGCAATTCACTCCTGGCGCTAGCAACTCGTCTTTTTGTACCGCTTTTTCTAACCCGTGGTCTGCAATTGCTAATCCATGACGAAGCGTTGCATTGGTCAATGCCATGGTAGAAGTAAGAGCAACTGATCCCGGCATATTTGCCACGCAATAGTGAACCACATCTTTCAATACAAACGTCGGATTATCATGGTATGTTGCCACCGTGGTTTCACAACAACCTCCCTGATCTACCGCAACGTCCACGATAACACTTCCCTTTTTCATTCCTTCCAGATAGCGTTCTTTTATCAATTTCGGGGCTTTCGCTCCTGGAATCAACACCGAACCGATTACCAAATCCGCTTCATAACATGCTTTTTCCAGTGCTATATTGGTACTATACATCGTCTGAATCTTCGATCCGAAAATGTCATCCAAATAAGCCAGTCGATCTAAATTGTTGTCGGCAATCGTTACCCGGGCACCTAACCCTACAGCCATCTTACAAGCATTGGTTCCAACAACACCCGCACCAACGATTAGCACATTTGCCTGTCTAACCCCAGGCACACCTCCTAACAGTAAGCCCATACCGCCCATGGTGCGCTCCAGACATCTTGCTCCTGCCTGAATACTAAGTCTTCCGGCCACTTCACTCATTGGTTTTAAAAGCGGAAGACCACCATTTCTGTCTCTGATGGTTTCGTAAGCGATAGCCTTCGCCTTGTTTTTTAGCAATACATCCGTAAGCGGTTTGTCTGCTGCAAGATGAAGATAAGTATATACAATTTGGTTCTCACGGATTAACTCATACTCTTCTTTCAAAGGCTCCTTTACCTTCACAACCATGTCGCACTCTGCCCATACTTCTGCTGCTGTGGGCAAGATTATCACACCTACTTCTTTGTACATTTCATCTGTAAAAGACGCCCCTTCTCCAGCACTTGCCTGAATGTAAACCCGATGTCCATGACCAATATATTCCTTCGCATTCTCCGGAGTCATACCTACTCTGTACTCGTATTTTTTAATTTCTTTTACACATCCTACTTTCATCATTGTGAAACACTCCTTTTCTTATGCGGTACTCCATTATGTATGTTTTTTGTTGTAATATTATAACTTTTTAACTGCCGGCGCCAACAGTATACAAATTGGCTAAAATTATTTTCAATTTTTGCCATTTGTTCACGTATAATACGTTTTTATGTTAGTTTATTTTTAAATATTTGTAAATACCGTTCGCTATTTTCAAAACAATTCACAATATTAAGTACATTTTCCCTAATAATCCTAACCTATATCTTATATTGACTTGAACTTTTTAAGGTGATAAAATAAATCAAAGGTAACTTACTTTTTTATATTAGATTTTATTATCCGTTTATATATAATTAGTATAAGATTCAGGGGGAGAACTATGGATAAAATCGACACAAATATATTGCAAGCGCTCAAGAAAAACGCTCGTGCCTCGCTCAAAGATATCAGTATGCAGATCAACCTCTCTATCCCTTCCACCAGCGAGCGTCTTCGTAAACTTGAACAGTCCGGGATTATCAGAGGATACACTGTATTATTGGACAATCAAAAGCTAGAGAAATCCTTTACCTGCTTATGTATGATTGCTTTAATGGAAGACTCGTTTTGCCTGCAAAAGAAATTTCGCCAATTTATTTTACAATCACCTGAAATTGTCGAATGTCACTGTGTTACAGGCGAGTGTGAATATGTTTTGAAGGTCGTCACCAATTCCATTAAGACTTTAGAAGCATTACTTCTAAGTTTCCGGACAGATTACGGTATCGTCAAAAGTCACACCTATGCAGTTTTGTCAACCGTCAAAGATTATCCTTGAGTGTGTTTCGAGGAAACAGTTGCTTTAATCTAAAATAATATTGAGATGACGAACCGGTTGAATGGGCTTGGCAGCCAGTGGACAACCAAATTGTAAAGGAATGGTATAATAATGAAAAAAATAAAGTTTGTTTTATGTTTAATCCTATTATGTATTGTCATTTTTATTGTATTTACCAATGGAGGCGTATCTGATTTTGTTAGTACAATTGCGGGTAAATTTAACACAGGTAGTGAGGATACTGCTTCAGATGAATCTTCTTCGCTTCTTGGGAAATGGAATTCCGAGAACCAAAAAATTTCTGTAGATTTCATCAGTGACAGTACCGCTAAAATAACCTTTACCGATATAATGCCGCTCCCGATTTCCTTTGATTACACCCTGGAAGATTCGCAGACTATCCGCGGCGTCATCTCAGATTCCGTCACTTCTTTAGCAGAAAACTACCTAAGCGACGACTCTGCATTAACACAAATGATTAATGATGACAATTCCATCTATTTTAGCTATACTGTCAATAACGATCAATTAGTGATGACAGAACAAAATACCGGCACTGTCTTTTCGTTAAAACGCACAGATTAACTTACCCTCAGTTGACAAAGTAGCACACGCTTCGACCGTGTGCTACTTTGTCAACTGAGGGTAACTATTCACTTTGTACTCTTTCTACCATACTTTCTTTGCACATGCTTTGGTAATTACGCGTTGGGACAATATAAGCAATCAGCAGCAATATGGGTATCATTAACAAGCAGGGAACAATGGTCATATTAAAATGGAAGAAATGGGCGATTCCCACCGTAGAATTTAATATTTTTTCTGATACGGTAAGGATGACTGTCATTGCTATGATTAACGCACCTGCGAGATAAATACAGCCTTCCATTACAAGCATCTTTTGTACCTGTTTCTTTGTCATTCCCACTACTTCCAAAAGGGTAAGTTCTTTTTTTCTGGCAAGTACAGATGTGGCTGAGGTATTAAAGAAGTTCATCACGCCAATGAGCGCAAGCACTGCCGTCAGTATCCCGCCAACAAGATAATACTTCATCAGGTAAGTTTGAAATTCTTCCCGTAATTCCAATATTGAGTCTATTCGCAGATTTTCATATTCTGTTATCACATATTTTTGGATATAGTCATTGACTGCCTCCTCTTTACCAGGCTTTGCGTCAAGCGTCGCCCACATGGCATTTTGATTGTCCGAGTATGCCAAATACTCTGATTCCGGGACAATAATCGTCATAAATGCCGGATCATACCATGGATAATCCAGGGCATACGGGATTATGGCTTCTCCAAGAACTTGATAATCCTTTTCGCTCTTATCTGTATCGGTAACGGTTAAGGTATCTCCTTTTGTATAATAACGGGCATTTTCATCATAATCGGGATAGTCCACAATGACATATTCACCTGATTTAAATTCTTCCCACGAGAGCGCATCATTTCTAAATTCCAGCTTTTCAAACAAACCCTCGTTAACACCTATAAGATGAGCACGTATCGTCCGATTTTGCAAACTTTCTTCCCAGCATTTTATTGCTTCATCATTCATATACGGGTAGGTGTTCTCATATAGTTTTTTAACATTTTCATACAGCACCTCATCCATATAATGTTCGGCTTCTGAGAAATATATATATCCGTTTGTTTCACTATCAGGGGCCTGATCCAATATTTCTCTAAGCGCAGGACTGATTCCCTGTAGATTGGAGCTTCTGCCACTACCGGTTATCTTGCTGATTGCAAAATCGGAAGAAATTTCATAACGCACATACTCTTTAAAATCAAAGCCTGAAATCAATATGACAATGCTGTTTAATGTAATTAATGAGAGTGTAATTGATATCATGACTACTACACCCTTTTTCCAGGTACGGCGTATGTTTTCCAATGCCAGTGCCCCAGAAGAAATACTTGAATTGTTTTTATATTTTTTGTGGCTTCTGCTATTTTCTGTTATCTTAATAGCTTGCACCGGAGATACTCTTTGTACCATTCGGCACGGAAGCGCACAGGCGATATATATGGTTATCAACGTAAAAAGAATAGCTGCGGCAAAAATAAGCGGATTCACTGAAAGACTTACGGCGATGCCGCCATCTTCGTTGGTAAGCAATGAGGGCATCATCGCACATCCGATTCCATATCCCGTCAACACACCCGCAGGAATTCCCATGACGGACAATCTTAAAGCCTGGATACGGACAATTTTCTTCAACTGCTTACCTGTTGTTCCGATGTTTTTCAACAATCCATATATTCTGATATCCACATTGACGGAAATATTAAAGATATTATATATAATTAGATAACCAGCCAATAAGATAATTACAAGAATTACAAAAAGCGAGCCAAAAGGAATACTATCTTCCTGAAACAAGATGTACGCCGGGTTGATCGTAAACAATTCTATATTTCCATCAATACCTGTCGATGTATTAAGGCTTTTCACTTTTTCTTCCAGATTCCAAATATTACTGAACCAGGCAGCGATTTCATATCCACCATTGTAAACTCCATTCTCCAATTCATCTCTGGTTACCAGATAAGCGGTCTTTTCACTAAAAAACTTTGAAACAAATGCCAGTTGAGATTTAACCACGCTGTCACCTTCCCAAAACCCTGTTAATTTAAAAGAATATGTTTGATTATAACCGTCACGCTCTTCTAGTATAATGGTAACTACTTCTCCCAACTTAGGTTCAATTCCCAAGGCAGCCAATACCAACGTGCTGCATGCAATTTCATCCTCGCTCTCCGGCAGCCGTCCTTCGGTTGGCGGGCATAAGAAAGACTCCGCCATGTTTTCATCTGCATAACGAACCTCTGTCTGAAATTCACTTAATTCGTCATTTACAGCCAATCCCAGAAACAGGCCGACACCATAACGAGATATACCTTTGTCTTCTTGAATTGCCGTCAGTGCTTTTTGGTATTCTTCTCTGGTCATATTCTGTGCTACTGTATGTGAAGAAGACATATTCTGTCTGATTTCGGAATCCCTGTTGGATTCTATCATCGAAAAAGCGGCAGTAAACACAGAAGTAAAGAGTGTGGTTGTGAGGATAATCGCAAGCACCGCTATTATGTTTCGGCTCCTGTTTACTTTCATGAAATGTTTTACCAACATTCTGAGTGTCCTTTTATTTTCAACCTTAACCATTATCTATCCTCCTGCAACGATTTTGACGGTTTAGCCAAATCATTCACTATCTGTCCATCTTCAATATGAATAATCCGATTTGCAAGCTGGGCAATTTCCTCGTTATGCGTAATCATAACAATTGTCTGATGATAGTTATCGCTTGTTACCTTTAATAGTCCCAACACATCCTGACTGGTACGTGAATCCAGATTCCCGGTAGGTTCATCCGCCAGGATAATCGCTGGTTTTGCCGCAAGGGCTCTGGCGATTGCAACCCGTTGCTGCTGACCGCCGGAGAGGTTATTCGAGAGGTTACGCAACTTATTTTTGAGACCCAAAGTGTCTACGATTTGATTAATATAATCCTCGTCTATCTTCCTTCCATCCAGTTTCACCGGCAACACAATATTTTCCCATACATTCAGCATGGGAACCAGATTATATTGCTGAAAAACGAAACCGATATTTCTTCGCCGAAAGATTGTCAGTTCCTCATCATTCAATCTGCCCAATTCTTTTTCATCAACAATCACCTGCCCCGAAGTCGGTTTATCCAAACCACCTATCATATGCAAAAGCGTAGATTTTCCGCTGCCTGAAGTTCCGACTATAGCAAGAAACTCGCCCTTTTCTACCGCCAAATCCACCCCGGCCAGGGCATGAACTTCTGTTTCTCCTTTCCCGTAAATTTTCTTTAGTTTTTTTGTTTCTAAGATAATCATATGAATCCCCCCTTAAAAATAGTCTGTATGATACATACCATCCATTGGTAATGAGGATATGTATCATACAGACTATAGCACATAATTGTTTCAACCCGGTTTCTGAATAATCACAGTTTTGCAATAATCGCTATACCAGCGGCAGAAATATAGAGAATAAAGAGCCTTTCTCTTTTTCTGAGACAACTTTAATATAGCCTTTTTATGCCTGCATAATTTCCCTTGATAAGTACAGGCCTATCCCGACACCTTCCTGATTACCAACTTCAAGTTCTCTGTAAAACCGGGTGAAAATCTTACTTTGATTAGCCATGGCGATACCAATACCGGTGTCTCTTACATCGATTCTGGCAAAAAGATTGTATCGCAGCGCCGAAATCCTCACCG
>Ga0153972_1000655_pt1 | contig 11245 bp, 9 predicted proteins | sample TSGA056MetaG_FD_104732 | JGI IMG/M metagenome (GOLD analysis project Ga0153972, IMG submission 104732) | Attine ant fungus gardens microbial communities from Georgia, USA - TSGA056 MetaG | ecosystem: Host-associated > Fungi > Mycelium > Unclassified | place: USA: Georgia, George L Smith State...
GGAGCTTGGTATTGTGGGGGAGATCGGCGTGCCCGACTATGTGGCCGCCGGGATCGGGATCAACGTGACGCAGCGGCCGGAGGATTTTCCGCCGGAGGTGCGCCCGGTGGCAATCTCCCTCGCGCAGATGCTGCAGCAGCCGCCCCGGCGGCTTTCGCTGGCCGCCGCGCTGATAGAAGCGCTGGACGGGATGTATGCGGAATTTCCCTTCCGGCGGGCGCACTATCTGGCGGAGTACCGCGCCCGCTGTGTTACCCTTGGGCGGCAGGTGCGGCTTCTCGTGCCCGGTAAAGAAGAGGCGCAGGAGGTATTTGCCCTGGATATCGACGATTCCTTCGCCCTGCGCGTCCGCCACGCCGATGGCAGGGAGGAGACGATTCGCGCGGGGGAGCTGTCGGTGCGCGGCCTCAACGGCTATACCGAGTAGCCGCCCAAAACGCACTTCCTCTAAATTCCCCATTGACAATTTGCGGATACCCTTTATAATGTGACTATACTGGTGTCAAGACATATTGTGTATGGGGGAGAACAAATGGAACGGCTCAAAGGGTTTTTAAAGCGAAAAAACGTAGAAATATCAATAAAGCGTTACGGTGTGGACGCATTGGGTGCAATGGCCTACGGCCTGTTTGCCTCCCTGCTCATCGGCACCATTTTTAACACCCTGGGTACCCAGCTGCATATTCCGCTTCTGTCTGCCATCGGCGGGTTTGCCAGCGCCGTCTCAGGCCCCGCCATGGCGGTGGCCATTGGCCATGCGCTCAAAGCGCCGCCGTTGGTGCTTTTCTCGCTGGTGGCCGTGGGCGCCGCCGCCACCGATGCCACCCTGGGCGGGGGCGCGGGGGGGCCGCTGGCGGTGCTGGTGGTGGCGATTATCGCGGCGGAAATAGGAAAGCTGGTGCAGGGGGAGACAAAGGTCGACATTCTGGTCACACCTCTGGTGACCATCTTCGTCGGCGTGGGGCTCTCCCTGTGGTGGGCGCCCGCCATTGGACGCGCCGCCAGCGCGGTGGGGGGTCTCATCATGTGGGCCACCGACTTGCAGCCGTTCCTGATGGGGATCGTGGTGGCGGTGGTGATCGGCATCGCCCTTACGCTGCCCATCTCCTCCGCCGCTATCTGCGCCGCGCTCTCCCTCACAGGGCTGGCGGGTGGTGCGGCGCTGGCGGGCTGCTGCGCCAACATGGTTGGCTTTGCCGTGATGAGCTTTCGGGAAAACCGCTGGGGCGGCCTTGTGGCGCAGGGCATTGGCACCTCCATGCTCCAGATGGGCAATATCGTGCGCAATCCCCGCATCTGGCTTCCGCCCATTATCACGTCGGCCATTACCGGCCCCATCGCAACGTGCCTCTTTCGGCTGGAGATGAACGGCCCGGCGGTCTCCTCCGGTATGGGCACCTGCGGCCTGGTGGGGCAGATTGGCGTATATACCGGCTGGGTGGACGAAATTGCCGCTGGAGCACGCACGGCCATTACATCCCTTGACTGGTTGGGGCTGATTCTCGTCTGCTTTATCCTTCCCGGCGCCATCTGCTGGCTGCTGGGGCTGGTATGGCGCAGAGCCGGCTGGATCAAAGAGGGCGACCTCACCCTGTCCGCCTGATGAGGAAGCGGCGGCGCTCCAACAGGTATGCTCCGGAGCGCCGCTGCTTTTTGTAGAATTCTGTGCGTTTGGCTGCAAAATACTCGTTGCAACAGGGGCGCGGTTCATGTATAATAACCAATAGTGACAGCGAGCCTACAGCTGGATTCCATATATAGGGAGAGGGAAAAGATATGAGTTATTCCACACAAAATATTCGAAATATCTGCCTGATCGGGCATGGAGGAAGCGGAAAGACTTCCCTGGCGGAGAGCATGCTCTACGCCACCGGCGGAACCCTTCGGCTGGGTACCACTGCCGACGGGAACACGGTCTGTGACTATGATCCGGAGGAGACCCGCCGTCAGATTTCCATCTCCGCGGCGCTGGCTCCGGTGGAGTATCAGGGCTGTAAAATCAATATATTGGATACCCCGGGCTACTTCGACTTTTCCGGTGAGGTGAGCCAGGCGCTTCGCGTCGCGGAGGGCGCGGTCATCGTCTGCCCCTCCAAGGGGGATCTGAGCGTCGGCACGGAGCGCGCCTGGGAGGAGTGCGACGAGCGGGGGCTGCCCCGTATGATCTACATCTCCAAAACCGACGAGGAGAACAGTGACCATAACGCCATTTTCCACGCCCTGCGGGAGCGGTTCGGCAAAAATGTCGCCCCTGTGGTCGCCCCCATCTGGGACGCGGAGAAGAAGATCACCGGCATTATCGACGTGCTGCACAAGCGCGCCTTTGAGATGCGGGATGGAAAACGGGTGGAAATTGACGTACCGGAAGACAAGCTGCCCGTCCTCGACGAGCTCTACGAGCAGCTGAAGGAATCGGTGGCGGAAACCAGCGAAGAGATGATGGAAAAGTACTTTTCCGGCGTGGACTTTACTTACGCCGAGATGGTTCAGGGTCTGCGCGCGGGTGTCAAGGAGCTGTCCCTCTATCCTGTGCTCTGCGGCAGTGCGGCCAGCGGTCTTGGCACCCTGATGCTGATGGATTTGATTGTGGATCTGATGCCCAACCCCATGGAGGGACGACCCGAGCTGGTGGAGGGCGCGGGAGGGGAGGCGGAGGACTTTATTGTCTACCCCGGAGCGCTACCCGCCGCCCTTGTCTTTAAAACGACCTCCGACCAGTACGGCAAGTACTCCTATGTAAAGGTGCTTTCCGGCGCGCTCACCTCCGACCTGCAAATGATAAACCCACGCACCGGGGTGACGGAAAAGCTGGGCAGGCTCTACATTATGAAGGGGAAAAAGGCGGAGGAGACGAAGGAGCTCTCCTGCGGCGATATCGGAGCCATCGGTAAGATGGAGAAGGTGCGCACCGGCGATTCCCTCTGCGACCCGCGCAAGGTTGTCACCTTCGCGCCGATTGCGTTTCCCGCGCCGTGCTACTCCGTCGCCATCTCCCCCAAGGTGAAGGGGCAGGAGGATAAAATCGCCGCGGGGCTGACCCGCTTAAACGAGGAGGATCTCACCTTCCGGTGGGAGAATAACGCCGAAACCCGGCAGATGGTGCTCTCCGGCACCGGGGACATGCAGATGGACGTGCTGCTCTCCAAGCTGAAAACCCGCTTCGGCGTGGAGGCGGAGATCACCGCGCCCCGCGTTCCCTATCGGGAAAAAATCCGCAAAAAGGTGGAGGTGCAGGGCCGCCACAAAAAGCAGTCGGGGGGACATGGCCAGTTCGGCGACGTAAAAATTCGCTTCGAGCCGGGAGAGCAGGAGGCGTTGGAATTCTGCGAGGAGGTTTTTGGCGGCGCGGTGCCGAAAAACTTCTTCCCCGCTGTGGAAAAAGGCTTGCGGGATTCGGTATTCCGCGGCCCGCTGGCCGGGTATCCCGTGGTGTACCTGAAGGCCACCCTTTTTGATGGCTCCTACCACCCGGTGGACTCCTCGGAAATGGCCTTTAAGACCGCCGCTCAGATCGCGTACAAAACTGGGATGCTTGATGCAAACCCCATTTTGCTCGAGCCCATCGGCACCCTGTGCGTTACGGTACCGGAGAGCTATATGGGAGATGTCATGGGCGACCTCAACAAGCGCCGGGGGCGTATCCTCGGCATGAACCAAGACGCCAAGGGGCGCCAGACCATCGAGGCGGAGGTGCCTATGGCGGAGATGGTCACCTATGCCATTGACCTGCGTTCCCTCACCCAGAGCCGCGGCTTCTTCACCTTCCAGTTCGTGCGCTACGAGGATGCGCCGCCCGCTGCCCAGGAGCGCGCCATTGCGGAGGCGCAGGCGATGCGGGAAGCAGAATAAAAAATACAGCAGCCCCTGTTTCTCCACAAATTGCGGAGAAACAGGGGCTCGGCCTGTCAAAGAACCTCACAAATGCTCAGAGGGTTTCCCTTGTCAGGGCAGGAAAAAAAGCGTTCCCCCTTTGGAAAGGGGAACCCTATCGACTTCGCCGCCTGATTTTTTCACGCATCATTGATACCCGAATAAAGAGATCATGAAAAAAGTAGGGCTTACCCCTTGCGTAATGGTAGTTGTTGTGCTATACTCGTAGCTGTATGTAGGAAGTAGTTTTGTAACGGAGTGGGGTTTGCCCCGCTCTTTTTGATTGAAAAAGCGTTTGCGCGGGTACGCGCAGACAGGTGGGGGATGCAATGGCAAAGATTTCGAATATGGTTTCGGCGCTGGCCGCCCCTATTGTGGAGGCGCAGGGCTGCTCACTGTGGGATGTAGAATATGTCAAGGAGGCCGGAACGTGGTTTCTACGGGTCTATATTGACAAGACCGGCGGCGTGTCCATTCAGGACTGCGAGGCGGTCAGCAGACCCCTCTCCGACAAACTGGACGAGGTGGATCCCATAGAGGGAGCCTATACCTTTGAGGTCTCCTCCGCGGGCGCGGAACGGGCGCTAAAAAAGCCGGAGCACTTTACCGCCTTTCTGGGCGCACAGGTGCAGCTGCGCCTGTACCGGCCGGAGGACGGGCAGAAGGAGTTTATTGGTACCCTCACAGACTATGACGCGGGGGATGTAACGATTACTGTGGCGGAGGTTGCGCGCCGCTTTCTGAAAAAGGACGTGGCGCAGGTGCGCCTGTTTGTAAAGGTTTAGAAAACCACGAGTTCACGAGGAAAGGAAACGGTCGGACGATGGCGAAGAAGAATACCAAGGCTCAGAAGAGCAATGAGCTGGACGGCGCGGAGTTTTTTGCCGCGATTTCCCTGATCGAGAAGGAGAAGGGAATCCCCAAGGGATATATGATGGAGAAGATCAGCCAGGCGCTCATTTCCGCCTATAAGAAGGATCATGAAGGCGTGGAAAACAACGTGGTTGTGGATGCGGACGAGGAAAAGGGTGAGGTTCGCATGTTCGTCAAGAAGGACGTGGTGGAGAACGTCGATAACCCATACACGGAGATGAGCCTGGAGGAGGCGCGGGAGAAGCTGCCCCGCGCTGAATTGGGGGACGTGATCCGGATTGAGGTAAAAACCAGGGATTTTGGGCGCATTGCCGCCATGACGGCACGGCAGGTGATTATTCAGGGAATGCGCGAGGCCGAGCGGGGCATGATATTTGATGAGTTTACCTCCAAGGAGCATGAGGTGCTCACCGGCGTCATTACCCGCGTGGATCCCCGGTCGAGGGCGGTATCCCTGCGCATCGGATCGGGCAGAGAGACCACCGAGGCCTATCTGGCCACAGGGGAGCAGACGGCGGGGGAGACCTATACGGAGGGCGCCCGCCTCAGAGTATATGTGGTGGAGGTGCGCCGCTCTACCAAGGGGCCTCAGGTGCTGGTTTCCCGCACCCATCCGGGGTTGGTGAAGCGCCTGTTTGAGCTGGAGGTGCCGGAGATTTTCGACGGCACAGTGGAGATTAAGGCCATCTCCCGGGAGGCAGGGAGCCGCACCAAGCTGGCGGTTTGGTCCTCCGACCCCAACGTGGATCCCATTGGCGCGTGTGTGGGGCCGAAGGTGCAGCGCATCAATAGCGTGGTGGAGGAGCTCCGGGGCGAGAAGGTGGATATTGTCAAGTACAGTGACGATCCCGCCCAGTATATCGCCGCCGCACTTTCTCCCGCCGACGTGGTGGAGGTGCAGGTGCATGAGGAGAGCCGCAGCTGCCGGGTACGGGTACCCGACGACCAGATTTCGCTTGCCATTGGCAAGGAGGGGCAGAACGCCCGTCTGGCCGCCAAGCTGACGGGATGGAAGATCGACATCAAGCCCGCATCTCTCGTGGAGGAGGCGCCCGCGCCTGCGGAGGATGAGGAAGAAGTGACGATTGAGGAGTAACCGGTACTGCCGTGGACGGAGGTGGAAGATATGCCAAAGAAAGTGCCGCTGCGCCAGTGCCTGGGCTGCCGCGAGATGAAGCCAAAGCGGGAGCTGATTCGGGTGGTGAAGTCGCCCGAGGGGCAGGTCTCACTGGATGCCAGGGGGAAGCTCCCCGGCCGGGGGGCGTATCTCTGCCCCGACCCTGCCTGCCTGAAACGGGTAAAAAAGTCAAAGGCACTGGAGCGCGCCCTCTCTACGGCGATGCCGGAGGAGGTCTACGAGGGTCTGCTGGCACAGATGGAGGAGGTGTCGCCCAATGCGTAAAATATTAGGACTTCTCGGCCTTGCGAAAAAGGCCGGCCGTGTGGAAATCGGCGAGGAGCCGGTGAGCGCGGCGGCGCGCGCCAAGCAGGCGCGGCTGATTCTGGTGGCCTCCGACGCGGCGGAAAACAGCGCCCGGCGCGCCGGGCGCTTTGCCGAGACCACCGCAACCGCCTGGGCGGTGATCCCCGCCACCAAGGCGGAGCTGGGCGGGAGCCTGGGCCGTACCGCCTGCGCCATGGTGGCGCTGACCGACGCGGGGTTTGCGGCGGCGGTGGCAAAAGCACTCGCCCAGCTGGACGCGGAGCGGTATGGTGAGCTGGCAAAAACACTGGAGGTTAAGGCGGAGCGGGTGGTACAGCGGAAACGGGAGAAGCGGCGCCATGAAAAGAATATGCGCAGCGGCAAATATAAACCCAAGGCTCCGCCCCCAAAGCAGCCATCGAAACCGGCGCAGAAACCGCAACAACCCCTGCCGCGTGCCAAGCTGCCGCGCGGCGTGATCAAGATTAAGCGAAGTGAAAAACCGTGAGGCGTGTAGACACGCGAGGGAATCGGGCTTGTTCCAATAAGAAAGCGCAAGAGGATATCCTGCGTTTTCCTATTGGTGCAGGTCCCAGTAGTGGAGGTGGCACGATTGCTGAACAAATATCGAGTGCATGAACTGGCCAAGGATTTTGGCAAAAATTCCAAGGAGATCAGTGATATCCTGACCAAGTACGCAACGAAACCTAAAAATCATATGCAGGTGCTGGAGGAGCGGGAGCTTACGCTGGTCTTTGAGTCGCTGACCCAGAGCAACGAGCTGGAGAGCATCGAAAGTATTTTTGCCGATGTGTACCGGGAACCCACGCCGGTGGCGCCTGAGAAGGAGACAGCGGCACCCGCCGCACCCGCGGGAACCGCGGCGCAGCCCAGGGAGCACGCTGCCGCGCCCGCGGCAACCCAGCCCACCCAGCAAAGGCCGCACGCCGCGCAGCCTCAGGCCGCGGGACAGCAGCACAACCGCCCCGCACCGGGGAAGGTGCCCGCCAAGCATGTGGTGGATACCCGCAAGGGCGGCAATGTGAACATGGAAAAATACGACGAACGGCTGGAAAAGTTTACGTCGGAGCGCACTCCGATGCAGGCGGGGAAGCAGAAATTCCAAAACCGCGGCGGCAACCAGCGCCGTGGGCAGAATTTAAGCAACAAGCGCCGCCAGGAGGAGCAGGAGAAAATGCGCCGCCTCCAGCTGGAGATTATCAAGAAGACGCCGCTTAAAGTCATGATCCCCGACGAAATCGGCGTGGGCGAGCTGGCCTCCCGCATGAAAAAGACGGGAGCCGAGGTGGTAAAGCAGCTCATGAAGCTGGGCGTCATGGCCTCCATGTCCGACATCATTGACTATGATACCGCGGCACTCATCGCCATGGAGCTTGGCTGCAAGGTGGAAAAAGAAGTTATTGTCACCATTGAGGAGCAGCTGATTGATACCGCGCAGGACAGGGAAGAGGATCTCGTCTCCCGCGCCCCCGTAGTGGTGGTCATGGGACATGTCGACCACGGCAAGACCTCCCTTCTTGACCGCATCCGCAAGGCGCACGTAGCGACCGGCGAGGCGGGCGGCATTACGCAGCATATCGGCGCGTATCAGGTGAAGGTGGACGGCAAGCCCGTCACCTTCCTGGATACCCCGGGGCATGAGGCCTTTACCGCCATGCGCGCCCGGGGCGCCATGGTGACGGATATCGCCATTCTGGTGGTGGCCGCCGATGACGGCATTATGCCCCAGACCGTGGAGTCCATCAACCACGCCAAGGCGGCGGAAATTCCCATTGTGGTCGCCATCAACAAAATTGACAAGCCCGGTGCGGATCAGGAGCGCATCAAGCAGCAGCTCACCGAGTATGAGCTGGTACCGGAGGAGTGGGGCGGCGACACCATCATCTGTCCCATCTCCGCCAAAACCGGGGAGGGTGTGGAGAATCTGTTGGAGATGCTCACCCTTACCGCCGAGATGCGGGAGCTGAAGGCAAACCCCAGCCGCACCGCCCACGGTGTGGTGATTGAGGCGAAGCTGGATAAGGGGCGCGGCCCGGTGGCGACGCTGCTGGTGCAAAACGGCACCCTCCGTCAGGGGGACGTCATCATTGCGGGTACCGCCGTCGGCCGTGTACGCGCCATGGCGGACGCCAAGGGGGAGCGGCTGGAAGAGGCCGGACCGTCGGTGCCGGTGGAGATCATCGGTATGGGTGAGGTACCCGGCGCGGGAGACGACTTCCACGCGGTGGCGGATGAGCGTATGGCACGCGAACTGGTGGAGCAGCGTAAGCACGAGCGGAAAACCGCCTCCTCCGGCCCTGTGGGTCAGAAGGTCAGTCTGGAGGAGCTCTTCAGCCAGATCAAGCAGGGCGAGATGAAGAACCTCAACGTCATCGTGAAGGCCGACGTGCAGGGCTCCGCCGAGGCCATCAAGGCCAGCCTTGAGAAAATTGCCAACGACGAGGTGCGCGTGGTGGTGATCCACTGCGCGGTGGGCGCGATTAACGAGAGCGACGTTATGCTCGCCAGTACCTCCAACGCCATTGTGATTGGCTTTAACGTCCGCCCCGACAACAACGCCAGGGATTCCGCCCAGCGCAACCATGTGGATATCCGTATGTACCGTGTTATCTACGACTGCATTGGCGAGATTGAGGCGGCCATGAAGGGGATGCTCACCCCGAAATTCCGCGAGGTGGCGCTGGGTCAGGCCGAGGTGCGCGAGGTGTATAAAATCACCGGCGCGGGCATCATTGCCGGCTGCTACGTCATGGAGGGTAAAATTGTACGCAACGCCCAGATTCGCCTGCTGCGGGATAATATCGTGGTTCACGAGGGCGCCATCGCCTCCCTGCGGCGGTTCAAGGACGACCAGAAAGAGGTCGCCCAGGGCTATGAATGTGGTATCGGCATTGAAAAATATGGTGATATTAAAGTAGGCGACGTGATTGAGGCCTTTACCATGGAGCAGATTGAGGCATAAACCACTGGTAAACGGTTCGCGCCGCGGCGAAAGGAAGTGTAAGCGGTGGCAAATCACCGAATCGGACGCATCAACGAGGAGATTCAGCGGGAGCTGTCCGCCCTGATTCGCAACGTGAAGGACCCCCGTGTGCAGGGGCTGGTTTCCGTCACGGCGGTAGAGACTACCCCCGACCTGCGCTACGCCAAGGTCTTTGTAAGCGTGCTGGAGCGCAACCACGCCGGGGAAGTGATGAAGGGTCTGAAGTCAGCGGCGGGCTACCTGCGCCGGGAGCTGGGCAATACCCTCTCCCTGCGCTACACGCCGGAGCTTGTGTTCCAGCAGGATGATTCCATTGACAAGGGCGCGAAGGTGCTGCGCATGCTGGAGGAGCTGGAACCATAGAAAACGACGGGGCTGGCGCACAATTTTCATTGTGTGTCAGCCCCGTCAATTTATATTGGTTCCTCCCAATAGAAAATGCAAACTATAAAATATGAGTAAACCATTGAAAACGGAGGCACACATGAACCATACACAGGCAGCAAAGCTGCTGGAACAAAGGGACAATATTTTGATTTTGACCCACCGCCTCCCCGACGGGGACACCATTGGCTCAGCGGTGGGTCTTTGCAGCGTTCTGCGGCAACGCGGCAAGACGGCGTGGCTGATGCCCAACGCCGACGCGTCGGCACTCTTTGTGCCGTATATGGAGGGGCTTTTGGCGCCGGACGGCTTCACACCGCAGTTCGTGGTGGCGGTGGATATCGCGGACGAGGGGCTGTTCACCCGGGAGGCGCAGCCGTATCTGGGTAAGGTCGATCTGTCGATTGACCACCACGGCTCCCACACCGGCTTTGGCCGGGAGAACTGCGTGGACGCCCGGCGGTCGTCCTGCGGGGAGCTGATCTATGATATTGTCCGGCAGCTGGGCGAGGTGACGCAGGAGATCGCCCTGCCCCTCTATGTGGCCGTGTCCACAGATACCGGCTGCTTCGTCTACAACAACACCCGGCCGGAAACCCACCGGGTGGCGGCCGACCTGATGGAGATCGGGGGTCAGGCCTGTCTGCTGGCCAATAAGCGCCATTTTCGGACGAAAAGCCTGCGCCGCCTGCGGCTGGAGAGCATGATGGTGGAGCGTATGGCCTGTTATGACGAGGGGAGGACGGCGGTGACGGCGGTGACGCTGGAGATGCTGGCCGCCATCGGCGCCACCAAGGAGGATCTGGAGGATATCTCCGCCTTTATCGGTCAGGCCGAGGGGGTGGAGCTGGCGGTGACCCTGCGTGAGATAAAGCCGGGCTGCTGCAAAATCTCCGTACGGGCGACAGCTGGCCTGAACGCGTCGGAAATCTGCGCCCACTTGGGCGGCGGCGGGCACCCCGGCGCGGCGGGCTGTACGGTTCTGGGAACGATGGAGGAGGCCGCGCAGAGGATTCTCGAAGCCATTGCGGAGGTTCGCGCCCATGCCTAATGGAATGCTGGTGATCGATAAGCCAGAGGGCTGGACGTCCCACGACGTGGTGGCCAAATGCCGCCGGTTGCTGGGAGAGCGGCGGGTCGGCCACGCGGGCACCCTCGACCCCATGGCGACGGGTGTGCTCCCAATCTTTGTGGGTCGGGCGACCCGGGCGGTGGAATTTGCCGCCGAGGGGGGCAAGGAGTATCTCGCCGGACTGCGTTTGGGGCTGGTGACGGATACGCAGGACGTCACCGGAACGGTGCTGGCGCAGTCCCCCGTGACCGTCTCCCGGGAGGATGTGGAGCAAATACTATCGCGGTTCCGCGGGGATATCATGCAGATTCCCCCGATGTATTCCGCCATTAAGCAGGGCGGAAAGAAGCTCTATGAGCTGGCGCGGGCGGGCAAGGAGGTTGACCGTCCGCCCCGCCCGGTGACCATATCGGCGCTGGAGCTCGTGGGGCAGAGTGCGCCGGAGGAGGTCACCCTTCGTGTTGCCTGCTCCAAGGGAACCTATGTGCGCACCCTCTGCCATGATATCGGGCAGGCGCTGGGCTGCGGCGGGTGCCTGCGTTCTCTGCGCCGCACCCGCGCCGCGGGCTTTACCCTGGAGGGGGCGGTGACCCTGCCCGCTTTGGAGCAGGCCGCCGGA
>Ga0153972_1000656_pt1 | contig 11241 bp, 19 predicted proteins | sample TSGA056MetaG_FD_104732 | JGI IMG/M metagenome (GOLD analysis project Ga0153972, IMG submission 104732) | Attine ant fungus gardens microbial communities from Georgia, USA - TSGA056 MetaG | ecosystem: Host-associated > Fungi > Mycelium > Unclassified | place: USA: Georgia, George L Smith State...
AAAACATAGTAACTCAGTAGGTATTACATCATACACAAAAATCCTTAAAAACCTTGATACAAGCCACTTTCACCACATGGTAACCCATAATAAGAATAACCAATAACCCATAATCCGAATATCGGTAACTAATTCGGAGGAACATAGTAATATCAACATTCTTATAATTATACGCAGTGTAATATATTGGCGCAATATTCATAACATTTGATTACATATAGTATAATTATGTGTAGTATCAATGATTTCAGCGATAAAACCGTAAATGTAGTCAATGTCATTAATATTCATAATTGTTTATTAGTCTCTGATTGTCTGAAAGGCCTGTGTTTATATGGACTTGACAGTTCGGCAATAAACAACAATTTTGTTTGCACCTTTACCAGATTTATATTCTTGTTTTGTTTTCTCATTAAGAGAATTAGTTTCATTTAATTCTCGCTGCATTTCTTTATATGCCGTATTAATTTTTAACTCACCAGAACGAGCTTTGTCCTTTATATGCTTCGGAGCAGATTCTAATATTTTTTCAACCTTGCGTACCGTATCATGGGATACGCCAGCAAGTTTTGCAACGACTTCTCGTGTTTCACCTTTCTGCATACCACCCTACGGACGAATCGTCCGTAGGGTCTAAGGCTTTACCGATTAGCATTCTTTCTTCCGCTTGTGTCACAATTATGTCTTTGTGTTTTAATGCCAATTCAGATTTAGCAAAGTCGGACAAATTGCGTCTATCAAGCTGATTACGACGAATCCAAATCCTTGCATCTGCTCTATCTTCAAATTCTTTTTCGATATATTCAAACTCAATATTATGTTTTGAACATAAAAATAACCGCCTGACATAAAAAATCAAGCGGTCTGTTTATTAGATTATTCAATTAAAATAACCATTTAAAAATTATGCTATGCCGTGATATTCTCTTTCGTGTTGGTGAATACGTGCTTCAACAATACCAATATCTTTGACAACTTCTTTTATAGCGAAGTCCAGCCTGTCGAATCCCTCTTTCATATCTAGCTTTATATTGGATATGTCTATTTTCATATCGGATATGTCTGTTTTCATGTTAGACATATCTGTTTGCATATTAGACATATCAGACTGCATTTGTTCTAGTATTGCCAATATTTTCTCTTCGTTGTTCATTGTTACCTCCGTTTTGTAGTAAGCTTATGGGCGAAATCTCAAAAATCATCATCTTTTATTTTGACAGTGAATTTTCCATTTTTCAAACTTAAAATAAATTTATTGTCTGTAAATGCTTGCATAAGCGTTTCAATTACAACATTCATACCTATCCCCGAAGCATTACAAGCTTCTTTGAATTTTGAAGAAATTTCTTCTTCAACTGTTGTATTGTATGGTTTTCTAGCTATAGTATTCAGCTCCCTCCCTCTTGATTAATTTCAGTATACACCTATTTTACATAGCTGTCAAGTAGTTAAAGCTATGATTTTAGATATAGTCATAGTGCGGATGAGCAGTAAACCACTCTATAAAACCGCCTATCATTTCTGCGACTGTTGCCGCTAAGTATAGTGTCAGATAACATTATCCCTACGATCTGCGACAAAATGAAGTATACATTCTGGATTAACACCATTTAATTTAAGCATTTCTGGAGCGGCAACCTTAACCCTCTCAACCAGCGCATCAAATGATCCGGATTCTAACGCTAAAGGAATATCATTGCAAACAGCAAACTAAACCGCTTCTTCGCTGTCCCATGTCATGGTTATTGTGTATTCAGCCATGTAGATACCTTCCTCTATTGTCATTAGCATTTGACTATGTATTATAACACATAGAACCAAACTGATGATACTTATAGCTGCGCTGAATTATTGGCCGAGAATTCAGCTTTGTATTGTTTTGCATACTTATAAAATGTTGCCTTTTTCATACCTAATTGTCGCATACATTCAAACGGCTTAATCGTACCATCAATAACTTTTTGGTACTCAGCCGAAAAATTTTTGAAGTCTATTACTTCTGGTCTTCCGTATTTGTCCCACTCGCCCCGTTCTTTCATTGCCTGTATACCCTCTTTTTGCCGCTTCTCGCGCTTTAACATTTCACTATGAGCAAATGTAGCATACATTTCAATAAGCATATTATTTATAGTTTCCATTAACATATCAGACATTTTAAAATCTGAATCTGAATCAACCTTAGAATAGTCAATCAATGTAGTCGGTATTTCAAGAATCATTATCCTAATGCCTAAATCTTTGAAATGTCGTAACTCCTTTAAGGTATTTTCCTTATTACGCCCAAGTCTATCCAGTTCACTAATAATGATAATGTCACCTTTGTTTTTAGCTATTCGCTTCATCGCCTTATAATCAGGACGATCAAAATTTTTACCTGTCTGTTGGTCGGTAAACATTTCAGTGAGTTTCATATTATTCTGTTTGCAATACTCATTTATTGCTATAACACCTCTGTCAAGATGTTGATCTGTTGTACTCGTCCTATGGTATCCGTAAATATTCATCATTATCAACCCTTTGTATATAAATATTTCCTATTGATACTATAATAGCATAATAGTCTATAATTGTCAACACATATCATGTACTAATCTATAAATGTTCATGTATATATTTAGAGACTTAATTTTCATATGATCTGGCTATACTATGAAGGTATACATTTATAGACTACAAGAGAACAAAAAAATAGGAGCGGCAACTTACCGCATCACCGCCCCTAATGCGCTGCGCTGTTATATCCGTTTTTTTGGAACAAACTGAATATCATAGCCCAACACATCTAATATACTACACAAGGTTTTTAATGTGGGGCTGTTCTCTTTGTTTTCAATCCGTGAAATAACTTGTTGCTTATTTCCGGTCATCTCGGCTAACTCAACTTGGGATATTCCTTTCCCCTTACGGAGTTTAACCAATTCGCCTAATACATGGTACTCTGTACGGCTTTCATCCCACAATTGCTTTAATTCCGGGTCTGCGGTTAATGTGTAAGTTATGGTCTGGTTAACGTTGATTTTTTCAAATGGCATGATTAACACTCCTGCTCGTTTGTATTGGTGAGCCTTAATATGTTTGGCGTTATTCCGGTTTATCCTTTTCATCAAGATAGATGTGCGGGGATTCTTTATAATCAGCTACGTTGTAATTACCAATCTTTGTATAGTCATTTGGTGTTGAAGACTCGTTATCTGTACTTATATCTCCAAGCCCTGCGGCATTGTAAAATATATTCTCTAAATATTCAAAATTAGAATATATCCCTTGTGCCGCCCACACAAGAGAGTTGCGGACATAAGCGGCGTGTTTCTCAAATAAGACGTGATCTATTTCAATCCCTAAATGTTCTGCAAGAAGTACAGCAAATGAAATTACTGTCCTTGTATTTCCTTCTCTGAATGGGTGTGTTTGCCACAATTTAGCGGTAATACGAACGAGTTTAAAAACTAAATCTTTTTTATCTTCGCTCTTTTTGAGTTTACTAATCTCTTTCGCTGTTTCATCAAGTTCTTTTTTTATTTGGTTTGGATAAGTATAGCGAACTGTATCACCGCCTAATACTTCCTCACGCTTGGCTATAGGTATTGTCCGAAACTCACCGGCCCACTCATAAAGACTATCAAAAATTATCTTGTGTATTTCGCATATAGTAGCAGAATTAAACCTGGTGTATTTCTGAGCGTAAACCATTGGCATAGTAAATTTCGTAATATCGCCTTCAGCGTTCCTTAAATTGCTTTCGTCTTTGATATCGCCTATGTTCTTTAAAACATCAACATCATTATATAAATATGGGTCTCTCATATCACACCTCAATTAAATGATATTTTGTTAATATCTGTAAATATCCATCTCTAAAGCTGTATTGTCCTATGACCCACAAGGATAACATTTTTTCTGTATCTTTGCTTGCCGGTATACCTTCGAGAGCGGTTATCGCACTACCAAATTCTAAAGACTTTTTTCTTATATTTATGGGCATTGAGTCCATGATAGCGCAACGTCTTAGGATAATGAGTTTATGATATAGAGCTTTATCAAGTATTCTTACAGCCTCTTCAAGCCTACTTAACTGCTTATCTATTTGGTTGATTGCTTTTTCGATTTCGTTACGCTTTTGCAATTCAGCTTTAATCTGCGGGAACATATCTTCTTTTATATATTCGCTGTTAAGTCTGCCATCTATCTTTTTTTGAAGGTAAAAATATTGTTTACCGGATATAGTTTTTGTTGAGATATATCCTTCCTTCAATGTGGCGGCAATTCTTATAAAATCGCTCCTTGTTGTTAACAAGGAATTGTATTCATCGTAAATCTCTTTATATCTCATGCGACTCACCAACCTTTCAAATTAATTATATCACAATTAACCTTTGATATCAATATATATTATATGTCGGTAGGTTAATTTCTATTCAATATTTTTATGTTACAATAAGGCGGCAGGGCTGCCGGATTTCTCCGCCAACCCTTTTAATTATGCAACCTTGATTACATAGGGTTTTGAATTTTTATTGAAGGTCGGCTTTCTCATGCAAATATTGAATTGCATTGTTCCATGCTGTGTCTTTGGTGAATACCTTAACAATACTACCGCCATGTGAGATTTTTAACTCAAGCGAATCATGATCAAGAAAAATAATGTACTGTTCGCCGTTTACTTCTGTCCATAAAGCTTTTTCATCGTCAATAAATTCCTTAATCTCATAATCTGTTATGTCATTATTATAGCATATGTTTTCTATATACCGCCTTGCATTGCTGTAATTGAGTGAATTTCTCAAGAGAAATTTAAGTTTTCTATTATCTTCTTTATCTTCTATACAATCATCACTTTCGACGGCTTCCCTCGTTATTATAAACGCAACACAAATAATTACAAGCAATAGAACAATACCTATAAACACATTCATATCAATATACCCCTTTCTTTTTAAAACGCAATAATCTTTATAATGCCGCTTTGATCCGCTATGTCCTCCACCTCTGCCAACACACACCGCTTGTTATTTCTGGATAGCAATGTTACTGTGTATCGGCTGCCTGTTTGTTTCTCTGTGAATACTCTGTAACCATCAATCGGCATATGGTGGTTTATCTGCCTAAATAGTTCTTGCTGGTCAATTTCAATATCTTCTGATTCCTCCGCATTTTCCGTATAATCAAATGCTCCCGCTAATTTTGCAAAAATGTAAAAACAAATTATTGATACACTTCCTTGTACAATACTATGTGTGAATGATATTGTGTCACACTCTAATGCTCCGACTGTACCCAACATTATAAAGAATGAAATAAATGCCAATGTTCCATAAATATTTTTGCGTATCTTGATTATATAATTTATTATGATATTTATTTTAAACGCCTCCTTTAATTTTGTAGGCGGTATTGTCTGCCGCCGCCAATATCAAGTTTTTCAGCAACAATGTCACGAGTGTGCCCCTGACCTGCAAAAATTTGCACATCTGCCATTTTATCAATTGCGACAGTGTTTGAAATGTTGGGATATTATCGAAAATGTAAAAATCATCAAACAAAGTTCTTGTTTCCTCTATATCATTAGATGTCGGTGCTTGCCTTGCTATGGTTTCTGTAACGCTCCAGGCTGTATTATCATTGGTGACTATTCTTGCTACTGCCATTTAAAAACAACTCCTATTCTTATATTTAATTGGTGGAGCAGGGGAGGGGTTAGCTCCCCCGCTTATGGATTCTTTTAGTTGTTGTATACTAAACCATAAGCCATATCTTCCGCAACTCTGGCGGCTCTCTCAATATCGCCATTATAGTAATTGATAAGCTCCGGCAATAACGCTGCCTTTTCCTGCTCAAACTTTTTGTACAATTTTGCAAATTTCGGAGAAACAGCTGCAACTTCTCTTTCTATCTCAAGGATTCTATCCAGGTTATCAGGGGTTTTTGTGGCAGTTCCGATTGTGTTAATGTTTGTCATAATGTATACGCTCCCTTATTTTTATTTGATTTTTGAAGCAGTTACAGTTATAATGTAAGTAACCGCTCCTGTAGTGGTTCTAGGCTCTTTACATCGTGCTTTTAGTCGGGTGATGATGTAAGGGGTCTTGCTCATTTAATCCGCAACACATTGAAGGAAGTTACCTTTTCATAATCTGTCAAACTTCCTAAATCAGCCTCAAGCCGTTCCTTGTCTAATGTTGTTCTTGACTGCGGTTTATAGGTCGTTTTATAATCCGTGCCGATATACTCTGTCAATTCTTTTTCCGTCATAAAGTTGATAATGTCTCTCTCGATTGCCTTGATTGCATTTTCGGTTTCTTCCTTTAATGCTTTGAGGTTTCTAACCTCTGAAACCTTTGTGTTAAGTTCTTGTACTCCAATACACATTTGGTAACAACTCCTTGTATTAATATGAAGGGGGAACCGGGACGCTTGACGTTCTATAGTCCTTTATGGAGGCTTTCAACAGTTAACCCCGGCTTTGTCGCTTCCCCTCTTTCTAATATTATTATAGCATACATAGCTACGTATCGCAATATCGGAAAAATGCACAAAGATACATAGCTACGTTTAGTTATAGTGATACGTTGCTATGTATTTCTTTTAATGATATAATATACTTGAGGTGATATAAGTGGATGAGAAAAAGAAGCGGGGTCGCACATCAGCACAAGATAAATATGATAAAGAGAATGTAGAGACGATATCTTTTAAAACAAAAAAGGGTGCTCGTTTGCGGTTAAAAGAAGCCGCCACGACTATGAATCAAAGCACTAATGGTTTTATACGTGCTACATTAAATAACGCTGTACAAGAAGCTATAGGCGTACCAATGGAAGATGCAACGACCGACCGCACTACACCAACCACACAAGCACAGTGCGATGAACCGGCACAAGTCGAACCAGAAGAGCCACAGCCGATTGACCCATTAGGCGAATATGTGAAACGTCGTGAAGAACAAGGTTTATCTTGAGTGAAACGCAAAAAAATAGGGTAGTCCGTTATGGACTACCCTACATAATAAATGCTGTTTACTTTGCTAACTTATACATGATAAACTGATTAAGGCTAACGCCGTTTTCCTTTGCGCTTTCCAATAGTTTATAATGTAATTCTTTTGGTACACGCAATGATATTTTTCCGTTGCATTTTCGCCATGCGTCCATTTCTTCAAGCGTTATCGTGCTATCGTCTGTTCCTGCGTCTATCTCTGCCAACATTGCTTTATCCCATTCATCGGGTTCTTCCTCTGGGATTGCTAAAAGCTTCTTTTCAAACTCGTCAACGGTTAGATTTTCCATGGTTATCACCCTTTCTTGTAAACATCGCCCCGTGTATCAATCTTGGTTACAGTTATGACTTTGCTTGACTTGTCATACTTAAAAATAATTCTGAATGGTGGAAGCTTAATCCTATACTCGTTTTCGCGTCCTTGCATTTTCTTTATCTTACCTTGTAAATTCTCCAAATTAGGCAACTCAGACAGGATTTTATAAATTTTATCGTAATCGCTTTGAGTACATTTTTCCATGTACTTTTTAGGTTGCTTTGCTATTTCGATTTTCATTTCATCATCTCCTGTCAATATATATAATAGCATATATAATATCACTTGTCAATAGCTTTTTGATTTTTTTGTCCTGGCTGATGTGATATACTGTAAGGCATACGGGGGATAGTTTACATTAATTTTATCTTTTTTGTGACACCAAACCACTTTAGCTGTTCTAAATCAGCATGAATACCCAATTTAGACCCCGAATGTAGAATAAAATAATTAATAGGAGGAATAACCGACATGACAGACAACGAAAAACGCGCACATGACTATACTATCGCTATAATCAATGGCAATATCGCTTCTATGGGTAGTGGATTAGGACAAAAGCACATAGAAAATATTAAGAAAAAACCAGATGAATTTATTGAGTACGAATATGTACGTCTATATGAAAAAGTTCTTGATGTATTTAACAAATATTTTTCTGAAAAATAAATTACCAAAAAATAAGATTGGAGTTTTGTGTATGGCTCTGATAAATTGTCCTGAATGTAAAAAGGGGATAAGTAATAGTACAAGCAAGTGTATTCATTGCGGGTTTGTATTGAAAAGAAATATTCCCAATATTAACAATGTTTCTTTTAAACTCCCATTGATTTTGTCAATCATATATTTCGTCTGCGTTTTGGCGTATATTCAATCATTTATTTCCTCTGATTTACTTGCTACTTGCTATCTTATTTTGGGGATGATTTTTGTTTTTCTTTTTAGTATATCAAGCAGAAAACTCTCAAAAGTAATTATTGATAAATCATTTACAGTGATTTTTTGTGTAGGTACATTTTTATTTGCGTTTGATTATAACATATCAAGAGTTTTTAGTGGTCTTGCTGATTGGGGATTTTTTGATTTCTATAATGACTCACTTGGAATATTTTTAGCAGTCTATCAAATTATTGCAATCATGATGATAATTGTGCTTATACTTTCAATGTATTCAAATTTTATAAATGAGAAAGCAAAAACTATCATTGTCTTCTCAACTGGTATTGTTGGGTTTGGATGTTTTATTTATCAGATAATATACCTCAAAAATATATGGGGCAGTAGTAGTGGAAGTAATTCATTTTATCTTTGGTTTGCAGTATGTACATTAGTTTATTATTTAGTATATGTTGCCTTGCAGATTGAGAAACTAAAAGCATTCACATTACTAAAAGGGTGAATGCTATTCAAGTGACTTATTCATTCTTCAGCGCCACTAACAAGCGTTATAAGGTACGTTATAATTATTTGTATCTCAATATAAAAATGCAAAAAAAATAAGACTACCCACAAAAAAGGGCAGTCTTATAAAAATTCATATAATAACTAATCGATAAACTCAACTAATATCACTTATAGCGGGATAAAACATACCACTATAACAATATGCGTTTTAAATACGATAATTACCATTGAAAAACACCATATTATGCAAAGCGTTTTATAGCCGTTTTAAGACGTGTTATGACTTGGATATATCCACTACCTAAACGCCAAAATAACACTATACGGTTTAAAGTGAAGCGGAATAAGACGTTATACGTAAAGTTAGTCGGTACAAAGGAGTATATATAAATAACTAAGGATATCTACAATGCCCTCAGTTGATAAATAAAATTTAACGGGGCATTAGTTAAACTAAGCCCCGCATGATGGTATTATTGCACTATATTCACAAGCATATACTTTTAATACAGCACCATTGGTTTCAAGTACTAGTCACACTATTCCTGAAGCCACACCAATTATATCATATGTAGTTTTCGCCGTCAATATGAATCAAAGAATTTTTTGAAGACCAACAATCGACTGGAAATCTGTATTATTTTTATAAATCTTACTTTTTATGGTAGCATCAATTCTATAGTTATCTTTTAGGCCGTTGACTATTCTCATCAGTCTGGAAGGTAAAATATCAGCAATTTGTAATCCAATACAGTTGTCTTCTTTTATGATAAACCCAATGGAAGACAGATGTCTTTTAGTGTCTGTTTGACTATAATAAATTGAGCCAGTATTGATATAATCAAAATAATTAGTCTGTAAATACATATTCTCGCTAAGCGTCCTCGATTCTATACATATTGAACCGATTCCATTAACACCTTTTAGAAAATGCAAATAATTCTCCAATAAGTATCTAAACGCAATATCATAATTGGTTGTACTACCTTTACCAAAGGCATCCTTCATTAACTTTTCATTATAATAAACTCCGATTATGGTTATATCAAATTTAGATAATTCACCAACAAAATCAGTGTAAAAACTATTTCTAATTGCCGAATCTTTAAATTTTGCAAATTCGCCTTTATTGCCCTTCATATCAGTGTAATGAATGACAATTTTAGTATTGCCAAAATGTTTTTCTTTTAATGCGTTAATCGCAGGTATTAGGCAATCCGTATAGTCAGATCGTTTTACTATGTATCCAGCAAAACAGAAATAAGGATTTTTTGGAGTTTTAAATGTCTCATCTGCAAATAAAATGTACTCATCCATAATATCACCATCAATATTAAATGTAGTAATCATATCAGAAGATGTCGAATCCTGCAAGAATAAGATTTGGCTTTGTTTCGGTCTTGATCGGACTGAAGATTGCATTCGATTCAGGTTTTTCCATTGGGATGAGCTTGGCGATTATCGCCAAGCTGAGCATCCGCATCACTTCTGTGGATTCAAATTGATAATATTATCTGGTATCTGAACATCAGGAGCTAAATAACCCTTTAAGCTTTTTACGATATCCAAAAGAGAATTTATTGTTTTTATTTGTGATTTAACACAATCGCTCAAAAGATCAATTTCCTCTTGTATAAGCTCTAATTTGGTTTCCATATCGTCCATATGTTTATATATCTCTTTTCTTATTGTTTTAGTGTGATAATTGTCGTGTATTTTGGCTTTAACTGTGTTGGGGTATACACCTAATACCCTCATGTGCAAAGACGCTTAAAACGCACTGTATTTGCTTGTAGGATAGTATAAAATGAAACAGTAATCAAATACTCCAATTTTTTGAGTTTTTATGCACTCAATTTATAATATTATTCATGTACAATAGTAAGTCGCAGTAGGCAATATTATCAAGTGAACACATAACTGGTTTTGCATTATACGCATCACATCTACATCACACTTTTCTAAAATGCGTGTTTTCTTATACCGCAATGATTTAAGGTCAATCAATGTCAGAAACGCTCTCGAACCCTTGCAAATACAAGGATTATACAAGATTATATAAGACTAAAAAGTGTTAGATAATTGACGGTAGGCTTGAATGGCATTCAAGAGGTCAGCGGTTCGATCCCGCTTATCTCCACCAGTTACAAGGGTTTCGAGTTGTACTCGAAACCCTTGTTTCGTATCTCCAGGTCTGTTAGAATGGAGGTATGTTTATGCATGACATGATTCGGATAAGAGTGAAGAGCTTATGACCGATTATCAGTTCAAAACATTCATGGCTTTGCCCCGTGAGACTATGGAAAATGCCTTTGAACTGGGGAAATCACAGGAGGAAATCCTGGCGATCCTCTTCAATCCGATGAAGGATAACACAACTATGTAGCAACAGTGAGTTGCTTTCAATCCACTGCTTTTTCCGGTATAATATCATCGAAGGCGGTGATGATTTTGGAAACCAAAGATGTAATTATTGAACTCCGCAAACACCATAATTTATCCCAGGATGAAATGGCTGAACGGCTTTT
>Ga0153972_1000657_pt1 | contig 11214 bp, 10 predicted proteins | sample TSGA056MetaG_FD_104732 | JGI IMG/M metagenome (GOLD analysis project Ga0153972, IMG submission 104732) | Attine ant fungus gardens microbial communities from Georgia, USA - TSGA056 MetaG | ecosystem: Host-associated > Fungi > Mycelium > Unclassified | place: USA: Georgia, George L Smith State...
CCATAATAGAGCACATAAAGGAATCGGCGCCTCAGCTTAAAGAATATTTTGTTGACACGGTATATTTTGGCGGCGGAACGCCAAGCTATTATGGGTCAAAGCGCATTTGCGAAATTTTTAATGAGCTAAAGCGCAACGGGCTTGTTTATAAAACGGCTGAGGTTACTGTTGAAGTTAACCCCGACAGCATAAAAAAGCACGATTTCAGAATACTTAAAAGCGAAGGCGTTAACCGCCTTAGTATTGGCGCCCAGTCAAGTAATGATGATATTCTTAAGCTGATCGGCAGACGGCATAACTGGAAACAGGTACAAATGACGTTTGAAAATGCCCGCAAGGCAGGGTTTGATAATCTTAGCATAGATCTTATTTACGGTCTGCCAAGCCAGACAAAAAGCGACTGGGCAAACACACTTGTGCAGGCGCTTGAGCTTAAACCGGATCACATTTCATGCTATGGGCTGAAGCTGGAGTAGGGAACAAAGATGTTTTCAGACTACAACAATTCGCCCATGCTGCCGGATGATGACGAGCAGGCAGATATGTACCTTTACACAACTGAAACTCTTGCGAAATATGGGTATAATCAGTATGAAATCAGCAATTTTGCCCTAAAGGGAAAGCAGTCCAAGCATAATCTTAAATACTGGATGCTTAGAGATTATATGGGCTTTGGCGCAGGTGCGCATTCATGCGTGAACAGCGTTAGATACAGCTTTATAAGTGATATCCACGGCTATATTGAAGGCATAAATTCGCAAAAAAGTGTTCTTGACGAATATGACAAAATTGAGTTTATCGAGCGAGCCGCTGAATACATCATGCTTGGTATGAGAACTACCCACGGCATATCGCAAAAAGAATACTATAACATTTACCGCAGCGATTTTGAGCCCATAGAGCAGCTTCTTCTTGAGTTTGAGCAAAAGGGCTGGACGCAATGTGTAAATTCCAGATGGCGCTTTACGGCATCCGGATTCCTGATATCGAACCTTTTGATTGGGGTTTTGATTGATAAACAGGCGGAATACAAGGTGTCGGGCAACCCGTGGATTGATACAATGGATATGTTTATTGAAAAAACCGAGCTTCCGCAAGGCGAAGAGATTTTTTACCACAGCAAATAAAATTGGGCAGACTTAGGTGGGGCAAATATGGAATTCGAAGAAGCAGGGAAGACACGCAAGGCAGCAGGAAAACACCTTGCAACAAAAACAAAGACAAAGAAAAAGACAAAGAAAAGCCCTGGAACGGACACAAGAACGGCACGAAAAAAGTCATCAGCAGGCAAGACTGCCCTGATAATTCTTTTGATTTGTGTTGCAGCGGTTTTTGCGCTGACTGCCGTTGGCATGTTTTACGTTAACGCTTCAAGCGATATTTTTTCGAAAGTTTCGGTTGACGGCGTTGATATTGGCGGCAAAAGCAGCACCGAAGCGCTTAGCATAATGTCGCAGGCGATGGACAAAGAGAGCGAGGATGTTGCAGTTAATGTTTTGCTGCCTCAGGGTTACTCGATAACAATTACGGGCGAGGAGGCAGGTCTTGCAATTAATGCCTTTGACAAGGTTGATTTAGCAGTTGATGCTTGCCGTGGTGGCAATGTTTTTACAAATTCATTCACCTATATCAAATGCTTACTGTTCGGAATGCAGCTTGACAGTTCCAGCGTCACCAACATTGATGAAGATGCGATTCGTGCAAAGGTTGAAGCCTTTGCTTATGAAGCGCGACTTGACCTTATGAGCAGCGATTTAAAAATTGGCGAAAAGGACATTTCCGTTGTCAAGGGCGCAAACAGCGTTACAATCGACTCTGACAAGATTGTAACACTTGTGATAAACGCATTTAAAGATAAAAACTATGCTGATATTGTCTATGAGCCGGAAATCTCTTCGGACAGCGAAATTGACCTTGACGGCATTTACAAAACGGTTTATTCGGAGCCTAGGGATGCAAGCTACGACAAGCAGACAGACAGCATTATCCCCTCGGCAGTCGGCGTGAGCTTTGATGTTGACAAGGCGCAAAGCATTTGGGATTCCGCAGCCTACGGCGAAACTGTTGTTATTCCAATAGTTATTGTTCAACCGGAGCTGTCAACGGAGGATTTAGAGAACATACTGTTTGCGGATTTGCTTGCAACTAAATCGACAAGCTTGTCAGGCAGCTCGTCAAACCGTATTACGAATGTTGCCCTCGCATGTAAAGCGATTGACGGATTGGTTCTTATGCCGGGTGAAGAGTTTAACTACAACGAAGTTGTAGGCGAGCGCACACCCGAGCGGGGCTACCTGCTTGCCGGCGCATATTCCGACGGACAGACAATTCAGGCGTACGGCGGCGGTATTTGCCAGGTTTCCTCGACCATATATTATTGTGCGCTTTACTCTAACTTGAATATTACCTCCCGGCTTTGCCATATGTTCCCTGTTGCATATCTTCCTCCCGGACTTGATGCAACCGTTTCATGGGGAGGGCCGGAGTTCAAATTCGTCAACGACAGGGATTATCCTATAAAAATTCGAGCAACCGTAAAGGATAACACAACGTGCGATGTTGAAATTTGGGGCACCGATGTTGATGGAAGCTATGTTGAAATGACCTATGCAACTGCATATGTTTTCCATGAAAAATATACCAATATCGCAATTGGCTACAAGGCCTGGACTTATCGCAGCGTTTATGACAAAGACGGCAAGCTTATCAGCAAAAAGGACGAGTCGGCAAGCTACTATGCCTACCATGTAGAGGATTTAGATTTTCCCGAGGAATCGGAAGCGGTCAGCACTTCCCTAACCGACGGTGAAAGTCCAGACCCTAACACTTCGCCTTCACCCGAACCTGACACCTCACCTTCACCGGACCTTCCGATTGACCCGACTGAATCGGAGCAGGCGACTGACGATGCCCAAAATATCGAAGATCCTTTCGCAGGACTTCCAAACCCTGATCCGCTGCCAAACGCATAATCACTCCGCTTTTATACATAAAGAATGTGAGGATAATAGCACATGGAGAAAAAAACCTTTTATATTACAACGCCGATATATTTCCCGTCTGCGAAGCTGCACATCGGACACGCCTATTGCACTGTTGCAACTGACGCAATCGCACGATACAAAAGACTTCGTGGCTATGATGTGCTGTTTCTTACCGGCACGGACGAGCACGGTCAGAAGATTGAGACAATAGCCAAAGCCGAAGGCAAAACGCCAAAGCAGTTTGTTGATGAAATTGTCATTGGCAAGGGCGGAATTACCGACCTTTGGAAGCTGATGAATATTTCGAATGATCGTTTTATACGCACTACAGACGATTATCATGTTGCTGCAATCCAGCGCATTTTTAAGAAGATGTATGACAAAGGCGATATCTATAAGGGCAAATATACAGGCAAATATTGCACTCCATGTGAAAGCTTCTGGACGGAAAGCCAGCTTGTTGACGGCAAATGCCCCGATTGCGGCAGAGCTGTTATAGATGCCGAGGAGGAAGCATATTTCTTCAGGCTTTCTAAATATGCCGGCAAAGTTCAGGAGCTGCTTGAAACAGGCGATTTTCTGGAGCCTGCGTCAAGAGTTAATGAAATGATCAACAACTTTATTAAGCCCGGGCTTGAGGATTTGTGCGTTTCACGTACAAGCTTTTCCTGGGGCGTGCCTGTGGACTTTGACGAAGGTCATGTTGTCTATGTCTGGGTCGATGCGTTATCGAATTATATAACTGCCCTTGGCTATGAGAATGATAAATATGATGACTACGCAAAGTATTGGCCTGCTGATGTTCATATCGTGGGCAAGGAAATTGTCAGATTCCATTCAATCATTTGGCCTGCAATGCTGCTTAGCCTTGGCGAGCCGCTTCCGAAAAAGGTTTATGGTCACGGCTGGCTCGTGATGGATGGCGGCAAAATGAGCAAGTCGAAGGGCAATGTTGTTGACCCATATATGCTTGCCGAGCGTTACGGAGTTGACGCGCTTCGCTTTTTCCTTTTGCGCACCTTCCCATTTGGCAGCGACGGAAACTTTTCAAATGAACTGCTGATTTCCACAATCAACACCGACCTTGCAAACGACCTTGGAAACCTTGTTTCGAGGACTGTTGCCATGGTTCTGAAATATTTTGACGGGGTTTTGCCTGACGAGCGTGAAGAGGGCGAATTTGACGATGAGCTGGTTTCAATGGCAAAGGCGCTTCCTGCAAAGTATGAGAAGCAGATGGAAGCATTCCAGCTTCAAAACGGCATTGGCGAGGTATTCAAGCTTATTTCAAGAGCGAATAAGTATATCGACGAAACAGCACCTTGGATTCTTGCCAAGGACGAAGGCAAAAAAGCAAGGCTTGCCGAAGTTATGTATAACCTGCTTGAGGTTTGCAGGATTGCGGCAATTCTGCTTTCTCCTGTAATGCCCGGCTCGTGTGAAAAAATATTTGAGCAAATCGGGGTGGAGGAAGACAAGAAAACATGGGATAGCGTGCTGACCTTTGGGGACCTTCCCAAAAATGCTGTCGTTTCAAAGGGCGATGCTCTGTTTCCGAGAATTGATGCAAAGGCGGAGATCGAGGCGCTTGAGGCATTATCTCAAGCTGGGAAAGAGCCTGAGACCGATCCCGTTTTGCCTGATGTTACGATAGACGATTTCGCCGCCTGCGATATGCGAACCTGCAAGGTTATTGCCTGCGAGGCGGTTAAAAAGAGCGATAGGCTTTTGAAATTTACACTTGATGACGGCAGCGGCGAGCCTAGGCAGATTTTGTCCGGCATTCATAAGTTCTATGAGCCGGAGGATTTAATTGGCAAGACCGTTGTTGCAATTCTAAATCTTCCCCCACGCAAGATGATGGGTGAAATGTCAAACGGCATGGTCATCTCCGCAGTGAAGGAAGAAAACGGAGAAGAAAAGCTTAATCTTCTGATTTTGGATGATAGTATCCCGGCAGGCTACAGGCTTTGCTGACACGATTAAAAAAACGGACACCAAGCGGTGTCCGTTTTTCATATGATTAGATGTAATGCACACGCTCCGGGTCGAATCTATCTTTTTGTTGCCTCTCTTTTGCAGGATAACCAAGAGATATGATTGAAAATGCTTGAAGATTTCCAGGTGCGTTCACAGCCTTGCTGACTGCAGCCATTCGATCATTTTTCCCAGGGGCTACGCCCAGCCATACGCCGCCAAGACCAAGCTCGACAGCTTCAAGCAGAATATTTTCACAGCAGGCTCCGAGATCCTGCATTGCGTATTCGGGAGATTCGAGATTATCTCTTTGGAAAACAACAATTGCAAGCGGCGCGTTTTTAACACAAATGGCAAATTCGCTTGCCTTTGATAGCTCCTCCAGAACAGCCTTATCTCTTACAACATAAAATTCCCACGGCTGCTGATTGTGAGCCGACGGCGCTGCCATTCCTGCACGCAGAAGCAATTCGATCTTTTCAGGCTCAACCTCTTTTTCCAGATAGGTGCGTGTGCTTGTTCTATTGAAAATAATGCTCAAAGTAATTCCTCCTTGAAAATGCTCTGTTGATATTTATTATATCAATATTCCGGGATAATTCAAGTTATATGTAAAAATAATACTATCTTCAATGCAATGGGACTGAATATTTATGCATTTTTGTTCTTGAAAAGGGCTTTGTTATGTGATATAATAAGTAAATATTCAACTAGGAGGAGGCATTTATGGGATACAAAGTGTTCATTGACGGCGCCTTCGGCACTGTTGGGCTGCAGATTTATGACAGGCTGCATAGCCGACGAGATATTGAGCTTTTAACCATAGAGGAAGAGAAAAAATTTGACGAGAACGAGCGCAAAGTGATGATTAACAGCGCTGACATCGTTTTTCTGTGCCTTCCTGATGATGTTGCAAGGCGTGCGGTCCAGCTTATCGGGAACGAAAACACTCGCGTAATTGACGCATCTACTGCGCACCGGACTGCTTGGACATATGGATTCCCGGAGCTTTCATCGCAAATGCGTGAGGAGATTGTTTCATCCAAGCGTGTCGCAAACCCGGGCTGCCATGCGAGCGGGGCAATTTCGATTATCTATCCGCTTAGAAGCTTTGGGCTGATTGATGCTTCTGCCGCTCTATCCTGTTTTTCAATCACGGGATATTCAGGCGGCGGAATTAATATGATCGAGCAGTATGAGGACGAAGTAAGATCAAAGCTTCTTTCTTCTCCAAGGCTTTATTCGCTTGGGCAGAACCACAAGCACATTCCGGAGATAATGAAGCTTTGCCGCTTGGAAAAGCAGCCTGTTTTCTGCCCGATAGTTTCAGATTATTACTGCGGTATGGCGACGACCGTTACGCTGCACGCAAGCGAGCTTCGGGGCAAGCCGAATATTATGCAGCTGCGTGAGATGTTTTCTGAATATTATTCAGGCAGCCGCTTTATATCAGTTTCGAGTGAGACACATGATCCGCTGGCTGCGAATGCGCTTTGCGGCACGAACAATATGGTTATTTGCATTAATGGTTCAGACGAGTGTATCACATTTACATCGGTATTTGACAATTTGGGAAAGGGCGCATCGGGCGCTGCCGTTCAAAACATGAATTTGATGCTATCGCTTCCTGAGGAAGCCGGACTTGAATAAGGAGAAGCAGTATGAAAGAAATTAATGGCGGAGTTACCGCCGCAAAAGGATTTTTAGCCGCCGGCATCCACTGCGGCATCAGAACAAATAAAGAAAAAAAGGACATTGCGCTTATTTTTTCCGAGGTTGACTGCGCAGCCGCAGGCGTTTATACGCAGAATACTGTGAAGGCGGCGCCCGTTTACAAGACAAAGGCAAACCTTGCAAACGGCAAGGCAAGAGCCGTTATCTGCAACAGCGGTAACGCAAATGCCTGCGCTCCAAAGGGCGAAGAAAATGCGCAGCTAATGTGCGACATTGCGGCGAAGGCTCTTGGCATTTGTGAAGACGATATTGTTGTAGCTTCCACCGGCGTTATTGGAGTTGAGCTAAATGTTCAGCCGATAGTTGAAAATATCGGACATTTGAAGTCGGCGCTCAGTGAAAATGGCTCTGCCGACGCTGCCGAAGCAATAATGACGACTGACACACACATGAAGGAGATTGCAGTTTCCTTCGTTCTTGACGGCAAAGAGGTTAAGATGGGCGGCATCGCCAAGGGCAGCGGCATGATTCATCCGAATATGGGCACAATGCTCGGTTTTATAACAACCGATGCTGCCATCTCGGTAAAGCAGCTTGATTCTGCGCTGAAGGGCATTATCAGTAGAACCTTTAACCGTGTTACAGTTGATGGCGATACCTCAACAAACGATATGGCGTGCATTATGGCAAACGGTCTGGCAGGAAATGCTGAGATTGATTGCGAGGGCGAAGATTACACGGCTTTTTGCGAGGCGCTAACCTATGTTTGCACGTATCTTGCACGCTCAATTGCAAAGGACGGCGAGGGGGCAACAAAGCTGTTAACCTGCATTGTGTCAGGAGCGGAAAGCGAAAAGTCGGCTGAAATTATTTCAAAAAGCGTTATTTCCTCGGCGCTAGTTAAAAGCGCAATGTTCGGCGAAGACGCAAACTGGGGGCGCATTATTTGCGCAATGGGCTATTCAGGCGAGAGCTTTACACAGGAGAAGGCGAAGATTTCCTTCGTTTCGGACAGAGGCGAGGTCACTGTTTTTGAAAATGGAATAGCACTTGCATTCTCCGAGGAAATGGCTAAAACCGTTTTGGGAAGCGACGAGATAACAATTGATATCAGGCTGTGCGACGGTGACTTTGACGCTACCTGCTGGGGCTGCGATTTGACCTATGATTATGTAAAAATCAATGGAGACTACCGCACCTGATTTCGGGCGAAGGAGACAAAAATGGATTACAAAATGAATGACAGAGCGCAAATTTTAGCAGAGGCGCTTCCTTATATCCAGAAACTATCCGGCAAAACCGTTGTTATAAAATACGGCGGCAGCGCAATGGTGTCAGAGAATTTGCAACAGGCGGTTATTAACGACATCATCTTGCTTAGCTTTGTTGGCATTCGTGTCGTTTTGGTTCATGGCGGAGGTCCTGACATAAACGAGATGCTTGAAAAAACGGGCAAAGAAAGCATTTTTGTTAACGGACTTCGCTACACGGATGAGGAGACAATGGATATTGTTCAAATGGTGCTGTGCGGCAGGGTTAACAAAAACATTGTTTCGCTTATAAACCACTCAGGCGGCAGAGCAATTGGCATTTGCGGCATGGATGACAGTATGATTCTTGCAAAAAAGATGCAGAGCAGTGACGGCGATTATGGCCTCGTTGGCGAGATCGTTCAGATTAATCCCGAGCTTATTAAAAGCGCACACAGCATTGGAATGATTCCCGTAGTTTCAACAGTTGCCCAGGGGATTGACGGAGCGGATAGCTATAACATTAATGCTGACACGGCGGCGGCGGAAATTGCAGCCGCACTTAATGCCGAGAAGCTCATTTTGCTCACTGATATCAGAGGGCTTTTGCGTGATGCAAAGGACGAGGGCACTTTAATTAGCGTACTAAGGGTGAGCGAAATTGATGGTCTTATGCAGGAGGGCATTATTTCAGGCGGAATGATTCCCAAGATCGAATGCTGCAAAAATGCTATCGAGAGCGGGGTTCACAGAACACACATTTTGGACGGAAGATTGGCGCATTCAATTTTGATTGAGCTGCTTTCAAACTCCGGAATCGGCACAATGATTTATTAGGGGGAACAGAACTTGAAAAACTCAGAAATATTTGAAAAAGACAAACAAAACGTTATGCAGACCTACGGAAGGTTTCCCGTTGTCATTGACCACGGCGAGGGTGCAACGCTCTACAGCCCCGAAGGAGAAAAATATATTGACTTTGCAAGCGGTATAGGTGTTAACTGCCTTGGCTACGGCAACAAAAAATGGATTGAGGCTATCACAAATCAGGCAAGCAGACTTGGCCACATTTCAAACCTCTTTTATTCCGAGCCTTATGTAGCGCTTGCCGAGAAGCTGACTTCCAGAGCCGGCATGAAAAACGCCTTTTTCTCGAACTCGGGGGCCGAGGCGAACGAGGGAATGATTAAGCTTGCCAGAAAATACAGCTTTGACAAATACGGCAGGGGAAGGTCAAGTATTATAACCCTTGTAAACTCCTTCCACGGCAGAACAATAACCACCCTTAATGCCACCGGGCAGGAGCATTTTCACCAGTACTTTTTCCCGTTTACCGAAGGGTTCAGATATGCGCAGGCGAATAGCATTAAAAGCCTGAAAGAGGTATATGACGGCGACGTTTGCGCCGTTATGATTGAGCTTATCCAAGGCGAAGGCGGCGTTTATCCGCTTGATAAGGAATATGTAACCGCTGTTGCCGCTTTCTGCGAGGAAAACGATTTGCTGCTGCTTGTTGACGAGGTTCAGACAGGCATTGGCAGAACCGGTACGCTCTTTGCCTATCAGCAGTACGGCATTGTGCCGGATGTTGTAAGTTTTGCAAAAGGCATTGCAGGTGGGCTTCCTATGGGGGGGATTATGGCAAGCGAAAAGACCTCTGCGGTTTTTGGTGCAGGCGACCATGCTGCTACCTTCGGCGGCAATCCTATTTGCAGTGCGGCTGCCATTTCGGTTCTTGAACAGCTTGACGAAGGGGTGCTGTCCGAGGTTATAAAAAAAGGCGAATATATAAGAAGTAAAATTGAAGGCTTTGGATGCGGAAATGTTGTTACAACACGTGGGCTTGGACTTATAATTGGCGTTCAGCTTAAAGACGCCAGCCCGAAGGAGATAAACGCCAAGCTTATTGCAAACGGACTTCTGGCGCTGACAGCAGGAAGCGATGCGCTTAGACTTCTGCCGCCGCTGATAATTAGCTATGAGGAAATTGACCAAGGTCTTGAAATAATGAAAAAGACACTGACGGAATAAGAAAAGACCGGGCATTTGCCCGGTCTTTTCTTATTTGCTTTGCGGAAAGCTTTCGAGAAACCGTTTGTTTGCTTGGTCGAGGTGGCTTATATACAGGGAATAGGATTTACTTAGGATTTTCATATTTTTAATAAATATTTCTTCGTATCCGCTCTTTTGCTGAAAGTCTAGCAGGCTTTGCTGCATTTGACATGCTTGCGAATTTTTGTATTCTTCCGAAGCTTTGAAGGCAAGGTACGCCTCTATTTCGTCCTTGTTTTCTTCTATATATCGCTCTGTGTTATCTAAAGCAAATGTCATACTGTCGCTGATTTGCGCTTGCAGACGGGTGGTGTCGGAAAAATCGAAGGATTTCAAAAGGCTTGCAGCATCAGGCGGCAAATTGATTTCTGCACTATCAAGATACCCGATGATGGCGTTGCAGGCGTCCCTTTTCTCCTGCGTGTCAATTGGCTCGTCCAAAAATGCGCCAAAATGTAGAGACATGTAAAGTCCAAAGCTTCCGGGGAAGGCAAAAACAAGGCGCTCCTTAATTGTATAGGCGTTCTCTTCGAGCTTCGAAAGATTTTCGAATTGTCGGTTGACATCGTATTGCGCTATCATGCTGTCCATATACTTTGTGGTTTGCTCGATCTTTTGAAGTTTTATTTGGGAAAGGTATTTATACTTCTCAAGCTCTGCGGATTTGTTGCTGCTGGAGAGTATGTTCTTAATTTCAGCTATTGGGATGTCAAGACGCCTTAGAACGGATATCTCCTTGAGCACCATGATTTCTTTGCCACTATAATCACGGTAGCCGTTTTCTAAGATTTGGGGGCTTACAAGCCCCTTCGCTTCGTAATATTGGGCTGCCTTTTTTGTGATACCGCATAGGGCGCACGCTTCTTTAATTTGCATAATAATCCCTCCGATATACACATCATAAGCCAGCCCCCAAGGGGAAAGTCAAGGGTTTTATTGCAAAAAACCGGCTCGCCATTTCAGCCATGGACAGGCGAGCCGGTTTCTCATCTCCTCTTGATATTTGAGCTTATTTCGCACAGGGCGTCGGCAGTCTCCATTTCAAGTGCGGAGTTTCTTGCGATGTCGCACAGGGACAGCATGCCCACAAGCTTGTCGCCGTTTACGATTGGGATTCGGCGTATCTGGTCATAGGCCATCAGGTTGGTTGCAGTTTGCAAATCGTCATCTGGCCGGGCGGTTACAAGCCCTTGGCTCATGATGTCACGAACCCTGGCAGCTTTGGGGTCAAGGCCCGTCCGCAACGCAGCGCAGCACGATGTCACGGTCGGTTATGA
>Ga0153972_1000658_pt1 | contig 11192 bp, 7 predicted proteins | sample TSGA056MetaG_FD_104732 | JGI IMG/M metagenome (GOLD analysis project Ga0153972, IMG submission 104732) | Attine ant fungus gardens microbial communities from Georgia, USA - TSGA056 MetaG | ecosystem: Host-associated > Fungi > Mycelium > Unclassified | place: USA: Georgia, George L Smith State...
AGCCCACACAGGAACTGATAATCTGTATTTATGACCTGCTTATGGGTTTAATCAGCGGCGAAAGGGAGCATCAGCATATTACCTTTAGCGCTAAATTAGTATTGAACGAGTCTTGTTAAGATTCACAGGAAAAGCAGAAGCTTATGCAAAGGCACGGCCGGGTTATCCCGATGAGGCGATTGATTATATCAGCCGCCTTGTACCGCAGGATGCGGTTTTTGCCGATGCTGGCGCAGGAACGGGAAAGCTTACTGAATTGCTTGCTCAGAAGGAGTACACTGTATTTGCGGTTGAACCTAATACCGATATGAGGGAGCAGTTGGCATTTACATTAATGTCTTATAAAAACGCTAAGATTGTTGTCGGCTCTGCGGAAGCCACCACGCTACCAGACCATAGCATAGATGTTATTACTTGCAGTTTATTGTGAATTTCAGAAGGAGAAAGATTATGTGGAAAGAAGCAATGTGGCTGGGAATCCCGAAATGTGAATTGGATAAATGGAATATCCTTGAAGGAGATCTGACGGGAAGGTTTGCGTATTATCGCTGTGAAACTAAACTGCCGGACGGCTGTGAGTCAGAGATACATATTACTGCCAATTCCAGATACCGTTTGTGGGTGAATGGGCAGGCGGTATTGTCAGGACCCTGTAAGGGAGATAAACACCGGCATTTTTATGAGACTGTTAATCTCACAGGGTATCTTACAGCAGGAAAAAATATTTTGGCTGTACAGGTGCTATACTGCAATCCTGATTCTGCAGTTGGTCAATATGATGAGCGGGCTTCTATTTTTGGAGTGGTGACACCGGGAGGAGGGCATCGGCTGGCAGTTTCAGGAAACATTTTGAACAGGAAGAAAGAAATAGTAGGAACCGTAACTACAGGAAAGGCAGAGTGGAAGGTCTGTCTGGATGGCACGTTCTATTTAAAATCTAACGAAATTACCATGAATCTGGGAGCTGTCTGTGAAGAAATTGATTTTAGAAAAACCACGGAAGATTGGAAACTTCCCGGGTATGATGCCGGTGAATGGAAGGAACCGGAGACGAAAGAGACAGTTAATATCGACAGCTTTTCAGAATCAGTTGGCTTAGTGCAGCGTTTTCCTGTAAAAAAGCGGAGTATTCCATTAATGATAGAAGAAGCAGATGGATTTATAGAAGAAATGGAAACATCGCAAATACATAAGACAGGTATTTTAGAGAATGAAACATTAATCGTACCTGCAGGTGAAGTGAAGGAAATACTGCTTGACGCAGGCTGTATTAAAAACGGATATCCCATGTATTGCTTCAGGGGCGGTAAAGGAAGTAAAGTGCTTTTTACCTACTTTGAAAAATTTGTCAGTGATACAAAAATCATTAAAAGAACAGATGCGGAAAATGGGAAAATTGTCGGGCTGACTGATGTGATTGAGCTTAGCGGAAAAAATATTTGTTATGAGCCGTTCTGGTACCGTACTTTTCGGTTTCTGCGCATTCGTATAGAAGCTGCCGCTGAGGAGGTAGAGAAATGATGTTTACCTATGCAGTGAGTACCGATATAGATCTGGCAAGAAAAGCATTGGAGGACTATCATTATTCCATGACTCCGGAAGGGTTGATACCGGGAAAATATCCTTCTGCATACTGTCAGATTATTTCTACATTTTCCCTACACTATATTTACATGCTGAAGGAATACTATCAGCAGACAGGAGATATCCGGACCGTGAAAAAATATCTGCCGGATATGGATATGATTTTAGGATATTACGACCGGAAAATCAATGAAGATGATCTAGTAGGACGGCTTGGATATTGGGAATTTGTTGACTGGCAGAAAGAATGGGGACAAAGTGCAGGGATACCGGCGGCACTTGCGAAAGGGCCTTCCACTATCATTAATCTAATGTATGGATATGCTTTGAAATGTGCGGCGGATATAAATGAGGCGGCAGGCAGGACAGGAATGGCAGAGGAATATTTGAACCGGCAAAGTAATATAGTTTCAACTATTCAGAAGCTATGTTGGGATAAAGAAAAGGGAATGTACCGGGAAGGTCCTGAATTTGCTCAATTTACCCAGCATGCGCAGGCTTGGGCTGTGCTGAATGGAATGATGGATAAAGAAAACGCTCAGCGGATTCTTAAAGCGGCCATGGAAGATGACAAAGTGATTAAATGCTCCTTTTCAACAGCATATGAATGGTTCCGGGCTATGGAACAGGCAGGACTGTATGCAGACACAAAAGAGAGTATGGAACGCTGGAGCGGGTTGCTGGAACAGGGATGTACCACCTGTCCGGAAGAACCCACTGAAGGACGAAGTGAATGTCACGCATGGAGTGCTTTGCCGATCTATGAGATGATTTGCTGCATAGCTGGAATCAAGGCCGGGGAGCCTGGATGGAAAACAGTGAGAATCCAGCCAAATCTGTCATATTTACCGGATTTACAGGGGGAAGCGGTAACCCCAAAAGGAAAAATACAATTTTCTTACAGGAAAGATGCAGAATCTGAAAATTATGAAATAACGATGCCGGATGGCTTAAATGGACACTTTATTCATGAAGATGGCAGTAAACAGGTGTTGCACGGGGGCAAAACCCATGAGTTTATTAAAAATAAAAACTGAACGAAAAACCGGGAAGAGCTGGAACCTATGCCGGCAGTGAAGTTGCCTTGCCCCGTTTTGCGAGTAGACGAAACAAAAGATATTTTAGAAAATGAAGTGAAATGTCAGGATATAATGATTAAGTTCCTATATTTTTTTGCAGGTACTCCCACTTCTTTTTTAAAAACCCGGCAGAAATAGTTATAATCTGTAAATCCTGTGGATATAACCTTCTTCCATGATATTGCAGAGGCTGCGGGAAAAGTCATGAAGGAAGATGTTCGGAAGGCTATGAAAATATTTTATAATAAATAATAAAAAATGAAAGTGGACAAAACCACAGGAGATAATGGGATATGGCATTGTGAGATGCCCATATAAAAACAGGAGTGACATTATGGAAAAATACTTAAATAAAGATTTATCACCGGAAGAAAGAGCGAAAGATTTACTGGGGGAAATGAGTCTGGGTGAGAAGATGGGGCAGGTAAACTGTCTGTTTCCCTTTCAGGGGAATCAGGATATTATTGCAAAGGCGATGATACATGGGATTGGTCAGGTTAGTACACTGGATGTAAGAGAAATTGAGAGTCTGGAAGAGGTGAGTATCTGGCAGCGCAGGCTGCAGGAGCAAATTATGGCAAACAGTGAACATCGCATTCCGGCAATTTTTCATATGGAGGGTCTGTGTGGGCCGTTTATACAGGATGCGACAAGCTTCCCTTCCGGAATCGCCAGAGGCTCTTCCTGGAATCCTGAGTTGGAAGAAAAAATCGGCAATATCGTCAGCACACAGGAGCTTGCCTGTGGGTTCACCCAGGTATTGGCACCGGTGCTTGACATTTCCAGGGATTCCAGAATGGGGAGGCAGTGTGAGTCATATGGAGAAGATCCCACTCTGGCAGCAGCAATGGGGACAGCTTATACAAAAGGAGTGCAAAAGAGCGAGACCGCAGGCAGAAAGGCAGAATCTGCGGCAAAGCATTTCCTGGGATTTCATGGTTCCCAGGGTGGTATCCATGGAACTCATCTGGATGTGACAGACCGACTTATGGATGAAGTTTATGGAAAACCATTTCAGGCTGCCATTTCTGAAGCAAACTTACGCGGAGTAATGCCGTGTTATTCTTCTGTCAATGGGGAACCTTTATCTGTTTCAAAGAAATACCTGACTGGAATGCTAAGGGAGGAAATGGGTTTTGAAGGCATTTGTGTGGCGGATTATTCAGCCATCAGTAATGTTCATAGCGCGCAAAAGGTGGGGGAGAGCTTTGCCGAGGTGGGGCTTAGGAGCATGGAGGCCGGAATGGATGTTGAAATGCAGAATTGCGTCTGCTTTAATGAGGAACTGAAGGAATGGTTCCGGATGGGCAAGGCTGATGTAAAGGTTCTGGATCGGGCCGTTTTAAGGGTTCTGGAAGCAAAGTTTAGGATGGGCTTATTTGAACATCCATTTGCCCTGGAAGGTGAAAAATTAAAAGATGCTTTTTTAAATGAAGAGTATAAAAAAACATCATTACAATCCGCATTAGAATCCATGATTCTTCTGAAAAACAATGGCGTATTGCCGCTTCGCGGGAAGGTTAAAAGGATTGCTGTCGTGGGTCCTCATGCCGGGAATGCCAGAAGCTTTTTTGGAGGATACACACATCTGAGTATGGTTGAAGCCGTCCATGCAGTAGCAAATTCTATTGCGGGGATGGAATCCGGAAGTGTTGCAAATAGTGAAATCCCTATGGTACCGGGAACGCATATCCAAAGTGATGAGACAGAAGAATTTGATGCCATTCTGAAGCTTTTGAAACCACAGTGTCCTAATCTGCTGGAAGGACTTATGATGAAACTTCCCGATGTGGATTTTCTTTATGCATATGGATATCCAATTGCCGGAGAAGATACTTCCCGTATTGAAGAGGCCTTGGAAGCGGTAAAAGCGGCAGACCTTGTAATCATGACATTGGGTGGTAAAAACGGTTCCTGTTCAGTTGCTTCTATGGGAGAAGGGGTTGATGCAGCGAATATCAATCTGCCGTTCTGTCAGGAGCGGTTTATCATAAGAGCGGCAGAGTGCGGCAAGCCAATGATTGGAGTGCATCTTGACGGGAGACCGATTTCCAGCGATGCGGCAGATAAGTATCTGGATGCGATTGTGGAGGCGTGGAATCCATCCGAAATGGGAGCAGAAGCAATTGCGGCGGTATTGCTTGGAGAATATAATCCCGGCGGTAAATTGCCGGTTTCCGCAGCATATAACGCAGGACAGATACCAATCTATTATAATCATCCCAATGGATCTGCATATCATCAGGGAGGAAGTATCGGGTTTAAGGATTATGTAGATACACCGCATACGCCCAGATACTTTTTCGGGCACGGTCTTTCCTATACCAGATTTGAATATTCAGATTTGGAGATTTCAGGAAAAGAGGCGGGCGCACAGGAACAAATTGAGATTTCATTTACCGTAAAAAATGCGGGAGGTCTTGCCGGTGACGAAATCGTTCAGATGTATATTCGTGATGTTTATGCCAGTATGACGAGACCGGTGAAAGAACTGGCTGGATTTAAACGGCTGCGGTTAGAAGCAGGAGAAAGTAAAAAAGTTATATTTATAATGCAGATGACTCAGACCGCATTTCTTGACAGCAACATGAAATGGAAAGTGGAAAAGGGAGAGGTTGAGATTCAGATTGGCAGTTCATCTGAGGATATACGCCTCCGTGATAATGTATATATTACAGAAAATGCATGGATCGATGGAAAAGACAGAGGTTTTTATGCAGTATGTGATGTAAGGCAGAATATGTAAATGTAAGTTGACAAACATGGAAATTTTACGAAAGGTACAATAGACAGGAATCATTTTATAAGTGCAATTGGAGATAAGACAAGTGTTGGTTATCTTGGAGAGGGCAGTGAACAGAGGATACAAAACATGATACTGGAGATGCCGTTATCTTCGTGTAAAATATGAAGCCTGTTATACAGTTCAGCCATAAGACTGAACTGTAACTTTTTTTCTTGCAATTTGGGTTTTAGAGTATTGACGTCCTAAAATGGTTATGCTATATTTACCATAAATAATTAGATTTTTGGAGGTCCCATGATACGATTGGCAGTTTGAGGTAACTACAACAGATTTTCTTGAAAGTATACGCTGAAAAGCGTTTATTTGTTGTATTCGCAAACAGACTATCGTATATGGATTCTAAGACCCGCCCGAAGCGGCTTTATTACCTATAGAGGTAATTGTTTCTGTGGTATACTATTGGATTTCTATATGGATATTTGGACACTGTTTGGGAACGAACAGTGTTTTTTTGATCTAAAAATAGATAAGTTAAAGGAGAAATAATTATGCTATACCAAATTTGTAATGGTGCGGTGAAATTCGCGGCGGCCACCATTTTAGAACATATTAACTTTGAAATCAGAGACACGGAAAAAATAGCAGTGGCAGGCCGCAATGGCTGCGGAAAAACTACATTGCTCCGGCTGATAGCCGGAGAAGTGGATCTGTCAAAGCGAGACAGTGATGCGGATATCTACATTACCAAGGCTGGGAATCCGGTAATCGGCTACCTCAAACAAATCGCCTTTGAAGACAATGAGGAATCTATGGAAAAAGAAGTCAGGAAGGCCTTTGCCGAAATTCTGTCCATAAAAAATGAAATGGATGAGCTGGTAAAAGCTATGGAAACAGCGACCAGCAATAAGACCATTGCCAGGTATACCTGCCTTCAGGAACGATTCCAATATCTAGGCGGATATACGTTTGAAAAGGAATATGAGATGATCCTAAAAAAATTTGGTTTTCAGGAAGAGGATAAGAAAAAGAAGCTGTCACAGTTTTCCGGCGGGCAGCGGACGAAAATAGCCTTTGCCAAAATGCTCTTAAGCAAGCCGGATATCCTGCTTCTTGATGAGCCCACCAATCATCTGGATATGGATACCATCAGTTGGCTGGAGGACTATCTTAAGTCTTATGACCGGGCGGTGGTCATCGTATCCCATGACCGGATGTTTCTGGATCGAATCGTGGATGTAGTATATGAAATTGAATATGGCACTGCGGCCAGGTATCCGGGTAATTATTCGGATTTTGTCAAAAGGAAACGGCTGAACCGGGAGAAGCAGAAAAAAGATTATGAGCTCCAGCAAAAGGAAATTGCCAGGCTTCAGGCGCTGGTGGACCGATTCAAGAATAAACCCACCAAGGTTGCCATGACCAGATCAAAGCTGAAACAAATTGAACATATGGTAAAAATTGCTCCGCCTGAGAGTTATGATCTGAAAAGCTTTCATGCCAATTTTAAACCAACAAGGGAAAGTGTTACCGATGCATTAACCGTGGAGCATCTTCAGATTGGTTATCAGGAGGTGCTTTCCGAAGTAACCTTTCAGCAGAAGAAAGGGCAGAAAATCGGCATTATCGGAGGAAACGGAGCCGGAAAATCCACCCTGCTGAAAACCCTTACCAATCAGATAGACCCATTGGGGGGACAGTATGTTTTTGGGTCTCAGGTGGATATCGGATATTTTGAACAGCAGATGGCACAGTACAGCAGCGATAAGACGGTATTGGACGATTTTTGGGCTGAATTCCCTAAGCTGATGCGGAATGAAGTCCGCTCTTCTTTGGGGGCATTTCTATTTACCCAAGAGGAAGTATTTAAAAGTATCGATGTGCTGTCCGGCGGTGAAAAGGTAAGGCTGGCGTTATGTAAAATTTTTAAGACCAAACCGAATTTCTTGATACTGGATGAGCCGACCAACCATATGGATATTGTCGGGAAGGAGTCCTTGGAAGCCATGCTGAAAGCATATTCCGGTACGGTCTTATTTGTATCACATGACCGTTATTTTATTAAAGAGGTATCAAATGCTCTTTTGGTTTTTGAGGACGGTAAGGTAGTTTATTATCCTTATGGTTATGAGCAATATGAGGAGAAATTAAGGAACGGGACGTCGGATAGATTGTCCCAAACTAACAAAAACGGTACCCTACAGGAGCTCCCTGAAGTCCGGAAAAGTCAAAAAAGTGGTAATCCCGGAAAAGAAGAAGCAAGGACAAAAAAACGGATTGAAAAACTTGAGCTTCTGATTACGGAACAGGAAGAACGGCTTTTGGTGCTGGAAAAACAATTAAAGCAGCCAGGCATAGAAACAGATTATATTCGGCTGACAGAATTAAATGAACAACAGGGCGCGGAAGAAGAGAAGCTGAATCTTCTTTTGGAAGAATGGGATGAATTAAGTGAAGGGCCGGATGGCTGTTAAGAATTTGGAAAGGTATCCCCTGAGTGATTACGAAACACTAAGGAAACCCGAGGACTGCAAGCGCCAAATTGTGCAGTATGCACAGGAGGCGATTAGCCTTGGAGTATATGCCTATCAAAGGGTTAATGGCGGCACCCATCTCAGGTTGCCGGGGTATAAATACCCGTTACTCCATGAAATAATAAATGGGAAATCAGCTCAGCCAGTTTTTCCGGTTCTTCACGGCAGCCCTGTTTAAGCCATTCCCGCATAATACTTACCAGACCGGATATTACGAATATTTCAATATATTTCAAATCGGAGGAATTTCGCCGATCTTCATCATTCAGTTCTTCTATGCTCTTTTCCCTGGCAAGCAGCATCAGACCGTTCTCAAAGTTAGAGTCACTGTTATCGCTGAGAAGCACTTGAAAAAGTGCCTGGTTGGCTTTGGCGTATAACAGAATCTGAATTAATACCGGCACCGCAATTTCATTCTGCCCCCTAATAAAATACTTGTTCCGGATGGATTGCTGAATTCCGGTAAGGGTTTCCTGCTGGATTGTTTTTAAAAGCTCATATTGATCGGCATAATGGGTATAAAAAGTACTACGATTAATATCCGCCGTTTCACAGATCATTTTTACGGAGGCCTTGGAAATTGGATATTTTTGCAGTAATTCAATTAAACTTTCTTTAATGGCTTGTTTCGTAATACGGACACGTCTGTCTTCTTTTATTGAACTCATAAGCATCCCCTATATTAAAATTCTATAAATTTCCAACATATTATAGTTTTGTGTTGGATTACGGTCAATTTTCCAGAAAATATCGGTTGTAATTCAACTAATTGATTATTATAATTCATTATTGTATGATAATCAACACAATGTTTGAAAGTTATTAATTGATCAATACATAACCGCAACAGTTCAGCCGCAAGGCTGAACTGTTGCACATAACCACAGGAGAGGCATCATATGAATAAGGCTTTTAGAAAAGATATTATCCGTTCCATCAGGCTAAGCAGAAAGAGGTTTATTTCCATATTGGCAATTACCGCTCTTGGTGTAACGGTACTTACCGGTATTTATGCCGCTTGTCAGGATATGTACTATTCTTCCGATATATTTTATGATGAACAGAATCTGTTTGATATTCGGATTCAATCCACCCTTGGCCTGACTGATGAGGATGTGAATGTCTTGAAAGCATTGCCGGGCATTGCCATGGCGGAAGGTGATTACAATGAGACGGTTCATACCCTGGTGGAGGGGATCAAGCAGACGGTGGAAATGCGGGTGATAAGCACACAAGGGATGAATATGCCTTATGTGGATGAGGGTGTCCTTCCGGTTAATTCAGGAGAAATAGCCGTTACTCAGAGTTATCTGGATAATTCCGGGAAAACCATTGGGGATACCATTATTATTGAGGAAGATATTGAAGAAGCCACTGAAGTAGCCCAAGAAGAGGAGACTTTTTATGACTGGGATGCCGAAGTTGAAATTGAAGAGGAGACGGAAACACCTAATTTTCTGACAACACAGTATACCATTACCGCCGTTGTGACAGATCCTATGAATATCAGCAATAATGAGGCGGCGTTCCGTTCATCGTCCGCCGCTACAGACTATACCTTTTTTATCACTGATGTAGATGTGGAAAGCGACATTTATACCAGTGTTTATCTGATCCTGGACAGTACCGTGGAGCTTGATTGTTTTTCAGCGGAATATGAGGATGCCGTGGATGAGATGATTAAAAGGATTGAAAAAGAGATTAAGAACCAGCGGGAAGCGGCCCGCTATAAATCGGTGCTTGACGAGGCCCGCGATCTAATAGAAGACGCGGAAGCCGTCATGAATGAAAAATTTGCGGAAGCGGACCAGGAGATTGCCGATGCCTGGGATGAAATTGAGGAAGCAAGGGTTGAATTGGAAGACGGGGAAGCAACCCTTATGAAAGAAGAAAAAGATGCCTATCAACAATTGGCCGATGCCAGGGCCGAACTGGAAGAGGGCCGGGTGGAGCTTACGGATGCGCAGGAAGAGATCCGGAAAGGAGAAGAAGAACTTGCCGCTGCCCGAAAGGAATTGGAAGACGGGGATGCCGCCCTGGCATCCGGTAAGAGTCAATATGAAGACGGTAAACGTCAGGCGGAGGAGGGTTTTGCGGCGGCGGAGCAAACCATGCAGGCCAAGCAGGACGAACTGGATGCTTCCAGGATCGAACTGGAGGCCGGTGTCGCCCAGATGAAGCAGCTTTTTGGTGACGGATGGCCGGATACGGAATGGAATGCGCTGGCAGATGCGGCAGCGGCAAAAACGATGGAATTGTCCGCGGCAAATCCCGGCGTGGCACCGGACCTGACCGTAGTTGCGCAGGCTACCGCCAATGAACAGGCAGCGCTTGCTCTGGCAGTCATGAGACTTGGCAGTGTTTCGGGGAACGGCATAGGTGATACCGCCCTGATTCCGGATGTAATCCAGTCCGCCGTCGGCATGGGCGTGGTAAACGGCGGGCAGCAGATACTTACGGCCTCATGGGCGGTATATGAGGAGGAAAAGGCGGCGGTACGGCAGCAGCTCTCCGACGCGGCCGCCGAAATAAGCAAAGGCCAGGCCCAGATTACCGACGGCTACCGGCAATTAGAGGAAGCCGCCCGGGATTTGGAAAACGGTAAAGCGGAAATTGCCGACGGCTGGCAGGAATTGTATGACGGCGAAGCACAGCTGAACCGGGAAACAATTAAGGCCAAAAGACAACTGGCGGATGCCCGGGTGGAACTCGAAGACGGAAATCAGGAGCTGGCGGACGGGGAAAAAGAGCTTCTGGAAAATCAGGCAAAGTATGAAGATAAAAAGAAGGAAGCAGAAGAAAAAATTGCGGACGCATATGTCGAACTGGCCGACATTGATATGGCCAAATGGTATGTACGTAACCGAGACAGTCTGGACAGCTATTCCAGTCTGAAAAGTGATATGTCATCCATAGAATCTATTGGCGGAGCATTTCCCATCGTGTTTTTGATAGTGGCTATCTTAATCAGTCTTACCACCATGACCAGAATGGTGGAAGAGGAGCGGGGCCTGATTGGCACTTATAAAGCTTTGGGTTACCAAAACAGCACCATTTATTTTAAATATATCCTTTATGCTGTTCTTGCCTGTCTGTTCGGCGGAATTGTGGGAGATTTGCTTGGTTTTATTGCTCTGCCCAAATTTCTGCTGATGGTTCTTAGAAAATTATACGTGCTGCCCAATGTCAGCCTGCGTTTTGACCTGTTCTATGGAATTGGCGGAATCCTGTTGTTTATGTTGGGAATCGTGG
>Ga0153972_1000660_pt1 | contig 11165 bp, 5 predicted proteins | sample TSGA056MetaG_FD_104732 | JGI IMG/M metagenome (GOLD analysis project Ga0153972, IMG submission 104732) | Attine ant fungus gardens microbial communities from Georgia, USA - TSGA056 MetaG | ecosystem: Host-associated > Fungi > Mycelium > Unclassified | place: USA: Georgia, George L Smith State...
GAGCAGGTTACGGTGCTGGAAATGAGTGCATGGGATGATGCTAATGCGTATACAACTTATCTGGCAATGGGGAAGACTTCGGATGCGGTTATTTTGTCGGTGCTTCCGATCAGCACGCCGCAGATGAATGGAATACAGTCGATTGTGGTGGAAAGCTTGCCGATGATTGTCGCGGTTTTGTTTTTCTTGGTACTGATTTTTTCGCAGTATTTTTCGAAGAAGATTGTTAGTCCGGTGATTCGGTTGGCGCAGTATGCCCAGACGGTGAAGACGTCGCAGAATATGGAGATTCAGCCACTGATAATTACCGAAAAGGATGAGATTGGAGAATTGGGGAGGACGTTAAATGAATTGTATGTGACGCTGCGGAATAATTACTGGGAATTGGAGCAGAGAAATGGAGAGCTGGCGAAGGAGAATAAACGGCAGGAGGTATTTGTGCGGGCTTCTTCCCATCAGCTGAAGACGCCGATCGCGGCAGCTATGTTGTTGGTTGACGGGATGATTCATGAGGTTGGCAAGTATAAGGACACAAAAATGTACTTGCCGCAGGTGAAAGAACAGCTGCTGTCGATGCAGAAGATGGTGGAGGAAATGTTGTATTTAAGCCGCAGCATTGCCGAGACAGAAGAGGAGCCTGTTGCAGTGGATGGCTTAATGGAGGAGGTTTTGCGGGAGTATCAGGTTCAGATAGAAGCGAAACGGATTCAAGTTGCTAATGCAGGGAGTGGAGGATTGACAACGAAAAGGGATATTTTGAAAAAGGCTGTGGATAATTTGATTTCTAATGCTATTTCTTATACGCCGGTTGGGGGAGATATTAAAATTGAGATATCTCAGGAATGTCTGGTGATCAGAAACTATGGGGAAAGGATAAATGAAGAGATACAAGGTCATATATTTGAACCTTTTGTGGGAAGTTTGCAAACGGGGAGCCATGGGCTGGGGTTGTATATCAGTTCTTATTGCGTTAGTTTGCTTGGTTATGAGTTAAGTGTGGATAATATGAAAAATGGAGTGGAAGCAGTGATCACGTTTTCTTCCTGATGCATAATCTCTGTACATCAAGATGCGTGTTGCTGTTTACAGGCGAGATGTGAACAGTAAATGTAAAGGATGTGCACCCCATCTTCATACGAAATTCATATGAGGTTGGTAGAATCGTGGTAAGCAAACAAAAAAGGAACTTATAGTATAAAGGATTCTTTCATATCTATCGGGAAGCTATCGAAGTGTGTAGTTTGTATAGGCGCAGAATGGAGGCAAACATGTTATTAAGCATTAATCATCTTCAAGTTCAGTACGGGAAGCAAACCGCGCTGGATATTGAGCAGAATATAATGATTGAACCAGGGGATCGAATTGGGATCATCGGGTCTAATGGAGCGGGAAAGACGACATTAGTAAAGTCAATCCTGGGGCTGACTAATTATAAAGGGAGCATTCAGACGGAACTGAAAAAAGAAGAAATTGGAGTGCACATGCAGTATAACCATTATGCCAATACCATGCCAGTAAAAAATATTATGGAGACGCTTTTGAATACCAACATTAAGAATAATAATAAGCTTCAGGACTTAATTGCCTTCTTTGAATTTGAAGCTTGCCTGAATAAGCGTTATTCATCCCTCTCCGGGGGACAGAAGCAGCGTCTTACGATTATTATGGTAATGATGCAGGATGCACCGTTGACTTTTTATGATGAAGTCACCTCAGGGCTGGATTTTGAGACACGGCAGAAGCTGATGGAAAAGCTGATTGAATGGTATCAGGAAAAGGACAATGCTCTTTGCATTATTTCCCACTATTATGACGAGTTGGAATTATTGGCGGATAAGGTGCTGATATTGGATCAGGGGAAGGTCATTGCATTTGGTAATAAGGAGATGCTGTTTGAACAGTATTGTGGTCATGCGGTAATCACCATAGACAATTGTGAAAAAAATGATGTACTTACCAAACATTTTAATCATTTACTTTCACCGGGACACTTGATAGCGCTGTCATGTCAGGATTTGGAGGAAGAGGAGAAGATTATTCGGGTATTGGTGGAACATGATGTGAATTTTAAGCGAAGCAATCATGATATTGAGATTATGTATATTAATGCAAAGGCCTCTTATTACAGTATAGAAGGGGAACGAGCGGGTTTACGCCCTGGTGATCTGAAGGAGGGGAAAAATGGAGGCAGGTATGAATATAAAGCAGTGTAATAGAAAATTGATTAAATATGAGATGCTGAATATTTTGGGGAATCCATTTGCAGACTTTTTTGGAGTGGTATTTCCGATCATGATGCTTTTTATCATTACCAAGGCGATGAAGCCGGAGATTCCGGCATCGGGATATGCGGAGGCATGTACAACAATATTTATATCGATGAGTTTAATTATACCGATGGCGCTGCTTTTGCTGGGGTATGCAGCGACATATTCACAGGAATTGGAGAAGGAAATCCCGCTTCGGATGATGCTGTTTGGCTATCCGGAAAGGGCGACGATGCTGGCGAAGATTATTGCCCAGGCGATTGTGACGACGGCGGCATTGCTGGTGTACAGCATTGCGGGGGTGATTGGGCTTGAGTTGACGGTACCCACGATAGGGGCGGTGATTGGGCTGATTTTGTGCCAATATTTACTGGGGGTTATCTTCTTTGGGCTTGCTCATGGAGTTTCTAACTTGTTTCATAAATTTGGACCGACTTATGCAGTTATGATGACAGTTTACTTTGGGATGATGATGCTGTGCGGGATGATGGGGATTAAGGCGAAGAATTTGCCGGGATTTTTCCAGGTGGTTTCCAGGCTTTTACCGATGTCCCATATTGGAGAGGATTATATTGATGTTTGGATGGGAAGGAGTTATAATTTTGTGCCGATGCTGCAGGCGTTTTTATTCCTGGGGGCTGTGTCGGGGATCGTAATAGTGATGGCAGGATATAAAAATCGAAGGGCGAGAGGATAAATTTGATTAGCCTAATTGAACAAGGTGAGCGTCCGGGTAGCCGGCACCGATGGAATCGGTCCGGTGCATACACCAGTTACCCAGTCTAAACCAACCTGGTAACAGTTTGTATACGAGCATTTTGATACTTTTGCCATGGCCGAAGATTATAAACTATATGGTGATAATTTATAAGAAATGATTTTAAAGATATAATTATTTCAAATATACAGGGGATACCTGAAAAAGTAACTCTTGAACAGCCCCTGCAAGCATAGCAATAAGCCTGCCAATTCTGGCGGACTTTTTGTTTTTTTGGTTCTTTTTGATAAAATAAACGGATTATGTTAATATATAATAATGAAAGGCTACAAGATAAAAAGAGTAATAACTTATGGAGCGTATGATTTAGAAAGTTACATGTTGAATTGTGTAGATTGCTGTGGTAAAATCATGTATTAGTATAATGGCAATGGGGGACAAATTTTGCTAAAGAAAACATGTGAAAAAGTATTAGCATTAAAACAAGGACGAGAAAGATCGTTTTATTATTTATCATATTCAATTATTTGGGCAATCGTGTGCATTGCTATTTTTTCGATTTTTTATTTAAATGGAAAATCATTTCTCTTTAGAGAAGATGGCTTGATGCAGCATGCAAATACATTGGCATATTGGGGGAGGTACCTGCGTCAGATCATTTATAATATTATTGAAAATCATACCTTTGAAATTCCGATGTGGGATTTAGGTATCGGTTATGGAGCGGATATCTTTGCGACTTTCAGTTATTATGTAATCGGTGATCCGCTAAATCTGCTGGCGGTAATGGTGCCGATAAGACATACAGAATTGCTATACACTTTTTTGGTTTTATTAAGAATATATCTAACGGGTATTTCCTTTTCGGCATATTCCAGATATCATAAAAATCCGGCTTACCCAACACTAATCGGCGCGCTGGCATACTGCCTGTGCGGCTATGCTCTGTACGGGGGATTAAAGCATCCTTTCTTCTTGAACCCAATGGTTTATCTGCCGTTGCTTTTGCTTGGAATTGATAAGATTTTCTGCAAGGAAAAACCTTATCTGTTCTTGATCATGACGGGTATTTCAGCATTAAGTAATTTTTATTTTTTCTATATGCTTAGTATTTTTATCTTCATTTATGCTGTGTTCCGATATATTATGCTATTTAAGCGAATTCGCAGAAAAGAGCTTGTGCCCTGGCTGTTGAAATTTATCGGTTACTATGCAGTAGGACTGAGTATGTCATGTATTCTGTTTTTACCAATTATTATTAATCTATTTTCAACCGGCCGAATTGAGATTGACAACTATGTTCCGGTTCTTTATACATTCAAATACTATGGACAGTTATTTACCAATTTCATCTCCGGCGGCAACTTAGGTTTTACAACATTAGGATATGCCCCAACGGTTTTGATTGCAGTAATATTGATATTTTTAAAAAAGAGTACAACAAAGAATAATCGGCGGTATTATAAATATGGTTTTATTCTGTTGACGTTGTTTCTGCTGATTCCTTATTTTGGTCATGTGCTTAATGGTTTTTCTTATGTGTCAAACCGTTGGCATTGGGCATATTCCATGCTGTTATCATATATACTGGTTAAAATGGTTCCGGAAATAAGAGGCTTGGTGAAAAAAGATCAGATTAAGCTTTTACTTATAGTGGCGGCATATGCACTGATTTGCCTGCTGGATATCAACAAGAACCGGAGCAACGCCATGGGTAGTCTGGTTATATTAATGATAACCGTTGTATTGTTAGTATACATGAGCAATGAGCGGGCATCGCAAAGGGCAATATGCACAGCCGTACTAATCAGTACTTGTGTGGGACTGGTCTGGAATGCCAGAGGAACATATGCTATTAGTGAAAACGATTATCTTAGTGAGAGATATTATGATAGAGGATCTTTTGTCAGTGAAATGCTGAGCAATACAGAGAGTAAGCTAGTCAAAAGTGTAGAAGATAATTCTATTTTTCGATATGATCAACTGCAGACTAAGGCAATACTGAATACAACACTGCATCAACCGCTGTATAGCACCAACTATTTCTTTAGTATGGCAAATGGATATATCGGTGACTATTTTAAGGAACTGTACCTGAATAATACTGTTGAACAGAAGTATTGTGACCTGGACGGCAGAACGATTCTGGATTCCCTGGCATCGGTAAAATATTTTATGGTCATAAAGGGAAAAGATAATTTAGTACCCTATGACTATACGGAAAAACCGATTGAAAATAAAAGAGGTGGGGAGACAGGCATCACAAATAAATTATACGAAAATAATAATCCACTGCCATTAGGATATACCTATGATTCCTATATTGAGTGCGATGAATATGAAAAGATGACTCCAACACAGAAGCAGCAAGCTTTGCTGCAGGGGTGCGTATTGGAGGAGAGCAATTTCAACAAACTTAATCCGGAGTTTACAGATCAGAAGGTTGATTATGAAGTGACAGCCAGTGACAGCGGTATTGTTATGGAGGGTGATCAGATTCAAGTGTTAAAGAAGAATGCTTCAATTACTCTTGATTTTGCCGGAGAGGTAAATAGCGAGACCTATGTTGTCATTGATAATCTTGATTATCAGGATATATCCCCCAGAGATAAGTATACTAAAGAGAGCTGGGATCGTCTAAGCGCCATTAAGAGAAATATCATAAAGCGGAACACCAGGTTTTGGAAGGCAGGAAATGAGTATAGTTTGAAGATTACTTCGGGAGGAATTACAAAGGGAATCAATGGCAAGACGAATGAAAATAATTTTTATAATGGAGTCCATAACTATCTGGTTAATATGGGCTACAGTGAAGAAGCCAAGGGAGAGATTGAGATTTCTTTTCCTTATGTCGGTACTTACACGTTTGACCAATTGACGGTCATATGTCAACCGATGGATAATTATATTCAGCAGGTAGACAAATGTAAAGAAGATGTCCTTGAAAATATTACGGTGATCACCAACGGTATTCAGGGCTCCATTGCGCTTGACCAGCCCAAAATATTGACCTTTTCGATTCCTTATATTAACGGATTTAGGGTTTTTGTCAATGGTGAGGAGAGAGAACTGAAACGAGCCAACACAATGTATATGGCTGTTGAGTTGGGAGCCGGAGGGCATGAGATTGTACTTAAATATGACCCTCCTAATTATAAAATAGGCGCAATCTTGACTCTGATGGGTATTTTAGCACTTGCCGCCATTGTGATATATGAAAAAAGAAAAGCTAAGTTATCAATGAAAACTTAGTTGTTTTAGGAAGGATACGATATGGATAAGATTTCTTTAATTGTACCTTGTTACAATGAAGAGGCAGTATTGGAAAAATTTTATGCACAAGTAAATATGATTTCAAACCAAATGAAAGAGCAGTTATTTGAGTTTGTTTTTATTGATGATGGATCTAATGATGGATCTTTGAGCATTGTACAAAAATTACACGAAAAAGATGAACGTGTGCGGTTTATATCATTCTCTCGGAATTTTGGTAAAGAAGCTGCGATTTTGGCGGGATTGGAACATGTAACAGGTGACTATGTCGTTTTGCTGGATGCTGATTTACAGCATCCGCCTAGTTTGATTCCGCAGATGTACGATGTTGTGAAACATGAAGATTATGATTGTGCCGCAGCCAGAAGGTCATCAAGGGAAGGAGAGTCAAAAATCCGAGCTTCGTTTTCCCGCACCTTTTACCGGTTGATGAAAAAAATATCAAAGATTGATATGGTTCAGGGAGCTACAGATTTTCAACTGATGACGAGGAAAAAAGTAAATGCGATTTTATCAGTTAAGGAATATAACCGGTTTACCAAGGGGATTTTCACCTGGGTAGGATTTAAGACCAAATGGATTCCATACGAAAATATTGAGCGGGCGGCGGGAGATACGAAATGGTCTTTCGGTTCTTTAGCTAGTTACGCGTTTAGTGGAATTATTGCCTTTTCAACCTTTCCTTTAACATTGATAACGATTATAGGTGTTATATTGTGTATTCTTTCTTTTATAGCAGTATTGGCTGTAGTGGTTAAGACACTAATCTGGGGAGAAACGGTGGCAGGTTATCCGACGTTGGTTTGTTTACTGCTTTTTCTTAGTGGTATCCAGCTTTTTTGCGCCGGAATCATAGGACAATATTTGTCTAAGACCTATATGGAAACCAAAAAACGTCCGATTTATATCATTGGCACTACGGAAGAGGATTGTTGAATGGGGAGACGGTAAGTGGATAGAATAAAAGAATTTTATAACAGGAATGAATCTGAGCAATATTATCAGCTGGATATTGGCTATCATTTTTGCCTTTATAACCAATAAATTATATGTATTTAAAAGCGTAAGAGTGAATCGCGGACTGGTAATGAGAGAGTTTGTAAAATTTATTTCAAGCAGAATCGTCACCGGGGCGATGGAAATCGGACTCCTGCCGCTTTTGATTTGTCTGGGATTTGACTATCATTTGTTGGGCATTGAAGGATTTGCGGCCAAGTTAGTAATCAGTATAGTTGTTGTTATAGTGAATTATGTATTGAGTAAATATTTAGTCTTTAATTTTAATAATAGAGAAGAAGTCGACCGCTGAATGAAAGATTATTGCTTGCTAAATGCCCTTAAAGATTTAGAAAAGGAAAATTTATGATAACAACTATAAATAATCCGAGAGCAAAAACGCTGGCGGATTTATGGAGGAACAAGTAACAATGGGAAAGAAGATATCTAAAATCAAAAAGCAGATGCTGCTTATGCTGAAAAAATCCACCAAATTAAAGTTTACATACGCCTGGTATTATAAGCACAAAAAGGTCAACCCCAATATCATACTATTTGAATCCTTTCATGGCAGCACCATATCAGACTCACCCTTTTACATCCTAAAAGAATTGCTGACATCAGAAGAGAAAAACAAATTCACCATATACTACAGCACCCTTGACGCAGCCTACGAAAAACACAGTAAGCTTCTTCAAGAGATGGACATACCGGTAAAGCTGGTAAAGATCAACAGCTACAAATATGTCCGCCTTTTAGCAACCGCCAAGTATCTGGTCAATAACAGCTCTTTTCCCGTATATTTCATCCGTAAACAAGAGCAAAATTATCTGCAGACCTGGCATGGAACCCCCTTGAAGACGCTTGGCAAGCAAATGCGTCTGGGAATAGAATCCATGCACAATGTGCAGCATAATTTTCTACAGGCCAACTACATGATGCATCCAAACGAATTTACAAAAGATGCGATAATGCGTGATTATAATCTGGAATCATTATATACCGGCAAAGTAGTTCTCAATGGCTACCCCAGAAATACAATATTCTTTGATCAGGAAAAAGCAGAAACTACAAGAAAAAAACTAGGACTGGAAGATAAGACTGTTTATGCTTATATGCCAACCTGGCGGGGTGCAAGTAACCATACCATCAGCCAGCAGGGTTTTGCCAATGACATAAAGAAACTGTTTACCCACCTGGATAAAAACTTAAAGGATGACCAGATCCTTTACGTTAATTTTCACCCGATCCTAAAAGACAGTATCAAACTTGAGGGCTATAAGCACATTAAAGAATTTCCGGCAACAGTAGAAAGATACGAATTCCTGAATGCTGCAGATGTACTGATAACCGATTATTCTAGCATATTTTTTGATTTTTCCATTACCGGAAAGCCCATTATACTATACATGTATGATCATGACGAATACATGTCCGAACGTGGAATGTATTTGGATATTAGATCACTGCCATTTACTCAGATCTACGACATGGAAACCTTAACCCATGCGCTTGTGAGTGAGAAAATATTAAAGGCAAGCTATGCAGATGATGACAATTACACCCAATATATAAAGTATGATACAAAATCAGCCGCCAGGAAAATGCTGGACCTGGTGTTATATGATAAAACCGATGGATTGGAAATACAAGACTACGGACATAATTCACTGGCAGAACGTCGGGTAGTTTATCCTAAGCGGCGCATCCATGCCGGCGACTTTAGCAGTATTTCAAAAGTGGTTAAGCCAGGTGATATTGTCTTGCTGGAAAAGTGGTGGTTTACGCAGGAACTTAGTGCCGCGCTTTATGATAAGTATAATGATTGTTTTGATTATGTGATCATGACGCTGCAAACCCCGGCAACAATTTTTGAAAAAGCAACAAGAAAATTAGGTTCTCAGAAAGCCGGCCATAATCTACATTCCCGAGAGCTGCAAAGAACGCTGCCGAACCTGAAGATCAAAGATGAGTTTGTCCGCAGTTACTATGCAATGGAAGACGGGTGCCGCTGCCAGGTGTCGCAATGGAAGTTCCAGCAGGTCTGTGGAAGTAACGAAGAAAACAAATTTGCAATTTATTTTGATAGAAAAAAGGAATATCAGTATAAGAATTTTGCGGTCATGGAAACTTCCGGCACAATTATCTGGCACCGTCCGATTTCGGAACAGGAGATATCAGAGGGGGCGGTAAAAGAAGATTTCGGGCAATTGTCCACGGGACGGAAATTAACAATGCCGCAACGGTATTTGCTTGTCTTTGAGGTATATAATAAAACCATCAGGGAAAGCGAGCTGCTGTTATTAAAGGATATGAAAAATAGCGGAAATATCAAGAAGAATATAACTGCGTTTGATAATTCTTATGCTTATTTTGCACCTGTTAAACTGCCCCATAAAATTGAAAGAAGAGGAAAAGATACCCTTATGGATGCGGTAGTATTGCCATATCAAAGGCGGGGTGACTATGCATTTGCTTTATATGTCTGCCCCCCCTGGGAAGTTCAAAATGAAATGGTAAAGGCTTTTTTAACTCATATGCATCATGAAAAAAGTAAAGTAGTTTATCTTCTTAAAGTGAGCAGCCGCAATATTGAAATTGCAGATGTAGTGTTAAGTTATCGGAATGACAGCAGGTATAACCAGTCATTAGCCTATTCAATGGAAGAAAAAGAGGGACTCTGGTGGATAAGGGTAGAAATTGATTTTCGTAAACTGGACCTTAAAGCATTATACTGGGACTTGGATGTGATTGTAAAAAAATGTGAGGAAGAGCATATCCTGCCGGTAGTGGGTAATTCTAAAAGACTTAAAACAAAACTATACTTTTTAAATTGTGAGTATGAAGTGGATAAGGAGAATATTATAGTTCCTTATTTTCGTGGGGGTATGAGGCTGGCTTTTTTTTACCGGACGAGATCAGAGTATGATGGATATGATATTAAGATCCGTGAGTGGATAGCGTTTGCAGTGAGTAAGATCTGCTATTCATATTTAAAGAAAAAGAGAATATGGCTTGTCTTTGAAAAATTCTGCTCCATGGCCCAGGATAGTGGGTATTATTTTTTCAGATATTGTATGGAGAATCTATCTGAAGAGGAGAAAAAGAAGATCTACTTTGTGATAGACAAAAGATCTCCTGACTATGAAAATGTACGGCAATACTATAAGCACATTATACCGTTCATGAGTATAAAACACGGTATCTATCTGTTGGCAGCTTCAATATATATTGGTTCAGACTCTAAAGCCCACCTGTATGCATGGCGGGCGAAACCAAGTATCATAAAGCATAAGCTTAGCAGAAAACCTATCTACTTTCTACAACATGGCGTGACGGCATTGAAAAAGGTAGATTATCTGTTCGGGAAAAAGGGCAGCAGCCCGATGACTTATTTTGCTACGACCTCTGAGTTTGAGCAGAAAATAGTAATAGAGAATTTTGGATATCTTGAGCGAAATGCGCCGATTACCGGATTCACCAGATGGGATGTATTATGTGATAAGCAGGAAGCAAACAAGCATAATATCTTGATCATGCCGACCTGGCGCTCCTGGTTAGAAGATTCCGGCAATGAAGCGTTTTTAAACAGTGATTATTACAAGAATTACACAGAACTGTTGAGCAGTAAAAGGTTACACAGGTTATTAAAAGAGCAGCAGGTGGAGCTGATATTTTATCTGCATCCAAAGTTTGCCGGTTACTTGGATAATTTCAAATGTGAGTATTCAAGAATCAGGCTTATTCCTTTTGGCCAGGAACCTTTGAATGAATTGATCATGAAGTGCTCTATGATGATCACTGATTACTCCAGTGTATGCTGGGAAGCATATTATCTGGCCAAACCGGTTATTTTTTATCAATTTGATAATGACAAGTATGACCGGGTCCATGGAAGCTATATTGATAAA
>Ga0153972_1000667_pt1 | contig 11135 bp, 7 predicted proteins | sample TSGA056MetaG_FD_104732 | JGI IMG/M metagenome (GOLD analysis project Ga0153972, IMG submission 104732) | Attine ant fungus gardens microbial communities from Georgia, USA - TSGA056 MetaG | ecosystem: Host-associated > Fungi > Mycelium > Unclassified | place: USA: Georgia, George L Smith State...
ATCAATCGTTTTCTCAAGATTCTGTGTTTCTCCTGCCAGTTCCACTTCTTCAGCTGCTATTTCAATGGTATTATTATTCTCGCTCAGCTGTTCTAATGCTTCATCAGTTCCTGCCACGTTAATGTTCGCCGGTGTAACTGAAATGTCAATAACCTCATAACCGTCACCCGGAGAGCCACTGTAATTCACTTTAAGTGCAACATCCGAACGGACTTTCCATAGATTGACTTGTACTTCTATCGTCGTTTCAGCCATGTCCTTAAATTTCAGATAATCCATCTGATTTTCCAACAATTCTGTCCCATTTTTATCATAAACTTTCAGATCGCTTGTCTTCACGGTATCTCCTTTCAGTCCCGCGACATCCACTGTAGCAACAACCGTATCAAGTACCTGAATCAATGATGCCGGTCCCATAATGGTTACTTTCGTCGGATTAGCTTCCAGTGACCCGGTGCCAATCCGATAAGCAGAATCAGGAGTTCCCGTTGAAGTCACACCAACAGCAAATTCTTTGCTCTCCATCTCTTCGATCACTACCTTCATATTGCGGGGAATAACGGTAATGTTCTCCGGCAAAATTCCCTCACAAGTAACCGTAATCGGAACCATAACATAAGGCTTTGAATTCATATCTACAATCTGCGTCAAGTCTGCAACAGCCTGAATATCATTGGCACGCTTTTCAACCAAAGAACTGTGTCCCCGTAAAATAACTGTTGCTGTCTGCTCTGTATCCTCTACCCGGTATGTTTTGCCGATACTTTCAATGTAGGCACTATTCTGTATCGTTACCGGTACAGAGTATGTTTTTGTTACTATTGGGTCGTTGATATTGGCAATCATCAACCAGACCAGAATTGCAATCATCACAGAAATAATCTTCAGGAACAGGTTATTAGTGAGTCTTCTCTTCATTCTTCACCCTTCCTTTCCATCTGCGATATGTTTTTTGCTCCTCCTTAATGGCTTTCTTTTTCTGAAATGCATACAACTGTTCCCGCAAATCATTGGTGGAGACAGCAGTTTCAAGTTTACCTCCCATGGCATAAGATACCTTTCCGGTTTCTTCTGAAACGATAATGGTCATGGAATCACTGACTTCACTGATCCCCACACCGGCACGATGCCTGGTTCCCAGATTCTTGTTCAATGAAAGGCTGTCAGAAAGCGGCAAATAACACGTCGCCGCCACAATTCGATTATTCCTAACTAAAATCGCTCCATCATGCAGCGGTGTATTATGCTCAAAAATATTAACCAAAAGTTGACTGGATAAGGTCGCGTCAATAGGAATTCCGGTTTTTTCATACTCTTTGAGAATGACATTTTGTTCCAGAACGATCAGAGCTCCCGTTTTGACTTCACTCATTTCAAAAACTCCACGTGTCAATTCGGCAATTGATCGATCGCTCAGGCGTCCTTCTCCTTCTTTTGAACTGGCAAAACTTAACCAAGTGGTAATATTGTTCTTTTCTCCAAGCTGCTCAAGCGCCCTTCTAAGTTCCGGCTGAAAGATAACAAACAGTCCCGTAATTGCTACAAAACCAATATTCTTAAAAATCCACAGAATAGTATCCATGCGAAGGATATAGGCCAGAAGCAGTAACAGAAAAACAGTCAAAAGTCCTTTCAGCAAGGTATATGCTCTTGTACTCTTTACCCACAGCATCACGTAATATATAAAGAAAGCAATTAAAAAAACCTGAATAATATCGATAATATGAATATTTCTAGGCAAAGAAATACCCGTAAAATAATCTTTAATAACTTCTATCAAGCTATCCATCTTAATCACTTCCTTCCCTTTTCTCTGTTATCATAAGATAAAGCTGTCACAAATCTTTTAATGATTTCATCAGCTTTTCTTCCAGGCTTTCTTCCAATGGTATTTCATCTGACTTCTGCTGTTGCGGAGGCATGATTGATTTCTCCGGTCGTCTTTTTTCCGGTTCTGGAGATGCTTTTTCCGGTGGCTGTCCTCTTCGCGGTACTTCCGGTTCTTCCCCGATCGTTTTCACAAAACGTTTTTTCTGGGTAATAGTCATCTTCGGAACTGCTTTTACATAATAATAGTAGTCATCATCCTCATATTGCAGATATTCCGTTCTTGAGTAATCGACATTAAAGACAAAGAATTTTAACACAAACATCAATAGGCAGGAGACAATTACCTGAATGATCACCAGTACTGTCGAACCATCCACATCGAAGAAAAATCCACCGCCGATCATAATCAAAAGATAGACAACGCCACCTGCCGTGATGGCACTCTGCCACGCATAATTAACTGACATCCGCCGAATACAGTACACCAGGATCACCACTGCTGCGAATGTTATGACCGTCAGCCACATGGTTTGATTCTGCACTATCCCATCCAGTAAAATCTGCATTTTCTTTGACAGCTCACTGGCCTCCATGCCTTGCAGCAAAGCCGCTTTTTCCTGCACCAGGCGCATGAAGTAATAGAACACAACCCCGCAGGCTGCTGCAAAAGCCGAAACCGGGTTGCTCATTAGTCCAAAACCAATGGGGATTGCACATGGTATATTAAAGGCAAATGCAAGCGGGGAGAGCAGAATGCCCATTGCCTCCCGCGATGCAAAGCGAAAATAAAAAATCAACATTATAAAAAATAATATCAATGCAAATGCCGCAACTTCCAGACCTACTGCATAGCAGTGTCCCACCACCATCATACAGCCGATAACGATCATTGCATTAAAAGGCATCAGCGCACATATCAGCGCCAGTACCAAAACCACAAAAATGTTATTTAACTGCTGCATAAATCCCAGCATTGAATTGATGTTTGCAAAAAAAGCGAACGCCAATACAAACTTCAGAACCGGAATCAGGTAAGCGCTGTTATGGGCATAGAAGATTTTGATTTTTTCTTTTAGTTCTAACAAAAATGTCATCTATGATTCCCTCCCAAAAGTTTTTTTTCCTTCTTCTTTTGGTCTTCTTTTCCATATGTCTTTGACAGTTCTTCCAAATCTGCATAATAGGTTTGGACGCTTGTCTTGCCCTTCATATAACGCGCAGAACGTTTCACATAAGTAATTATCGAATAAAATATCAGCACTACAATATATCCCAGTACAAATTCAAAAATCACCACCGGAATATTCATCTTTGTCAGATTCCCCATAATATAATCCAGGTTGTAAGCTACAACCAAAACCCACAAAAGAAAATAACCCAGCATTGTCAAAATGAAATTCTTAAAAAGTCCCATTCCGATATAATCACTGCGGTAGTACTTGCTGATTTTTAAGTCTTCTTTTCCTTCCCCGTCTTCATACCGGGCCAGATTAGTCATTAAACGAATCTTATTTTCATTTAACATAACGACTCCTTATTGCTTCATTTCCCAAGTATATACATCGTCCATTGTAACATATATCATTTCCAATTAAAAGTTCTTTTTAAAAACCGCTGCCAATGCAAACAGTAATAAAAAACACCTGATCTACACCATTTTTTTTTAATTCTCTGGCAATTGCATCGACAGTACTTCCAGTAGTGTAAATATCATCTACCAGCAGTACGCTGTTGTACTCTCCCACTTTTGGGGCAGCCCGAAAAGCGTTCTTTAAGTTCTTTCGCCGCTCTTTACTGCTCAATTCTTTCTGTGCTTCGGTAGATCTTATGCGTTCTATCAGATCTGTCTGAATCGGTATAGAAAACCGTTGACTCAGAACGCGCCCTATGACTTCGGCCTGATTATAACCCCGATTTCTTTGCTTCTTTTTGTAAAGAGGTACTGGTATCAGTACTTCCGGCTGCCAGCGTTTGATCGCGCCAGCAACTGTATGGCCTAATACTTCAGCATAAAAGTTACCATATTCTTTCCTGCCGCGGAACTTAAAATACATCATTGACTGCTGCATTTTCCGGTTGTATGAAAATGGTGCAAATCCTTCGGTAAAATAATGCTTTGTGTGTGCACAGTCAAAGCAGTATTCCGCCTCAAAGGTATCTATCGCTTTGCTGCACTTCTTGCATCTTGGTTCTTTCAGCACTTTCATGTCTTTTTTGCATGTACTGCACAATAGCGCCCCCCTGGGACGAATAATATCGTGGCAAAGGGGACACCTTGCCGGATAAATACACTCTAACAATATCGGCAATAACTTCAAAACATATCCTTTCTCCCCCGGTAATGCTCCTTATTGCTCTTTTTTTAGCTCTGCAATCCGAATATCCAAAGTTGTATAGCGTTTCTGTTCCGACACATTGTGAATCATTTCCCTGAACGTCTGCTCATTCCCCACCACCGTAACACACTTACGCGCTCTGGTAACAGCTGTATAAAGAAGATTTCTGGTCAGCAGCATCTTTGGTCCGCTTAAAATCGGCAGAATTACTGCCGGATACTCACTTCCCTGGGATTTGTGTATGGTAACGGCATATGCCAGTTCTAATTCATCCAGTTCTTTAAAGGTATATTCAGCAAAACGACCCTCTTCAAATTCCACGGTCAGCGTTTCTGCAAAGGTATTAATCTCTTTCACAATACCCATGTCACCATTAAAAACACCTATGCCTTTTTCCACAGCGGTTCCATACTGTCCCCGGATTTCCCAAGCCAGCTGGTAGTTATTTTTAATCTGCATGACCTTATCACCTTCGCGCAGCAGACCATTTCCATGCTCCCTTTCGCGCTTTGACGGCTCCGGCGGATTCAAATAACGCTGCAGGATTTCATTGAGACGTTCCACCCCCAGCATCCCTTTTCGCATCGGCGTCAGCACCTGTATGTCCAGCGGCTTTGCCTGCACATATCCCGGCAGCTTCTCCTGAATCAGTGCGATCACCACCCGAATGATAATGTCCGCTTCATAACGCTTCAAGAAGAAAAAGTCCTGACTGTCATTATTAAGCAGCACATCCTGGCCGGCATTGATCTTATGAGCATTCACCACGATATCGCTTTCCGATGCCTGGCGAAAGATTTTATCAAGTTCCACCACGCAAAATGCCTGAGAACGAATAATATCCTTCAACACACTTCCTGGTCCTACGCTGGGCAGCTGATTCATATCGCCAACCAGGATCAGCCTTGTTCCAACCGCTATTGCTGACAGCAAGGCATGCATCAGCTGGATGTCCACCATGGACATTTCGTCAATAATCACCACATCTGCTTCCAAAGGATTCTGTTCATTTCTTTCAAAATGAATATTCGCTGACGACTCATCCATAATACCTGAAAGTTCCAAAAGCCTGTGGATGGTAGATGCTTCATAGCCCGTCGCTTCGGTCATTCGTTTTGCTGCCCGGCCGGTAGGTGCCGCCAGATAGATATCCAGACCTTCCGCTTCAAAGTACTGGATGATCGCATTAATGGTGGTTGTCTTTCCGGTTCCCGGTCCTCCGGTCAGCACCAGGAGACCGTGATTTACCGCTTCAACCACTGCCTGCCGCTGCCGCCCTTCCAACGTAAAGGTTCCTGCTGCCGGGGTTTGGGAAAGCTTTTTTAAAATCTGTTCGTTATCATCACATAACACAACATCCAAATCATGAAGCATCCTTGCGATGTTCAATTCTAAATAATAATATGTATTGGCATATACTGCCGTTACCGATTCCAATTCACCAGTCAACGGATGGATTTTGCCGGTCAGTTCTTTTAGCACCACTTTGCGCTCCATGACCAGGTCCATGATGTGTTTGTCCATATATGCTGTATCCACACCCAACAGCTCACTGGCTCTTGAAAGCAATGTCTCCTTCGGCAGATAGCAGTGTCCCTCTGCGGTAGCCTGACTCAAAACATAAAGAAGTCCGCTGCCGATCCGGTAATCCGAATCCATCTGGATACCAATCCGGGAGGCAATCTCATCGGCAATTTTAAAACCGATTCCCTGAACATCTTCTGCCAACCGGTAGGGATTTTCTTTCAAAACCCCATAGACTTTCAAGCCATAATGTTGATAAATTTTAGCACATAAAGAAATAGAGATGCCATACTGTTGAAGAAACATCATGGCCTTCCTCATGTCGGCCTTTTCCTCGACCTGTGCAGCAATCTCTCTGGCTTTTTTCTCACTGATTCCTTTTACTTCCGCAAGACGCTCCGGTTCCTCATCGATGATTCGCAGCGTATCCTCACCAAAGCGCCGAACAACACGGGCTGCCAGTGCTGCTCCTATGCCTTTGATGGCACCGGAACCCAGATAGCGTTCCATCGCAGCTGCATCTTCCGGAATCTTCGTCTCATATGATGCCACCTTAAACTGCTGTCCATAGACAGCATGGTCGGTATAGCTTCCTGTTGCTTCGATGGTTTCTCCCTCGCTGACGTACTGAAAGCTCCCTACACAGGTCACATCCTTTCCATCAACGATCAGATTCATCACGGTGTATCCATTGTCCTCATTTCGAAATATGATATGTTCTACATATCCTTCCAGCGTATTTTCCATAGGTTCTTATTATTTTCCTAATTTCTCCATTACTTCAGTATAAAGGCCGGTACCTGTCGCTACTGCACACGTCGGTTCCTCTGCCGTCATCGTGTTAATTCCCGTTGCTTCTTCAATCAGTTCTTCCAGTCCGTCCATCAGGGCACCGCCACCAGTCAGTACAATACCCCGTTCGGAAATATCAGCAGCCAACTCCGGCGGTGTCTTTTCCAGCACACCATGAACTGCTTCCACGATCTGATTGGTTGCATCCTGCAAAGCCGTCCGCACTTCCTCCGATGTCAATGTCACCGTCTTGGGAAGTCCGGTGATAACATTTCTGCCCTTTACATCCATCGTCGTAGTCTGCGGGCGCGGGTAGGCACTTCCAATCTGGATCTTTACTGCTTCAGCAGTTTGTTCACCGATAAATAGATTATGACTCTTCCTGACATAACGAATGATCGCCTGATCAAAATCATTCCCGGCAACCTTAATCGAGGAGGCCACCACCGTATCACCTAAAGAAATCACGGCAATGTCGGTTGTTCCACCACCAATATCAATGATCATATTACCAAAGGGTCTGGTAATGTCGATACCTGCACCGATAGCTGCGGCAACCGGTTCTTCGATAATGAACACTTCCCGTGCCCCGGCTTGATAGGTAGCCTCTTCTACCGCTTTTCTTTCCACGGCGGTAACACCGCTTGGAACACAAATATTAATCCTTGGCTTTCGAAAAGATTTTCTCCCCATTGCTTTCTGAATAAAATATCTCAGCATCTTTTCTGTAATCAGATAATCTGAAATCACACCCTGCCTAAGCGGACGGATTGCAGTAATATTCCCTGGTGTCCTGCCGATCATCTGACGTGCCTCTTCGCCAATAGCTTTCACCCTATCAGCATCTTTATCATATGCTACTACGGATGGCTCTTTCAGTACAATTCCCTTTCCCTTCGCAAATACGAGAATACTGGTTGTCCCCAGATCAATTCCAATATCCATAGCTGCCATAATAATCCCCTTTCTATCTTCCCTGTAGTTCCCTGTACCCAGACAGCGGGCATTCTTTGTTACAGTTCACACCCGCACCGGCTGTAAACTATAACACGCTTCTCGGAATACTTCCTGTGAACAGTAACTATTCTTTTGATATAAGCACCCTGCTGCCAGGATACCACCGCTGTCATACGTATCATTATATACAATCACTCAAAAAATGGAAAGCGTTTTCTAGAGATATTTTTCGACATATTGACCAGTATAGGAAATCGGGTTCTTCGCCACTTCCTCCGGGGTCCCCTGAGCAATTATTGTTCCGCCTTTGTCTCCGCCTTCCGGCCCGATATCAATCAGATAATCCGCTGTCTTAATAACATCCAGATTATGTTCTATGACTACAACCGTATTACCACCCTCCGTCAGCCGCTGTAAAATATCCACCAGCTTATGCACATCCGCAAAGTGAAGCCCCGTCGTGGGTTCATCGAGAATATAAATCGTCTTCCCGGTATTGCGCTTGCTCAGTTCAGTTGCCAGCTTAATACGCTGTGCCTCACCGCCTGACAAAGTAGTTGACGGTTGTCCCAAACGGATATAAGACAATCCCACATCATGCATAGTTTCAATCTTCCTGCGGATAGACGGCAGATGTTCAAAGAACTTCACCGCTTCTTCCACGGTCATATCCAGAACATCATAGATACTCTTTCCTTTGTATTGTACCTCAAGTGTCTCTCGGTTATACCTCTTTCCATGACATACTTCACAAGGAACATATACATCCGGCAGAAAATGCATCTCAATTTTGATGATCCCATCGCCACTGCAGGCCTCGCAGCGTCCGCCTTTGACATTAAAACTGAACCTCCCTTTCTTATAACCCTTTGCTTTTGCATCAGCAGTCGCAGCAAATAAATCCCTGATCTGATCAAACACACCGGTATATGTGGCCGGATTAGAACGAGGTGTCCTGCCAATTGGCGACTGATCAATGTTAATTACCTTATCTAACTGCTCATAACCTTCCAGTGCCTTATGCTTTCCGGGAATCAGCCTGGCCCGGTTTAATTCCTTCGCCAACCGTTTATAAAGAATCTCATTCACCAGGGAACTTTTTCCGGAACCGGAAACTCCGGTTACACAAGTAATTATACCCAAAGGGATTTCCACATCAATATTTTTCAGGTTATTCTGTGCTGCTCCCCGAACAATCATTTTCCCGGTTGGCTTTTTGCGGATTTTGGGGACCGGAATTTTCTGTTTACCGCTTAAATAAGCACCGGTAATTGAGTTTTTATTCTTCATCAGTTCCTCGACCCGGCCGATGGCTACCAACTCCCCGCCATGCTCTCCTGCACCCGGTCCGATATCCACCACACAATCCGCCGCCCGCATAGTATCTTCATCATGTTCCACCACAATCAGAGTATTTCCCAAGTCCCGCAGATGGCAAAGAGTTTGCATCAATTTATCATTGTCCCGCTGATGCAGTCCAATACTGGGTTCATCCAGTATATAAGCCACACCCACCAGACCTGAACCAATCTGAGTCGCCAGACGGATCCTTTGTGCTTCGCCACCGGAAAGGGTTGCGGTAGCCCGTGCCAAGGTCAGGTACTCCAGTCCTACATTCATCAGGAAACCAACTCTGGCACGAATTTCCTTCAAAACCTGATCACCAATTATTTCCTGGGTCCTGGTCAAATTCATATTATGCAAAAACTTGCTCAGCTTCGCCACCGACAACGATGTAACCTCATAGATATTCTTACCACCCACTGTCACCGCCAACGAAGTAGCCTTCAGACGCTGACCATGACATTCGTTACATGGTGTGATCTGCATAAATGTTTCATATTCTGCTTTTTGACTTTCGGAACCGGTTTCACGATAACGGCGTTCTACATTACGGATAATTCCCTCAAAACTGATATCATAAGTGCCTTCACCTCGTTGCCCCTTGTAATAAACCTTCACTTCCTTCCCATTCGTCCCATGCAGCAGGATATCCTGAATTTTCTCAGGATATTTCTCAAATGGCGTATCCAATTCAAACTTATATTCTGCTGCCAGCGCTTCCAGGATCGCTCTGGTAAAGCTTCCCTGGGCAGTACAGGACTGCCACCCCATAACTGTAATCGCACCTTCGTCAATACTTAAGGATGTATCCGGAATCATCAGTTGGGCATCAAACTCCATCTTATAGCCCAAACCAAGACAATGGGGGCACGCACCAAAAGGATTATTAAAAGAAAAGCTGCGGGGTTCAATCTCTTCAATGCTGATCTCACAATCCGGGCAGGAGAAGCTCTGGCTGAAATTCAGCGCATTGCCATCCATAGTATCCACAACCAGCAGACCTTCCGCCAGTGCCAACACACTCTCAATGGAATCGGTCAGCCTTTTGTGGATTCCGTCTTTAACTACCAGACGGTCTACTACAATTTCAATGTTGTGTTTAATATTTTTATCAAGCGTGATCTCTTCCGTCAGTTCATATAAATTTCCATCCGCCATTACTCGGACATAGCCGCTTTTTCTGGCCTTTTCAAACAGCTTTTCATGACGTCCTTTGCGTCCCCGCACTACCGGTGCCAAAAGTTGTATCTTTGTTCCTTGGGGCAGTTCCATAATATGGTCTACCATCTGATCGACAGTTTGCTTTTCAATCACTTTACCGCATTCGGGACAATGGGGAATTCCGATTCGGGCATAAAGCAATCGAAAATAATCATAAATCTCGGTCACGGTTCCAACCGTCGACCGGGGGTTACGGTTCGTCGACTTCTGATCAATGGAAATTGCGGGGGAAAGTCCTTCAATGCTCTCTACATTGGGTTTCTCCATCTGTCCCAGAAACTGTCTGGCATAAGAGGACAAGCTTTCCATATAGCGGCGCTGCCCTTCTGCATAAATTGTATCAAATGCCAAAGAACTCTTTCCCGATCCACTAAGCCCGGTCAGTACGACAAATTCATTACGCGGGATATCCACATCCAGATTCTTCAGATTATTCTCATTGGCTCCTCGTATTTTGATAAACTGTTTTTTCTGTTCAGCCATTCTTTCTTTACCTCTTTCATACTCAAAGCAAAAGCTCATCATCTGCTTTGCTGCTTACTTACAGGCTTCTGCTGCTTTAACAGGTTTATGCAGAAGATTTATTTCCGGTCATCTTTTGTTTTTCATTTTAGTTGTTGTTTATATGCTAAGGGGATTTTAACATACTTCTAATGTTTTTGCAAACATTTGTTCGTTTTGGGTACATATTGTAAAAGTGCATTGATTACTATTCAGCCGTGCTATTTAAGATGGGATGAACGTGAGTAAGATTGGGCTGGCAGACGCGGTCAAAGGGCATGGGATAGCTGGTTTTTCAAGTAATTTACAAAGAACGTCCCTTCCATAGCAGGATTGCCTCGTACTCAGTGTACCATCTCTTCAACCTTTGGTAGAATTCACCTTATGTCAAATGACTACTCACATAAAACTTACAACCTACCAACACCCAGCCGCTGTGTAAGACGAGGTGCTGCGTTATTTGCAAAACCACAGCGCGAGCTGCTAAAGATACTTACCCTAATGGGCTGGGAATTTGCGGGCAAAAGCCTGCTTTCCAAAGCGGGCTTTTGTATCCACCTGAAATGCGTTTTCTTCAGAAAACGGATTGAATGTGGATAGTCCCGCAAATTCCCAGCCCATTAGGGTTAG
>Ga0153972_1000670_pt1 | contig 11106 bp, 9 predicted proteins | sample TSGA056MetaG_FD_104732 | JGI IMG/M metagenome (GOLD analysis project Ga0153972, IMG submission 104732) | Attine ant fungus gardens microbial communities from Georgia, USA - TSGA056 MetaG | ecosystem: Host-associated > Fungi > Mycelium > Unclassified | place: USA: Georgia, George L Smith State...
AGAGAAATTTGCGTGGAGCGAGGCGGACGATTGAGGAATACTTTGTGTATTCCGATTGAGGACAACGAAGCTCCGCGCGAATTTATCCGGCGGCAACCGGAACATTTAGGCTTTACGGAGCACGATGTTGACTTTTCGCCCATTGTGCGATATGGTGAAAAGAATAGATCGGAAAGGGGACGATCATCGTGAAGATCGGTACAATCCGCGTTGAGGGGATGGTCTGCGGCCACTGTGAAATTGCAGTGAAGGATGCCATCCGCAAGCTGCCCGGCGTTAAAAAAGCCAAGGCCAGCAAGCGCAAAAAACAGGCGGAGGCGGAATACGATGAAAGCCTCGTCAGCCTTGCGCAGATCATCGAGGCCGTGAACGCGACGGGCTATGAGGCTTTTGAGCATTAAAATCCGCGTACCGCAAAAATCCGAAAAACAAGGGACTGACGCACAATATGCATTCTGCGTCAGTTTCTTTTCTGCATTGTACATGTTGGATGCGCACCCACACCAGCGTAGACGGGGCGTGTGCGGGCGCGCTGTCGGCACAGCGGTTCGTCACCCATGGTGGATTAAAATAAGGGTGCCGCCGGAGGCTAGACATGGTAAAATAATCTGCCAATGCCGTATAGAACAAAAAGGAGCCAGTGCGTACGCACCTAATTTCTGGGGAAAAAAGGCTCCGGCTCATGGGCGGAGGCGCCGAAGTGATATAGAATTGCGTCTGCAATTCGCCGAGAGGCCTTGCCGTCGCCGTAGGGGTTTACGGCCTTCGCCATCTTGTCATAGGCCGCGGCGTCCGTCAGAAGCTCATGGGCCATGTCGAAGATCGTTTCCCGCTCAACCCCGGCGAGACGGGCGGTTCCGGCGGTAATGGCCTCGGGACGCTCGGTCTCCCGGCGCAAAACGAGAACGGGCTTGCCAAGGGCGGGAGCCTCCTCCTGAATGCCGCCTGAATCGGTCATGACGAGATAGGAGGCGGCCATCAGCCGGTGCATCTCCACCGTATCCAGGGGCGGGATGAGGTGAACGCGGGGCTCGTCGCCCAGAATCCGCCGCGCTGTCTCCTGGACGATGGGACTCAGATGGACGGGATAGACCAGCTCCACATCGTCAAAAGCCCTGACAAGATCCCGGGTCGCCGTCATGATGTTTTCCATGGGGTCGCCGTAGTTCTCGCGCCGGTGGCAGGTCATTGTAATGATGCGCTTGTTTGCAAATTGAAGAGACGCGAGGCCGGGGACGGCGAGCGCCCCTTCCCCGGTGACGGTGTAGCGCATGGCGTCAATGACTGTGTTGCCCGTGATGAAGACGCCGTCTTCGATATTTTCCCGTATGAGATTTTGGGCGTTGGCCGCGGTGGGGGCAAAGTGGAGATCGGCGATCTGACCCGTCAGCTTGCGATTGATCTCCTCGGGATAGGGGGAGAACTTGTCTCCGGAGCGGAGGCCGGCTTCCACATGGCCGACCTTGATTTTGGCGTAAAAGGCCGCCAGGGCGCCGGAGAAGGTCGTGGAGGTGTCTCCGTGTACCAGAACCAGGTCGGGCGCCGCCTGGGCCAGCAGATCGCCCAGGCCGGTTAAAACCTTGGAGGTGATCGTGTAGAGCGTTTGATTCTTCTCCATGATGTCCAGATCGTACTGCGCGGAGATGTTGAAAACGTTCATCACGGAGTCCAGCATCTCCCGATGCTGGGCGGTCAGGCAGCAAATGCTCTCAATTTCGGGCCGGCGCCGGAGCTCCAAAACCAGAGGGGCCATCTTGATGGCTTCGGGCCGTGTGCCGAAAACAGACATCACTTTGATTTTATTCATTTGACTCACCTTCCCTCTCCGTCTGCTGATCCTCTTCCGGCGGGATCTCAAGGGGCGGGTTTTCCGGTTCTGTCTCAATGGGTTCTGTCTCAATGGGTTCTGTCTCAATGGGTTCTGTCTCAATGGGTTCTGTCTCGATGGGTTCTGTCATGTCTTCTTCCGGTTCGGTCGTCTCGGTTTCCGGCGATTTTTCCGGGCGCAGCAGCTTTCCGCGACGGACCTGGATGCCCAGGACCAGCGCCGCGACAAGCATGATGGTGGTGAAGACAATGCGCAGCTCTCCTTTTGTCGTGATGACCACGGCCAGCATCCCCAGAAAGCCGGAGATGATATAGATGACAAAGACGGCTTGCCTTTGATTGAATCCCCGGTCCAGCAGCTTGTGGTGAAAGTGTTCCCGGTCTGGCTTCATGGGATTTTGACCCCTGAGCAGGCGGCGAAAAAAGGCAAAGGCGGTGTCGATCAGGGGCAGGGCCAAAACTAAAAATGGGACAAAGAAAGAGATAATGGCATAGAATTTGAAGAGCCCCACAATGGAGAGCGTCGAGAGCAAATAGCCCAAAAGGAGCGCGCCGGTATCCCCCATGAATATTTTGGCGGGGTTCAGATTATAGGGCATGAAGCCGATGCAGGCGCCGGCCAGCGCCGCCAGAATGATGGCGATGTTGCCGTTGGAGAGCAAAATTGCAATGATGAGCATGATGATGGCGGAAATGGTCGAGACGCCCACGGCGAGCCCGTCCAATCCGTCGATGAGGTTTACTGCGTTTGTCACAGCGACGATCCACAAAATGGTCAGCGGAATGGAGAGCTTGCCCAGAAACCATACATTCTCCGCGGAGAATACATTGGGGTTCGACACGACCTCCACAACCACGCCGTGATAGACGGCTATGAGGGCCGCGGCAATCTGAAGCAAAAATTTCTGCCATGCCCGCAGGGTTACAATGTCGTCAATCACGCCGACGATGACAACGACGACGGAGCCGAGCAGGATGCCCTGTATTTGCCGGTTGATGTGGGCAAAACAGACGACACTGATGACAAATCCCAGAAAAATGGCCAGTCCGCCCAGCCGGGGTATGGGCGTTTTGTGAACCCTGCGGTCGTCCTTCGGCACGTCGATCGCGCCGACCTTTTTGGCGAACGCCTTGACCGGAGGGGTCAACAGAAAGGAGACGACCAGCGCCAGCACGAGGGCCAGAATAATTTTTATAATCGCTTCGGGGGTAATCAGCATTGCACGTCCCTCTCCATCTTTATTTTTCCACAAATCCCAGCTTTTTATAAACCTTCCGCAGGGTTTTACGGGCCGCGTAGGACGCACGCTCGGCGCCCTCGGTATAGACCGTTTGCAGATACGCCTTGTCCTTCAGAAGCCGCTCGGCCTCCTCGCGGACGGGGCGGAGAAGCTCCACAACGGCCTCTCCGACGCGGACTTTGAAATCGCCATATCCCCGGCCTGAAAATTCGGACTCGATCTCGTCATATGTTTTGCCGGTCGCCGTGGCGTAGATGGTCATGAGATTGGAGATGCCCTTTTTATTCACCGGGTCATAATGGACATGCGCCTCACTGTCTGTGACGGCCCGTTTGAAGGCGCGGAGAATGGTTTCGGGTGCATCCATGAGATAGATGGTGCCGCCCCCCTGTTCGGATTTGCTCATCTTATTTTCCGGCTCCGAAAGGCTCATGATCCGGGCGCCGACTTCGGGGATGTACGGCTCCGGCAGCTTGAACACATCGCCGTAAATGCCGTTGAAGCGGGCAGCGATGTCCCGGCAGAGCTCCACATGCTGCTTCTGATCGCCTCCCACGGGAACCAGATCCGCTTGATAGAGCAGGATATCCGCCGCCATGAGCACCGGGTAGGTAAAGAGGCCCGCGTTGATATTTTCGGTTTGACGGACGGACTTGTCCTTGAATTGGGTCATCCGGGAAAGCTCGCCAAACATGGTGTAGCAACTGAGCGCCCAGCTGAGCTCGGCGTGGGCGGACACATGACTCTGAATAAACATGATGTTTTTTTCAGGCTCCAGGCCGCAGGCGATGTATTGAGCCAGCTGCTCAAGCGTCCGCCGGCGAAGCTCTGCGGGTACTTGCCGGTTTGTGATGGCATGCATGTCAACGATGCAGTAATAACAGGTATGGGCCTCGCTCATGGCGACCCAGTTTTTAATCGCGCCCATATAGGAGCCCAGGGTCAGATCGCCGCTGGGCTGGATGCCGCTTAAAATGATCTTCTTCTCTTGACTTTCCATTTTTTGAAAAAACGCTCCTATTTCAAATAGTCGTCGATGCTCTCACTCAGAAGGGTGATCCCTTTGTCAATCTGCTCCAGGGAGGGGACAGAAAAATTCAGGCGGAAGCCGCGGGAAAGCGGCGACTCCGTGACATCAAAGGCCGTGCCGGGAACCATGGCGACGCTCCGGGCGGCCGTATATGTGCAGAGCTCCGTACCGGAATACCCCTCCGGCAGCTCACCCCAGATGAACAGGCCGCCGTCGGGCCGGGTGTAGGTCATGCGGCTGTCCAGCTTTTCATCTAAAACGGCCAGCATGCGGTCACGTTTGACCCGATACAGGCGGCAGCATTCGGCGATGTGCTCATCGAATGCGCATTGCTCCACGTAACGGGCGACGAGAATCATGAAAAAGAGATTCGTATGGACATCCTGACACTGCTTGGCGACGGTCATTTTCGCCAGAAGCTCCCTGGGGCCGATGGCATAGCCCACGCGGATGCCGGGTGCGATCACCTTGGAATAGGAGCCGACGTAGAGGACATGATCCGTTTCGTCCAAGGTCTTAATTGCCGGAACCCGCTCGCCGGAGTATCGAAGCTCGGAATAAGGGTCGTCTTCAACGATCATTACGTCATGCCGGACGGCCAGCTCATAGAGCCGCTTCCGCCGCTCCAGGGGCATGGTGACGCCGGTGGGGTTTTGGAATGTGGGAATTGTGTAGATCATTTTGATGTTTTTCTCTGTCTTCAGGGCTTGCTCCAGGCGGTCGAGATCCATCCCCTCGCCGGTGACGGGGATCCCGATCAGGCGGGTGGCGTTGGAGCGGAAGTCGTTGAGCGCGCCAATGAAGCTGGGGTTTTCACAGATGACGGCATCGCCTTCGTTGGTCAGGCATTTGATGGCGAGGTCGATGCCCTGTTGTCCGCCGCTGGTGATGATGATGTCGTCCTGATCGGAGCCAATGCCGTATTTGTCACGCATCCTGGCCTGTGTCAGCTCTCGCAGGGGACCGTAGCCCTCTGAGATGCCGTATTGCAGGGCCTCGGCATAGTCATTTTGAAAAATATCCCGGGCCAGCGCCGCCAGCTCCCCGGCCGGGAATGTCTCGGCGGAGGGGTTTCCGGCGGAAAAGGAAATGTCCGCCGACGCCTTTAAGATTTCACGGACGGCAGAGGGCTTCATGTTATTCATTCGGTCGGAAATTCTCATGTCTACATCCTTCCCATTTTCTAAACGGCTGCATACAGCCGATCTCTATGTCTCACTACTAGAGAGACATTCTACCACACCCGAAACCATTTGTAAATGCTAAGCGGGCCGCCCCGGCGAATCGCCGGGCGGCCCGTTTTTTGGTTAAAAATCGGAGGAAGCGCTTTCCCCTGCTTGCGGCTGCTCTCCCATCGTTGAGGCAGTACTGGCGTCTGTTCGGACAAAGCTGGGAGATGGGCGTACCGGGCCCACCTCATAGAGGGCGCGCCACGTGTTCCGATCCACAATACCGTCGGCGCGCAGGCCGCGGTCCGCCTGAAACTGAATGACGGCCGTGCGGGTGTCGAAGCCAAAGTAGCCGTTGATGACACCGGTATAGTATCCGAGCTCAGAGAGCCGCCGCTGGAGCTCCTCCGCCTCTCTCCCCCGACTGCCCCATTGGATTTGCGGCCGCACTGGCGGTTCAGGGGCCGGCGCCACGGGCGCCGGTATCGGCACGATGGGCGGGGCGGGCCGTTGGGACGCACCGCCGGGCTCCGGATGGAATCTGACGGGATGCCTCTGAAAAATAATATTGGTCTCCTCGTTAAAATTGGGGGGCATCTCACTCATTTGATGGGGCGCTGATTCCCGCGGCGTCTGCGGCATCAGATTTTCTTCGGGGGGAACGGGCTGAGCGGGTGCGAGAGGGGACCATTCAGGCCTGGCGGCGGACATCGGTGCGTTCGGGGTCTGTGGAAGCGACGGAGGTACCGGCATTGGCCGCATTTGAACGGGCGGTCTTGCCGGGGGCTCTGGCTGCTGCATTGGTGGTGCGGGAGGCCGCTCCTCCTCCAAAGGGCGCGCACGCTCAATGGGCGCCGTCGGAACCGGCTCCGGAATGACCACCACCTCCGGAATGACCACCACCTCCGGGATGACCTCGGGGCGGACGCCGCCGGGGCCGGGTACCATCTCCAGCTCCGGCACGGTCTCGACGACCGGCGGCTCCTGATCGATCGGTCTGCCCGGTTCCGGGGCGTCATCGTTGATTTCGGGTGCGATTCTCGGCATCACCTTCGTGATCAGCTGCCAGGTTTGCTCATCCACCTTCCCTGTCATGGGAAGTCCGTTGTCGTTTTGGAACGCGAGAATCGCGCTTCTCGTGGGACTGTCCAGTTTACCGTTGATTTCGGGGATGCGATATCCCAGATTGGCCAGTGTCTCTTGCAGGTCAATGACGTTCGCTCCTGTGGAGCCCAATTCGAGCGGTCTGTATTGTATAGCCATAACATGAAGCCTCCATTTACCCGTTTGGTGACCACTGAACCATCCATTCATTCAGCGGCGACTTTTCGTTTTTTCCCATTATAGATGATTTTGAAAGATTTGTGCCTGTATCACATGAATTGGGCGCTCAGGATGCGAGAAACGCCCCACACATTTGCCGTTGGCAAACGTGCGGGGCGCTGTATTGTGCGGTGTTGCCTCAGCTGATCAGGCTGAACGGGAAGGTCACTTCCTTGTATGTGCTGATGATGCCCTCCTGCTCGCAAAGCGCGCCAAGCTTGGGGCAGATTGTTGTAAAATGCGCGGACGCGTTGTGGGTGCGGATTGCGTCGCTGTCCGCCCATTCCTCGATAAATGTCAGGTGCGATGGATCGGAGAGATCCTCGAAAAGGTTGTAGGAGAGATTTCCCTCCTCCTTCCTGCTCTTTTTTACCAGTTCCGCCGCCAGCTCGATAAAGGTCTGTACCGCGTCCTCCCGGACAAAGTTATCTGCGACAATTTTAATCATGTCAATTCGCTCCTTTTTACAGCGTTAAGAATATTATTTATTATATCATGGATTTTGTGATTCTCAAGCATGCGTTAGAAAGTCCAGTTAAATGCGTTGAGGATATAGATCGTCATGGAGCAGACGGAAAAGAGGACTGAAAGGACAAGCGTTACCGCCGCCGGGGCACTGATCCGAACGACCCCGTGACCGCATCCCGGTTTGGGGCGTTTGTTTGCGGAGGTGAGCTGGCACATCTTTCCGATGAAAAGCAGGCCGATGCAAATGCATGGCAGGATGTAGCGAATGTCGTTTGTGCATTGGTGGGGATATTGATAGGCAAAGATGATCTGTGATCCGATCAAGATGAAAAAGTAGAGGGCGGCCATCAGGAATGGGCCGCGCTCTGCGCGGCGTTTGCGGAGCTTCATGACGACATAGACAATGGCCGCAAGGGAGAAAGCGACGAGAAGATAATTTACGATTGTGAGGGCATAGGGCAGAATCAAGCCATAGGAATGCTCCCACGTTGCCGCCCACTCGATGAAGAGAGAGGTTTTGAGTATTTTCCCAAAGACGCTGTAGTCCCCGCCTTCATACCAGCTCACGAACGGAGAGGAAAACAACACATTGAAGTCGAAGTAGAAAAGTCTCTTTAGAAATGGAATATCCCCGATATACTGCGCAGATTCCTGTGAAAGAGCCGGCACATATCCCAGGGGCTGACCAAATTTGATCAGACTTCGAACGCTGTGCCAAATACCCAGGGGGATGGAGACGACGGCAAAGGCGGCAAATTGGCCAATCAGACGCTTGAACCGGTCCAGCCAGGTCTCCTGGAGGGGTGCGGCCGCATCCTTTTTGATGATTTTATACAGAAAGACCACCGCGATGACGGGCGCAACCGTGACAGCGGAGAGCTTTGTCATCATGGCAAGCCCCAGGGAGAATGCCATGATCAAAATGTTCTTGATCCCCGGCTCTCGATACCACTTGACCAGATAGAGCAGACAGAGTGAGACAAGGAGCCACGTGAGCATATCGTTATTGAGACAGTTCCCTATGATCCATCCGGAGGGGTGAAAGGCCAAAACAAGAACAGGGATGAGAAGTCCCAGCTTCTTCAGGCCCAATTGCCGGAACAGCTTGTACCAAACCAACAGAAACAAGCAGGAATACGTGGCGACGAGAAATTGCAGCGACTCGGCATAGCGCAGATAGGAAAAGCCAAGATGGTTTTGCACGATATAGACCAGAGCGCAGATGATGTGGTGAAGCGGCGGGTTGTAGAATTGAGCCAAGGATTGTCCCGGCAGGTCGCCGATCGAAGGCAAGGCGTGGTTTTCAACGATAAACGCAATGTATGCGGCGTGTCCATCGCTGTTTTCGAGGGTTGATCCGATTCCATAGTCGTGGCCTCCGACAAAGACCGGCATGCTCATGCCATAGCCGATGCGCATGACAAAGCCGGCGGCGATGATCAGCATGATGCCGCGCAGCCAGGTCATGGTGCCCGTGAATAAAAGAACCAAGGCCGCAATGCAGAGAGAGGCGATGCCAAAGACCATAAAGGAGGCGGCCGTCTGCTCAAAGAGTCTGGGAATACAGATGGTTCCCGCGAGCGTCCAAAGAGCGGAGCCGCCGAGAATGTATGTCCATTTTTTCGGCCCTTTCCAAATGATCACCAGGGCGCAAATGAATAGGATCACCAGAGACAGGAAGTAGATCACCATGTTCAGTGTTCCGTTCACCATGCCCGTCGACGTCGACGGATCAAAATAGGCGCAGAGAAACACATAGCCTGCCAAAACGCCGAGGGCGGCCAGCAGGCAATGTGAGAATCTGCTCCCGTTTGAATCAGGATTCCTTTGACTCGTGGTATTCCGCATCCGTATTTACACTCCAAATATTTGACTTGTCTGTGCGGCCATCCACAATGTTTTGGACGGCGGCAAAGGCGGTCGCCATTGAGTGATCCATGTTGTTGTAACGGTGCTGGCCGTTGCGGCCAAGGCAGTAGACATTGCCAAGGCTGTTGACGTAGTCGATAACCTGATCGACCTGATCGTAGGTGTCAAAATAGGCGGGATACGCCTTTTTTATGCGCGCCACATGGCTGTCGCGGACGAGGCTTCTGTCCAGAATGTCCATCTTTTCGAGCTCATCCAGAACAAATTTTACCCGATCCTCGTCGCCCATATTCCAGAAATCGTCGCCCTCTTCACAAAAATATTCTGTTCCGATCCAGACGGTGTTCTCCGGATCTTTGACGAGATAGGGTGACCAGTTGTTGAAAATCTGGAGTCTGCCCATTTTGATGCCGGCGTCCTGCACATAGATCCAGCAGTCCGGTACAATGTTGCCAAGTGTCTTTTTATTTGTCTTGTTCTCAAGGTGCAGCTTGTCTACCAGGATTCCCACGGTGACGAAGTCCCTGTATGGCAGGCCCGCGGCGATTTTGCTGCATGTCTTTGGCGGGGCGTCCCCCATGCCGAGAACGAGATCCTTCAGCGGCATGGTGGAGAGGATGGTATCCGCCTCCAGACGCTTTGTTTCGCCGTCCGACATGTATTCGACGGCTGTGGCCCTGCCGTCTGTGATTTCAATTTTCGTGACTTCGCTCTCCATTTGCAGCTTCGCACCCAATGCCTGGGCTTCCGTGGCGACGATCTCCCACAGCTGGCCGGGGCCGTATTTGGGGTAGACAAATTGCTCAATGAGACTCGTCTCCACTTCCCTTTGCTTGACGGGGAGAATTTTCATGATCATATCCTTCAGAACGGCGCGGATGGAGAGACCCTTGACCCGCTGGGCGCCCCAGTCGGCAGAAATCTCCCGGGGATGTCTGCCCCAGAGCTTTTCCGTATACCCTTCAAAGAACATGCTGTAGAGGACTTTCCCAAAGCGGTTTATGTAGAAATTCTCAAGATTGCTCTCAGGCTTTTTGAACATTGAGCCCTTGAGGTAGCTGCATCCGGCCACAAACGTCCGGCCCAGGCCGAGATTCCGGATGGTCTCCGCCTTCATGGAGATGGGGTAGTCGAAAAATTTGTTGAGATAATAAATTCTCGATACGCGCTCGCGAACGAGCATCACCCGATCCTCCTGCTCCGGATCCGGCCCGCCCGCTACGAGGGGCTTTTCCCGGTTTAAAAGCTTGTCATCAAATGCGGGCGCGCCTTGTGTGGGGATCATTTTCTCCCACCACTCCGTTACACGCTCATCCTTCGAAAAAAAGCGGTGACCGCCGATGTCCATGCGGTTGCCGCCATAGCGGATGGTCTGTGAAATGCCGCCGATCCGGTCCGAGCCCTCCAGAATGGTGACCTCATAATCGCCCCCGTGGCTGAGCAGCTCATATGCGGCGGTCAGACCCGCCGGACCTGCTCCGATGATTAAAACTTTTTCCATTTCGATTGACGTCCTCTCTGTATCATTTATACGCATAAATCCACAAAACACCATTCGACATCTTATCACAAATTAAAAACCGCGTCAATCAATTTAGAAGCCGCAAAAAAAGGATCCCCCCAGAGCCTTGACTCCGGGGGGATACGTTAAACCGCAATGACAACCATTTGATCGTCCTTCATGGTCAGGCCGATGCGGGTGATCTGCTTTTGGTAGTTATTCACAAGCTCGCCCGCGATCTTATCCTCCACCTCTTTTTGAATGAGGCGCCGCAAATTCCGTGCGCCGTAAGCGGTGGAGAAGGATTTCCGGGTCAGATAGTCCAGTACACTGTCGTCACATGTGACCTCAATGCCCTTTTCCCGCATGACCGAGATCAGCTCATCAAGCATCAGACGGGCGATCTTTTTGAAGTTCTCCTCAGAGAGCTTGTTGAAGTAGACGATTTCATCGACGCGGTTGATAAACTCGGGCCGGAGGAAGTCTTTCAGGGCCTTCATCGCCTTCTCCTTGCCCTGCTCGTTTTCCGTGCGGCCAAAGCCGACGGCACCGTCCTTCTTTTCGCTGCCGGCATTGGTGGTCATGATGATCACCGTGTTTTCAAAGTTTACCAGGCGGCCCTGGGCGTCGGTGATATGTCCGTCGTCAAGGATTTGGAGCAGTATGTTCATCACGTCG
>Ga0153972_1000671_pt1 | contig 11094 bp, 5 predicted proteins | sample TSGA056MetaG_FD_104732 | JGI IMG/M metagenome (GOLD analysis project Ga0153972, IMG submission 104732) | Attine ant fungus gardens microbial communities from Georgia, USA - TSGA056 MetaG | ecosystem: Host-associated > Fungi > Mycelium > Unclassified | place: USA: Georgia, George L Smith State...
ATAAGAATATAGGGCGCGTATAATGGTTCAGCGCAAGATCATTTATTTGATCTTGCGCTGATTTTATGTCTTATTATTCTTAAAAATTAAGAGAAACTGGGGCATGAATGATGGAATTTTACATGAAGCTACCACGGAGCAAAAAAGAGCTTACCCTTTTTATCGCTGTTATTTCAATCATATCAGTGAATATAATTGCACCACTGATTACTTGCTTTGAGATGGGATTTCATCTGCATGTATGGGCAGACGCAATAAAAATACTTCCTTTTATTTGGATCAGCGTACTTGCTGTGGTTTTACTCACATATAAGCCCGCCGAATGGCTGACTGGACGGATCGTCGAAAAAGGTGATAGTTTCGGCGCTCATATTATTGTAAATATTTTATGTACTGTATTTTTGATGTCAATACTTTTGACTGTGATTGGTACGTGGATTGGCAGCAGACAAGTTAGCATGGAGCCGATTCGTCTGTTTTTTTACAAGTGGCCACGAAACTTTTCCATTTCATTTGCGGTAGAGGTTTTCGTTGCACAACCAATAGCAAGGATGGTCATGTTGAAAGTACATCAGGTAAAAGATGCGAGGAATGAACCAGATAACAACATCAACATCGGTGCATAAGAATGACCTGCCCTCTGCCGCTTCATATCAGAACTATGATTGAGGGGACATCCCACGGGCAGGGGCGCGAAGGGTCTGCCTGAGGAGCGCACAGAGCAGCACCAGGGCGAGAGCCACGAAGAGTACGCCCCAGGCGGGGTAGGAGAGGGTGCCGTAGCATAAATAGTTATGATACGCCTTGAGGGAAGCGCACTGGACAAGGACGGCGGGCAGGAACCACCGGGGCCGAATACAGGCCAGACACAGGGTGAGGATATCGGCGAGGAAAAAATACCGGTCGTGCATATGGGGCAGGAGCAGAGGAATGCCGGTGGTGAATATGAGCCCCGCCAGCAAAAGGGATTGCGCGTTCAGCCGCCGCCTGGCGGCAAACAGCACGCCCAACACCGCCAGCACCAGAAGCAGGGCAGCGGCGATGCCCAGCCGCGCCAGCAGCTGGGGGTTACTCACCCCGTCCGGCAGCAGGGCGAAGAGGGAGGAGGCATTCATACATAGATACGCGCTGTATTCCGTAGTCTGCGTCATATAGACCCCCAAAATATCCCCGATAGGCTTTCCCAGCAGCAGGGCGGGCAGGCAGGTGACCGCAAAGGAGAGGGGAAAGAGCGCCAGATGCCGTAGCTTCACCTTGCGCGCGAAGAGCAGGGCGCACCAGAGGGGGATGAGAAACACGGTTTGCAGCTTAAAGGCGAAGGCCAACGCCAGCAAGAGGACGGATCGCTTGGGGCGGCCGCTCAGGGCGCAGGCGAGAGCGTGGAGGCAGATGGCGCCATAAATGACGTCGCACTGTCCCCCAGTACGCCCCGTTTAGCACCACGGTAGGCAGGAGCAGAAGCAGGCAGAAGGCCACCACAGCGCGGGCACTCCCTCTGGGGCAAAAACACTCCGCGAGGCGCAGCCCGCCCCAGGCCAGTACCAGGTCGAAGGCCACGGAGAGGAGCTTAATGGCATATAGATCCGGGAAGTTCAAATAGGAGATCGCCGACAAAAAATACAAATACGGAACGTTATAATCCCCTACCGAATTGCGCAGGGCGGCAAAGCCGCCGTTTTCGCGGAAATAGGCCACCCAGCGGGTTAAAAAATTGGCGTAGTCCGGGGAAATAAAGTCCATGCAGAGGCCGCGCAGCAGGAGCGCGAAGGCGACGACAATTGCGCAGGCCAGCAGCGCCCGCCCCTCCAGCCCCCGCCGCCGGAGCAGATACAAGGTCACAAGGCCCAGCGTCGCCAGCAGCGGCGCCAGAACAGCTTGATATGACAAGAAACCAGCTCCTTCCCCAGAAAAACGCGCAATCCCCCCTGCGCTCTAAAAAGAAAAAATCCGGATTACTCCAGATTTTATGTAAAAGCAATTGACATTTTAGTATTACCCATGGTATACTAAAATGCTTTTGTTTTTAGAGAATTCATCCAATTGTGGTTTTTCTTCTTCAAGCATTCTACCACAAAACCAATTCTAACGCAACCACGTCCGGAAGAAAATTAACAACGTGCCCGGGCGTTCGCTTTTTTACATCGCCGCTGCGCACAATGAAAATGAGGTGTAATTTCTAACATGGTCAAAGACGTTTACTATGGAAAAACCCTCCGCAAGAGCTATGCCCGCCTGGAAGAGATTCTGGAGATGCCCAACCTGCTCGCCCTGCAAAAGGACTCCTATCGGTGGTTCCTGGATACCGGCCTGCGGGAAGTGTTCCGGGATATGACCTCCATCAGCGATTACGCGGGGAATCTGGAGCTGTCGTTCATTGACCACACGATGAACGAGGCGCCCAAGTATGATGTGGAGGAGTGCAAGGCGCGGGACGCTACCTACGCTGCCCCCATCAAGGTGCGGGTGCGCCTGCGCAATAAGGAGACCGAGGAGATCAAGGAGCAGGAGATCTTCATGGGCGACTTCCCCCTGATGACGGAGGCGGGTACCTTTGTCATCAACGGCGCGGAGCGTGTCATCGTCTCCCAAATTGTCCGCTCGCCGGGCATCTATTACGGAAAGAGCGCCGATAAGGCGGGAAACCTTGCCTATACCACCACGGTCATCCCCTACCGCGGCGCGTGGCTGGAGTATGAGACCGACCTGGCCGACATCTTCTATGTGCGTATTGATAAAAACCGGAAAATCCCCATCACCTGCCTTATCCGTGCCATTGGCCCCCGTACCGACGAGGAGATTCTCGCCCTCTTCGGTGAGGATCCGCATATTGTGGCCACGCTGGAGAAGGACACCTGTAAGACCTATGAGGAGTCTCTGCTGGAGATTTACCGCAAGCTGCGTCCCGGGGAGCCGCCCACGGTGGATTCCGCCCAGACGCTGCTCAACAGCCTGTTTTTCGACCCCCGGCGGTATGACCTTTCAGCGGTGGGGCGCTATAAGTTTAATAAGAAGCTCACCCTCTGGACCCGCCTATCCGGGCATACGCTGGCGCAGCCCGTCGCCGACCCGCGCACCGGCGAGCTCATCGCGCAGGCGGGGGAAAGGCTCACCCGTGACCGCGCCCAGGAGCTGGAGGCGTGCGGGGTCAACGAAGCGGTGCTGGATGTTGACGGGCGTCACCATAAAGTATTCTCCAACCACATGGCGAATATGTCCTATTTTGTGGATTTTGACCCGGAGGAATGTGGAATCACCGAAAAGGTGCGCCTGCCCGTACTGCTGGAGCTGCTGGAGCAGTTCAGCGGCGAGGAGCTCAAGGACGCGATTCGTGAGCGGGCGGACGATCTGGTGCCGAAGCATATCATCATCGATGATATCATGGCCTCCATCAACTATTTTAACGGTCTGTCCCACGGTATCGGTATTCCGGACGACATTGACCATTTGGGGAACCGCCGCCTGCGCTGTGTGGGCGAGCTGCTGCAAAACCAGTTTCGTATCGGCTTTAGCCGGATGGAGCGGGTGATCCGCGAGCGCATGACCATTCAGGATCTGGATGTGGTGACGCCCCAGTCCCTCATTAATATCCGGCCCGTCACCGCGGCCATCAAGGAGTTTTTTGGCTCCTCCCCCTTGAGTCAGTTTATGGATCAGACCAACCCCCTGGCGGAGCTCACGCATAAGCGCCGTATGTCGGCGCTGGGGCCGGGCGGCCTGTCCCGCGACCGCGCCTCCTTCGATGTGCGTGACGTACACTACAGCCACTATGGCCGCCTGTGTCCCATTGAGACGCCGGAAGGACCCAACATCGGCCTCATCTCTTACCTTGCCTCCTACGCGCGCATCAACCGCTATGGGTTTATTGAGGCGCCGTACCGCAAGGTGGATCAGGTTACCGGCTGCCTCACCGACGTGGTGGACTATATGACCGCCGACGTGGAGGATGAATATATCATCGCCCAGGCCACCGAACCGGTGGACGAGAACAACTACCTGCTCAATGACCGCATTACCTGCCGCCACCGCAACGAGATTATCTCTGTAGACCGCGATCAGGTGAACTACATCGATATCTCTCCCAAGATGATGGTCTCCATCGCCACGGCGATGATCCCCTTTCTGGAAAATGACGACGCCAACCGTGCCCTGATGGGCGCGAACATGCAGCGGCAGGCCGTCCCCCTGCTTACCACGCAGGCGCCCATTGTGGGCACAGGTCAGGAGCATAAAAACTGCATCGACTCCGCGGTCGCCATCCTTGCGGAGGATGACGGGGAGATTACCCGGGTATCCGCCGAGGGGATTACCGTGCGGTATACGGGGGGGGATGTGAAGCTCCACAAGCTGACCAAATTCCTCCGCTCCAACCACGGAACCTGCATCAACCAGCGCCCCATTGTAAACGCGGGGCAGAAGGTTACGAAAGGCGAGGTTATCGCCGACGGCCCCTCCACCTCTGACGGTGAGATTGCCCTGGGCAAGAACATCCTGATGGGCTTTATGACGTGGGAGGGCTACAACTACGAGGACGCCATCCTGCTCAATGAGCGGATGGTAAAGGAGGACGTTTTCACCTCCATCCACATTGAGGAATATGAGACGGAGGCGCGGGACACCAAGCTCGGACCCGAGGAGATTACCCGGGATATCCCCAACGTGGGCGAGGACGCCATGAAGGATCTCGACGAGCGGGGGATCATCCGGGTGGGCGCGGAGGTACGCTCCGGCGACATTCTGGTGGGCAAGGTCACCCCCAAGGGGGAGACCGACCTCACGGCGGAGGAGCGCCTGCTGCGCGCCATATTTGGGGAAAAGGCGCGGGAGGTGCGTGACACCTCCCTGAAAGTACCCCACGGTGAGAACGGCATCATTGTGGACGTGAAGGTCTTTACCCGCGAAGGCGGCGACGAGCTGTCCCCGGGGGTCAATATGGTGGTGCGCGTCTATATTGCCCAAAAGCGTAAGATATCTGTGGGCGACAAAATGGCCGGCCGCCACGGCAACAAGGGCGTTGTCTCCCGCATTCTGCCCCAGGAGGATATGCCCTTCCTGCCCGACGGCACGCCGCTGGATATCGTGCTCAACCCCCTGGGCGTTCCGTCCCGTATGAACATCGGGCAGGTGCTGGAGGTTCACTTGGGCTACGCCGCCAAGGCGCTGGGCTGGAAGGTGGCCACCCCCATCTTTAACGGCGCCAACGAGAAGGATATTGAGGATGCGCTGGAGCTGGCGGGTCTGTCCAGGGACGGCAAGAGCGTCCTGTATGACGGGCGCACCGGCGAGGCCTTTGATAACAAGGTCACGGTGGGATACGTCTACTTCCTAAAGCTCCACCATCTGGTGGACGACAAAATCCACGCCCGCTCCACCGGCCCCTACTCCCTGGTTACCCAGCAGCCGTTGGGCGGCAAGGCGCAGTTCGGCGGCCAGCGCTTTGGCGAGATGGAGGTGTGGGCGCTGGAGGCTTACGGCGCGGCCTACACCCTCCAGGAGATTCTCACCGTCAAGTCCGACGACTGCACCGGACGCGTGCGCACCTACGAGGCGATTGTCAAGGGGCATAACGTGCCCAAGCCCGGCGTGCCGGAATCCTTCAAGGTTCTGGTGAAGGAGCTGCAATCCCTGTGCCTGGATATGAGGGTGCTCGACGAGAACGGAAATGAGATTGAGCTCAAGGACGAGGAAGACGCCGACCAGCCGCATAAATTCCAGGATATTGACAACTTCGGCGACTATGCCGAGGCCGATGAAAGTGAACTGTCCGCCGCGGGCTACTCCGTGTCCGACGGGGAGGAGAGCGACTTGCTTGAAGACGAGGAGTTTGAAGAGGACGAGGAAGACGATCTCCTGCTGGACGACGAGCTTGCGCCGGATATGGAATAAGAGGGAGGAAATCACTTATGAGCTACGCTGAATTTGACGCGATCCGTATTGCCATTGCCTCCCCGGAGCAAATCCGCACCTGGTCCCACGGCGAGGTGAAGAAGCCGGAGACGATCAATTACCGCACCCTGAAGCCGGAGCGGGACGGCCTCTTCTGCGAGAAAATCTTTGGACCGACCAAGGACTGGGAGTGTCACTGCGGCAAGTTTAAGAAAATCCGCTTTAAGGGAAAGGTCTGTGACCGCTGCGGCGTGGAGGTGACCCGGGCGCGGGTGCGCCGTGAGCGCATGGGGCACATCGAATTGGCGGCCCCTGTTTCCCACATCTGGTATTTCAAGGGCATTCCCTCGCGGATGGGGCTGCTGCTGGATATTAGCCCGCGTATTTTGGAGAAGGTACTCTACTTTGCCTCCTATATTGTCACCGACCCCGGCTTCTCCCCCCTGGTCAAAAACCAGATTCTCTCGGAAAAGGAATACCGGGATATGCGGGAGAAGTACGAGGACGACTTTGACGCGGGCATGGGCGCGGAGGCGGTGAAGAAGCTGCTGGCGGGCATCAACCTACAGGAGATGTCGGACTCCCTGCGCGCGGAGCTCAAGGACGCCTCCGGCCAGAAAAAGGCGCGTATTGTCAAGCGCCTTGAGGTAGTGGACGCCTTCCTGACCTCCGGCAACAAGCCGGAGTGGATGGTTATCGACGTGCTGCCGGTGATCCCCCCCGAGCTGCGCCCCATGGTGCAGCTGGATGGCGGACGCTTCGCCACCTCCGACTTAAACGATCTTTACCGCCGCGTCATCAACCGCAATAACCGCCTCAAACGCCTCATCCAGCTCAGCGCGCCGGATATCATCGTGCGCAACGAGAAGCGGATGCTTCAGGAGGCGGTGGACGCCCTGATTGATAACGGCCGCCGCGGCCGTGCCGTCACCGGAGCCAACAACCGGGCGCTTAAATCCCTGTCCGATATGCTCAAGGGAAAGCAGGGGCGGTTCCGCCAGAACCTGCTGGGCAAGCGTGTCGACTACTCCGGACGTTCGGTTATCGTGGTGGGTCCGGAGCTGAAAATCTATCAGTGCGGCCTGCCCAAGGAGATGGCCATTGAGCTCTTCCGCCCCTTCGTCATGAAAAAGCTGGTCGAGGACGGACTTGCCAACAATATTAAGTCCGCGAAGAAGATGGTGGACAAGGGGCGCACCGAGGTCTGGGATGCCCTGGAGTTTGTGATTAAAGAGCACCCCGTCATGCTTAACCGCGCGCCTACCCTTCACCGTCTGGGTATTCAGGCCTTTGAGCCTGTGCTGGTGGAAGGCCGCGCCATTAAGCTCCATCCCCTGGTGTGTACCGCCTTTAACGCCGACTTTGACGGCGACCAGATGGCGGTTCATGTGCCCCTCTCCGCCGAGGCGCAGACGGAGGCGCGCCTGCTGATGCTCTCCGCCAACAACCTCCTGCGCCCGCAGGATGGCGGACCGGTCACCGTGCCTACCCAGGATATGGTGCTTGGCTCCTACTACCTGACGTATGAGCGCTACCCGGAGCATACGGCGGAGGAAACCTATGAGGATTGCGCCGCGGTACGCGCCGCGATTGCGTCCGGCGACCTCAGCCCGGACAGCTATATTTGGGTGAAAAACCCGGACAGCCTGGACGATATCCCCACCTACGCCGCCCTCTGCGCAGAAACTCCGGACGGACAGCTCCCACCGGAAAAGCTCCATGCCTTCTCAGATGATGACGAGGCGCGCCTTGCCTATGACGAGGGAATTCTGGATCTGCATTTCCCCATTCTGGTGCGCCGCTACGCCGAGGTAAACGGCGAGAGACGCCACAAGCTGGTGCGTACCACCGTGGGGCGGCTGCTCTTTAACGAGGGGATTCCACAGGATCTGGGCTTTGTAAACCGGGAGGATCCCGAGGAGATCTTTGAACCGGAAATCAACTTTGTGACCGGGAAAAAGCAGCTGGGCAAAATTATTGATAAGTGCATCACGAAGCACGGCTTCACCGTGTCGGCGCAGGTGCTGGATATTATCAAGGCGCGAGGCTATAAGTTCTCCACCCGCGGCGCGCTCACCGTCTCCATCTCCGACATGACGGTTCCCCCGAAGAAGCAGGAGCTGATCCATGAGACGGAGAAGGAAATCGTGAAAATTGAGCGTCAGTTCCGGCGCGGTTTCCTCACCAACGAGGAGCGCTACCGGCTGGTGGTGCAGTCCTGGGAGAAGACCACCAAGGATGTGACCGACGCGCTGCTGGCAGGACTGGATCGCTATAACCCAATCTGGATGATGGCGGACTCCGGCGCCCGCGGAAGCACTGCGCAGATCCGTCAGCTGGCGGGGATGCGCGGCCTGATGGCGGACACCTCCGGCCGTACCATCGAAATCCCCATCAAGGCGAACTTCCGCGAGGGGCTCAACGTGCTGGAGTACTTTATCTCCAGCCGTGGTGCCCGAAAGGGTATGGCCGATACCGCCCTGCGTACCGCCGACTCCGGGTATCTGACCCGCCGTCTGGTGGATGTGGCGCAGGAGGTCATCATCCGCGAGGAGGACTGCGGCACCAACGACGGCGTTCCCATCTCGGAGATCTCCGAAGAAGGACAGATTGTGGAGGAATACGGCGAGCGCCTCATGGGACGCTTCCCTCTGGAGAACATCGTGGATCCCAAGACCGGCGAGGTGCTCTTCGACACCAATACCATGCTCAAGGCCGAGGACGCCGCGACGCTGACCGAGCACGGCATCCACGAGGTGAGGATTCGCTCCGTACTGACCTGCCACGCCCGAAGCGGCGTGTGCTCCAAGTGCTACGGCGTGAACCTGGCCACCGGCAATGTGGTCGGTCAGGGCGAGACGGTTGGCATCATTGCCGCCCAGTCCATCGGTGAGCCTGGAACCCAGCTCACCATGCGTACCTTCCACACCGGCGGCGTGGCCGGGGGCGACATTACCCAGGGTCTGCCCCGTGTTGAGGAGCTGTTTGAGGCGCGTAAGCCCAAAAAGATGGCGCAGCTTGCCGAGATCAGCGGACACATCACCATGGAGGACGCCAAGCGCAACGCCATGTGCAGTCTCTCCATTACCGCCGACGACGGGGAGGTGGTCACCTACACCATCCCCTATAACTCCGGGATCCGTGTCAAAAACGGGGATCATGTGGAAAAGGGTATGGCGCTTACCGACGGGGCGCTCTATCCCCAGGACGTTATCCGTATCCGCGGGATCCACGCGGTGTATGAATACCTGATTCAGGAGGCGCAGAAGCCCTACCGCCAGCAGGGCGTGGATATCAATGACAAGCATATTGAGGTTATCTGCCGCCAGATGCTGCGCAAGGTGCGGGTGGAGGAGCCGGGGGATTCCGGGCTTTTGACCGGCTCCACCATTGAGCTCATTGACTTTGAGGACGCCCGCGCCGCCGTGCAGGCGCGCATTGACGCCGGGGAGACCAACGACGGGCTGCCCCTGATTCTGCCCACAGCCTCCCATGTGCTGATGGGGATTACCAAGGCGTCCCTTGCCACCGAGTCCTTCCTCTCCGCCGCCTCCTTCCAGGAGACCACCAAGGTGCTCACCGAGGCCGCCATCAAGGGGAAGGTGGATCACCTGCTTGGCCTGAAGGAAAACGTCATTATCGGAAAGCTCATCCCCGCGGGCAGCGGCCTTGCCGCCTATCGCAAGTACGACAAGACAGACGACGAGGGTACCGCCCTGAGCGGAGAGTGCCCGGGCTCCAGCGCCGTACAGGAGGAGCTCCTTGTGGCAGCGGAAACAGAGCCTGTGTCCAGCATGGCGCAGTACGAGTAACCGCAGCGCCTCTATTGGTATGATATGAGTTCCCCCGGGTGCGCCAGCCTGCCGCGCCCGGGGGACTGCCACGAATGATACGATCTTTTCGCATACAATTCCATCTGCTTTGGAGGAATGATTCCATGGATAAACGATTCGGCCTCAATGCGCTGCGCGAGATGTTCCTCACCTTTTTTGAGGGGAAAGGGCATCTTCGCCTGCCCAGCTTCTCCCTGGTGCCTGAGGGGGACGCGTCGCTGCTGCTCATTAACTCCGGCATGGCGCCCATGAAGCCCTGGTTTACCGGAACCAGCGAGCCGCCAGGCAAGCGGGTGTGCACCTGCCAGAAGTGCATCCGCACCGGGGATATTGAAAATATCGGGCATACCGCCCGTCACGGCACCTTTTTCGAGATGCTGGGAAATTTTTCCTTCGGCGATTACTTCAAGAAGGAGGCCATTGCCTGGAGCTGGGAGTTTCTCACCTCTCCCGACTGGGTAGGGCTCGATCCCGCGCGCCTGTACCCTTCCATCTATCTGGACGACGAGGAGTCCTTTGTTCTCTGGAATCAGGAAGTCGGCATCCCGGCGGAGCGGATTTTCCGCTTCGGGAAAGAGGACAACTTCTGGGAGCACGGCTCCGGCCCCTGCGGCCCCTGCTCGGAGATTTACTACGACCGGGGAGAGCGCTGGGGCTGCGGCAGGCCGGATTGTACCGTGGGCTGTGACTGCGACCGCTACATTGAGGTGTGGAATAACGTCTTCTCCCAATTCAGCAGCGACGGAAAGGGGAACTACACCGAGCTTGCCCAGAAAAACATCGACACCGGAATGGGACTGGAGCGGCTGGCCTGTGTCTGTCAGGACGTGGCCTCCCTGTTTGATGTGGACACCATTATGAATATTACAGACCACGTCTCCCGCCTGACCGGCGCCCACTATGGGCAAGACCAGAGAACCGACGTGTCTCTGCGCGTTATTACCGACCACATCCGCTCCGCTACCTTTATGATCTGCGACGGCGTGCTCCCCTCCAACGAGGGGCGGGGGTATGTGCTGCGTCGCCTCCTGCGCCGTGCCGCGCGGCACGGGAAGCTTCTGGGCGTCAATGAGCCGTTCCTCTATGAGGTCTGTGAGACGGTGGTGGCGGAGAGCGGCGCTCACTACCCCGCGCTGCGGGAAAAGCAGGACTATATGATCCAGGTGATCCGGATGGAGGAGGAGAGCTTTGCCCGCACCATCGACGGCGGCATCCGCATCCTCACAGAGCTAATGGAGCGCCACAAGGCGCTGGGCGCTGTGGAGTTCTCCGGGGAGGACGCCTTCCGGCTCTATGACACCTTTGGTTTTCCCATTGACCTGACCCAGGAGATTCTGGAGGAGAGCGGCCTCACGGTGGCCCGCGCCGCCTTCGACCG